>Ga0190274_10000597_pt1 | contig 21214 bp, 15 predicted proteins | sample Popmic531T_FD_133002 | JGI IMG/M metagenome (GOLD analysis project Ga0190274, IMG submission 133002) | Populus adjacent soil microbial communities from riparian zone of Yellowstone River, Montana, USA - 531 T | ecosystem: Environmental > Terrestrial > Soil > Riparian zone | place: USA: Montana... | reverse complement strand
AAGCCTGATTACATTTGAAATGTATTTGGCAAAACGAAGTACCTGCCTGCTGTATCCGTATTCGTTGTCGTACCAGATATAAAGTACTGCTGATTTACCATCCTTGTGAACAATGGTAGCAGCGCTGTCAACGATGGAAGCGCACGGGTTTCCAATAAGGTCGGATGAAACTACTTCATTGGAAGAAAGATATTGGATCTGCTCAACGAGCGGTCCCTTCAATGCAGCTGTGCGCAGCATTTCGTTCAAACTTTCTTTTGTAACTTCCTTTTTAAATGTGAGGTTGAGAATTGCCAATGAAACATCGGGAGTAGGAACACGCACTGCATTTCCTGAAAGCTTGCCTGCCAATACAGGAAGTACTTTTGCTACAGCTTTGTCGGCGCCGGTTTCAGTAATAACCATGTTCAGTGCTGCCGATCTTCCCCTTCTTGCTTTTTTGTGGTAGTTGTCAAGCAGGTTCTGGTCGTTGGTATAGGCATGTATCGTTTCAATATGTCCTTTTTCAATTCCTACACCATTTTCAATTACGCTCAATACCGGAACGATGGCATTTGTTGTACATGAAGCAGCAGAGAGAATTGTCTCATTTGCATCCACCGATCTTTCGTTGATTCCATGAACGACATTTGGTATGTCACCTTTTCCGGGAGCCGTAAGCAATACTTTGGCAGCTCCTTTTGATTTCAGGTGGGCACCAAGGCCTTCACGGTCGCGGGCTACACCTGTATTGTCAATGATCAACGCATCATTAATTCCATAGGAGGTATAATCAATGGTGCTCATATCCTTCGATGCAATCATATGAATGGTATGTCCATTCACGATCAAAGCTTTATTCTTCAAATCTTCGATAACAGTTCCGGGAAATGGTCCGTGAACTGAATCGTTCCGCAGGAGTTCTGCACGTTTTACAATTTCATCGTCACCGTTGCTCCTGGTTACCACAGCTCTTAAGCGGAGTTGTTCTCCTTTTCCTGCCTGTGAGATTAATTCCCTCATCAATAACCGGCCGATACGTCCGAAACCATAGAGCACAACATCTTTTGGAACGAGGACTCTTTTTTCCTTGCCGATAAATTTTCCAAGTTTGTCTCCAACAAAATCAGTGGCTGTTTTATAGTTTTTTCGTTCAACCAGCCATTCTGCATTTAGTCTTCCGATATCGATGCGGGAAGGAGCAAGGTCTAACTTATTCAATTCCTTCGCCAGCATGAGTGTTTCGATTGCATTGATAGGCTGCTTCACAAAATCTTTTGCATATTGATGCAGGTTCAGAATTTCACTGGAACTTTTATCTACCAGTTGGTTTCTGAATAACACAAGCTCTACGCTTTTGTCAAACCAAAGTGATCCGGCCACGTGAATCAATGCAATGGCAGCTTTTTCCAATTGAATCCAGTCGGCAAGCTGGGCTTCATACTGACTTTTTGAATCCACAGCAGGTTGAGTTTTAAGGGTCTCCAGGGACATTTTAATAGGTTTTAAATTTCCGCGAAGGTACAAAATTCAACTCCAGAATTTAAAAGTATTGTACCGGTATAAACTAAAAATCCCCCGCAAATGCAGGGGATTTAGATATCTTTCTTGGAAATTTATCCTAGATAAGCTTTTAGCAATTTACTCCGGCTTTTATGACGCAGCCTGCGGATTGCTTTTTCTTTTATCTGGCGTACCCGCTCGCGTGTCAGGTCAAATTTAGCTCCGATTTCTTCGAGCGTAAGTCCGTGGTTCATTCCAATTCCGAAGAACAGTTTTATCACTTCGCGCTCCCTTTCAGTAAGTGTGCTGAGTGAACGGTCTATTTCGCGTTGCAACGATTCATTCATCAGGTGTGAATCGGCACGGGGAGAATCTACATTTTCGAGAACATCAATCAGGCTGTTGTCTTCGCCCTGAACAAACGGTGCATCCATAGATACATGCTTTCCGCTAACACGCATTGTGTCGCTGATTTTCTCCTGAGGGATTTCAAGAATCTTTGAAAGCTCTTCCGGTGAAGGTTCGCGTTCAAATTCCTGTTCAAGTTTTGAATATGCTTTTGAAATTTTGTTGAGTGATCCAACCTGGTTCAACGGAAGTCTTACGATCCGTGATTGTTCAGCCAATGCCTGGAGGATGCTCTGACGAATCCACCATACAGCGTATGAAATGAATTTGAAACCCCTTGTTTCATCAAAACGTTTTGCAGCTTTAATCAAACCCAGGTTGCCCTCATTGATCAGGTCAGGTAAACTCAAGCCCTGGTTTTGATATTGTTTTGCTACTGAAACAACGAACCTGAGGTTTGCCTTGGTAAGCTTGTCAAGCGCATTTTGATCACCTTCCCGGATCTTTCTCGCCAACCGAACTTCCTCTTCCGCCGTAATTAATTCTTCACGACCGATTTCCTGTAAATATTTTTCCAGCGATTGACTTTCGCGGTTGGTAATGGATTTGGTTATTTTTAGCTGACGCATATTGGTTTAAAAAGTTAAGAAGTGAAAAGTTGTTGATACAGACAGAAAATATGTGGTTTTTTCTTCCGGAGTGCGAAGATACGCTTTGTGAAAAAACGAGTCAAGTTTTTATCAGGGCTGGTTAATAAAAATAGTTGATTGTTAATAAATCCTTTTTAGAGTACAAAAAATCAGGCGGCTCGAACGAATTCCAAGCCGCCTGACACTAACCATAAAACACAACAACATGAAAACTATCTTACTACTGTCTTTTGTCTCTTTAGAAATTATACTTACAACAATCAATCCACAATTTAGTTTTCGCGCTTACATACCAAAACCATAGTAGCCTTTCATACCATTTGGATATACACCCTCGATTAAAACCCCGCCCTGCCTGTCTTTAAGCACGTTTTCAAGGTCAGCTATTGAATGAACTTGTTTGCGGTCAACAGAGGTAATAATGAACCCTTCTTTTATTCCTGCGCTTCTAAGTTTACCGGGAGCTAAGCGAGAAATTTTAGCTCCACCGCTGATGCCTAAATTACTTTTATCACTGCCGGAAATTTCACTGAAGGAAGCCCCAAGCAGGTTCAGTGATGCTGGAGAGTTGTCTGTCTTTGCCAGCGTTGTTCCGCCTTCTTTATTTCTAAGCGTAACCAGGAAAGATTTCTCCTGACCACCACGGATAGCTGTAACTGTAACTTTATCGCCCGGACGATATCTTCCAATTTGCTCCTGGAGCTGAGGCATTGAGTTAACATTCATATCTCCGACTTTTGTAATCACGTCTCCCTCCTGGAGACCTGCATCTTTTGCGGCGCCGCCTTCCGTCAATCCGGCTATATAGATTCCACTCACGTCCTTCAATCCTTTTTCAAGTGCCAGTTTTGAATCCACATCCCTGATACTTACACCAATGAATCCACGTTGCACGCTGCCAAACTCTGCAAGGTCATCCATCACTTTACGAACGAGGTTCACAGGGATGGCGAATGAGTAACCTGAATAAGAACCTGTTGTAGATGCAATAGCAGAATTAATTCCAATCAATTCACCCTTTGTATTGACGAGTGCTCCACCGCTATTGCCCGGATTCACCGCCGCATCTGTCTGGATGAATGATTCTATTTTATACTGGTCAGGTAAAATGCCAATGTTCCTTGCCTTGGCGCTCACAATCCCGGCAGTAACTGTAGAAGTCAGGTTAAATGGATTCCCAACTGCAAGCACCCATTCACCAACCTTTACATTATCGCTGTTGCCATAGGTAACAAAAGGCAATCCTTTTTCTTCTATTCTAAGAAGTGCAAGGTCAGTGGATGGATCTGCTCCAATAACTTTGGCTGAAAAACTCCTGTTGTCATTTAAGGTAACTTCAACTTTTTCTGCACCTGAAACAACATGGTTATTGGTAACAATGTACCCGTCCTCTGTTATGATGACACCTGATCCGCTGCCTTGTGTTTCCTGCCTTTGGGGATTCTGGTATCCAAAAAATCCCTGGAAAGGATCGTAAACCTGCTGAGAGGAGAATACTTTAACGTGTACTACTGCATGAATGGTGGCATCTGCAGCTTTTACGAAGTCGGGAAGTTCTCCTTCAGTTTGCGGCATACTTGCGAAGGTCGCAGGAATTACATCCGCATTTTTTGTTGAGATGGAGACTGTAGGTTGTGCAGACTCAGTGTAAAAATATGCACCACCCAATCCACTTGCTCCTGCTATAAGAACAATTGCGAAATAATTTTTCAATTTACGGAACATAACTTTTTGTTTTTTAGATTAAAATTGTTTCGGCCTTTTTTCAAATATAGTGCCTGCAAAAGTCCATGTCTGCCAATGAAGCATTTGTGAATGTCATCGTTAATTTCTGTTAATGGTTTTATGACAACAATACCTGATTTTTCATGTATACCGGACATTATTTCCTCCCTGGAACCCCTGACTGCCAGATTGATTTTTGAATTAACTTTGGCCACGTGAAACGATATTCAGAAGGTGAAATCATCTCAGAAATAAATAACGGAAACCGTGAGGTATTAGTTTATCTCGCACGTAAATATTTTCCATCTTCAAGAAGGTTGCTGAGAATCCGTGGTTTCCATGACGAACAAACGCCGGGTATTTTCTCAGATGTACTGGTTAATGTATACCTGAAGCTTCAGCAGCAGCAGTTTGAGTACATTGACTTCGAGTCGTATTTTCTTCACGCCCTCAACGACCAAATCAGAACATTAAAAGAACGCGGGAAGGAAGTACATGAATCTGAAGTTATTCAACCTGTTGACATCGCATCACATTGTGTTACTATAATGGATGATCAATCGCAGCAGCTTTTGTATTCCCGGGTTGCCGGAAAGATGAGTTACGAGCGCATTAGAGATAAATTCCAATTCAGCAATCCTGTGATTGCACAATATGAAGTGAACAAAGCATTGAACCAACTGGAAGGGATTGTTAAACTCCGCCTGAATTTTTCATAATGTACTATGAACATGAACATTGAAGACAGGCATCTGATCGACAGGTATCTCCAGGATGACATTTCAGGAATAGAGCTGGAGAATTTTTTACAGCGCATGAAAGCAGATGAAACCCTGGCAAAGCAGGTGGAAATTCAGCGGCTGATTTATGCAGGTATACAAAAAGCCAATCTTGAAAATCTCAAGGAAGTTATTATTTCGTCACTTGATTACCGAAAGCCAGTAGTACCGCTTGCCCTTAAGATGATCGTGACTTTCATTGTGATTACTGTGGCGGGAATTTCTCTCTGGTCATATTTGGGCAATGAAACTGCAAACAAAGACCTGTCAAACTCATGGTTTGCATTTTTGAAAAGCAAGAATAAAGATGAACCTGTAAAAGTAAGTGAAGAGAAAGTTAGCCGCGCGCCCAGGCAAAAAATATTAATACCTGCAGATACCGCTGCAGCAGCTAGCTTACAGGAACCTGTTGGTAAAGATAGCCTTGATGCGGAACCGAAAAGTGCATCGTTGCCTGCAGATTCGGTTACAGTAACCAGTGAAGATGAAAACATTGTAGTGAAGCAGGACCAGTTGTTGATTGCAACCACAATGATTGTTGAGGATAAGAGTGAAGAAGGTAAAGAAGTTGATGAATCACTTTCTAAAGGAGCAGTTGAGCATATGAATCCTGCCGCTGATTTACCAGAAAAGGAAGAGCCGCCGTCATCATTTGTGATAGAGTTCTGGGTTTCTCCCATCAATTACCGCGGGTACAAAATGTCAAAAAACAAACTGGTGCTTTTCGGAATTGAAGAGCCGGATGCCGTAAAATTGTATCGTGTGAATGATGGAATATACATGAGCTACCTGAAGGAATATTACAGGCTGAATGACACATTTGATTTTATGTCGTACCAAAAACTTAAGGAAGCAGAAATTCCCCTTGCTTTAAAATGAAGATCTCTTTTTTTAAATATGAAGGAACCGGAAATGATTTCATTCTCCTTGATAACAGGGATGAAAGATATTCCGGTCTGAAAAATTCGCAGATTGAATTTCTTTGCAACAGGCACTTTGGAATAGGAGCTGATGGATTGATACTTCTTGAAAAGAATGATGCATACGATTTTAAAATGGTTTATTTCAACAGCGACGGAAATATCAGCAGCATGTGTGGAAATGGCGGCCGATGCATAACGGCCTTTGCGCATAATTTAAACCTGGTAAAAAATGAAGCAAGGTTTTTAGCTGCCGATGGAGAACACCAATCAGTGATTCTCTCCCAATCACCGGTAATAGTCAGGTTAAAAATGGCAGATGTAAATGCTTATGAGCGGATTGGAAATGACATTTTTCTCAATACAGGTTCTCCCCATTATGTAAGTTTTGTAAGCGATGTGGCTAAAATCGATATCATCTCCGAGGCCAGGAAAATAAGATATAGCGACCGCTATAAAAGTGAAGGGACGAATGTTAATTTTGTGCAGCAATCTTCCGGGGGATTGGTTGTGCGTTCATATGAGAGAGGTGTTGAAAATGAAACCCTCAGTTGCGGCACTGGGGTTACTGCTTCTGTACTTGCATCGGTAATAAAAGAGATTACAGGTAAAGATGAATCAAAAGTGCAGGTACAATCAATGGGTGGCATGCTCAATGTTCATTTTAGATCTACCAAAAGTGGTTTTGAAAATGTGTGGCTTGAGGGAGAAGCAAAATTTGTTTTTAAAGGAGAAATTGAAATTTAAAAATTATTATTCAACCTGATTTTTCTATGCAATTAATTGGAGAACTTATTCATTTGCGTGCGCTGGAACCTGACGATCTCCAAAGCCTCTATGATTGGGAAAACGACACAAGTGCCTGGAGTGTGAGCGGTACAGTTGCTCCGTTTTCTAAATTTACACTGGAGGAATACCTGAAGCAGGCACACCAGGATATTTATACGACCAAGCAGCTTCGGTTAATGATTGATCTTACCGTCAGCGATCATGATGGTGAACTGAGCAATGATCACGAGAGTATAGGATGCATTGATCTTTTTGATTTCGACCCGAGGAATAGAAGAGCCGGAGTTGGGGTCCTGATTGCCAATAATGCCCAACGCGGAAAAGGATATGCTACAGAAGCGCTGCACCTGCTGATAGATTATTCATGGAATATCCTGGACCTTCATCAGTTGTATTGCAACGTCCGTGTGGACAATTATAACAGCCTCGCTCTTTTTAAAAAACTCGGTTTTGAAGTTACAGGATTGAAGAATGATTGGTTGTATGAGGCAGGAAAGTTTTATGACGAATATACCCTTCAGCTGATCAGGAAATAAACCACTCCGGAAAACAGGCCAAAAGAAGTTACGTGAAGAAAAATCTATTCATTTTTTTCAGCGTCATCTATCTTACTTTTTACATTTTTAATTCCTGTTCCAACAAGCAACCAAAGCCGGAGAAATCGTATGCGTCGTTGTCTGATTCAACAGCCTACACAGGCATGCAGGCATGCAGGCAATGTCATGAAGATAAATACCAGAGTTTTATTCGAACCGGTATGGGCTTGTCATTTGATACTGCTTCAAAACACAAGTCCAAGGCAAATTTTGATCATGCCCTTGTATACGACCGCTTCCGGAATTTTTATTACAAACCTTATTGGTCAGGAGAGGGCCTGTTCTTAAATGAGTTCAGGATTGAAGGCAGTGACACATCATTTAAAAGAACAGAAGAGGTAAGCTATATCATTGGCTCAGGTCAGCATACAAATTCACATATGATGAATGTGAATGGTTATGTAACCCAGGTTCCTGCGACCTTTTACACACAAAAATCGAAATGGGATCTTCCCCCTGGTTTTGAAAATGGATTCAATTCCAGGTTCAGCAGAAAGATAGAACTTGAGTGTATGTCGTGTCACAATTCTTACCCCGGAATGGTGATGGGCTCTGAGAATAAATACACCTCAGTACCAAATGGAATTAGCTGCGAGCGATGCCATGGACCGGGATCAGCGCATGTAAAAAAAATGCAGGAAGGAAATGTTGTTGACGTTGGAAAGGAAATTGATTATTCCATTGTCAATCCGGCAAAACTTCCGATCGAACTTCAGTTGGATGTGTGTCAGCGATGCCATATCCAGGGCAATGCAGTACTCAAAACCGGCAAATCATTTTATGATTTTAAACCCGGTATGCATTTGAGCGATGTAATGGATGTTTATATGCCGGTTTTATCAGGCAATGACGATGAACATATCATGGCATCCCATGCCGAGCGGATGAAACAAAGCAAATGCTTTACGGCAAGTATAAGTAAAGCCGATGCCGTCAATCCCAATAAGAGTGAATTGTTTCCTTACAAAAATGCGATGACATGTGTTACCTGTCATAATCCACATGTGAGTGTGAAGGAAACAGGCAACGATCAATTCAATAATGTTTGCAGAGGTTGTCATTACGGTGGCAAAAACGATGTCATAAAAAATGAAGTTGCAGGAATTAATAACGACTGCAGTGCAAGCAAGAAATTAAGAGAAGCGGTAAATGACAACTGCATTTCCTGTCACATGCCCCGCAACAATACGATCGACATACCTCATGTTACCACGACCGATCATTTCATCCGCAAGCCGGTGAATAAGGAAGAAGTAATAAAAATAAAAGAATTCGTCACGCTTGCCTGCATCAATAATCCAAAAGCTGACGCTGTTTCAAGAGGTACAGCATTTCTCAATTACTTTGAAAAATTCGAACTTGGATCTGCGTATCTCCTCGACAGTGCTAAAAAATATTTTCCCGATTCAGATAAGACACAGGTAAAGTCAAATTTCAAATACCTCGTCCGCTGGGCCTACCTGATGAACAACCCTCAACTTGTGATCCGTTATTGTGAAAGTGTTACAAATGTGATGTCAATACTTACTAAGAAAAGTTATTCAAATGAAGATGCCTGGACATCCTACAGGATCGGGGAATCTTATTTGTCAGCTGGCAATTCTGATTTGGCACTTTCGTATTTTCAAAATGCCGTGATGCTTGCACCTTACCAGCTTGATTTCAGAAACAAGCTTTCGAAAGCACAGTTTGAGCAAGGTATGTATGAAGATGCAAGGAAGAACCTGCAGTTTATCTTAAATGAAAACCCGAAGTATGCATCTGCCTATGTAAGTCTTGGCTTCCTGATCTTATCCGTTGATCACAATATTGAACGTGCAGATGAGATGTATAGCGCTGCACTGGAATTGGATCCTGACAATGAGCAGGCACTTTTTAATAAAGCTGGATCACTTATGTACCTGGGTGATAAACCGGGTGCAATTAAAATGCTTAACCGGCTGATGAAGCTGAATCCTCAACACGTGCAGGCAGGAAAATTATTGAAATCAATTTCGGGCGGCTGAGATTTCAGACAATAAAGCAATTCTTAATTATTTCAGATCGCTGGCTGCATTTATGATTGTGCGGAACAATAATGAAATGATACCTGACGGTGATATTTTTATTCATCTATTTCAAAGGGCTGCCAACCTATTGTTACAATGCATTGGCCACATATCGCTTTCTGTAAGAGTATTTAATCTCGAACTTCATAGTATTCAAATAAGAATTTTTCTAACCCCTCAAAGAACTTATTATGAAGCAATTTTCAAATGCAACAAGCACTTTAACAAAGCAACAGACACAAATTATTTTCGAAACATCTTTTTTGGGAATGTTCAGGCATAACCCAGCAGTCTACCCGTAATAGAATTTCATTTTTTTATTCTGTGCCGTTGGCAATACGCTAAGAAGAAATGCTTAGCACAAAAATTATTCTGCGGTACCAATGAATGTAGCAAGGAATCGCTCATTCATAAATGAAGATCTATAATTCATAGATATGAATAGTGTTTTTTCAATATAAATAATTAAAAATTAAAACCAATGAAAAACCAGGAATTACTAATTGCTGCAACAGAGTTGCAAAGAAATCTACCAGTCAATTTTATGAGAGAGGATAAAACACTCTTCAACCATGAAATACAGCGATTGGAACCGGATGTCTATTTGAACCGGTTTAAAAATGTCTTCATTACAAATGAAGGAATGATATTTAAGAATTTTCTTTTGGAAGATCGAAATGTTGCAGGGCCCAACAAGAAATTTGTGGACAAAATGATCTATTACCTGAGCATATTGCTGCCTGCGTTGCTAAAGAAAGTCAGGATTGTGCCTGATCCCCGTGAAACATATCTCCACGTGTATGATAATTGGTCCAATGCATATTTCCACTGGCTTTGCGATGTGTTGCCAAGGTTGAGCGCTGTGGAATCAATACATAAGGATTGTGTTTTGCTTCTTCCTGCCTATGCAAAAGGCAGCTATTTCAAAGAGTCAATAAGCAAGTGGACATTTAAAGACGTTTTTTATATTCCCAACGATTCATACGTTGAAGTGAAAAACCTCTTGTGTCCCGATAAAATCGCATGTACAGGCAATTATAACCCGGGCATCATGTCGCATTTAAGAGAGAAGTTTAATTCAGGCAAGAGTGTAAACGATCCATCGTTGAAATTGTACTCAAGCAGAAGCCATGCGCTTGCGAAATTCGTCACTAACGAAAAAGAGATGATGGAGCTTTTGTCAGGATATGGTTATGAATCCATCTGCTTCGAAGATTACTCTTTAACTGAGAATGCAAATCTTCTTGCTAATTGTAAAACCCTTATCAGCATGCATGGAGCAAACCTTTCAAATATGATGTTCATGCAACCGCGTACTTCAGTTGTAGAATTCAGAAAGAGAGGTGATTCGAAGAACAATGCATTCTTCTCGCTGGCTTCGGCATTGGGCATAAACTATTTTTACCAGCAATGCGAATTCCAGTCCGGGCATTATGCTCACCCAAACCGTTTTGACCTGACGGTGGATCTTGACAAACTTGAGCAGTTGCTTTCTTCATACTCGACATTTCTATAAGATAAATAGGTACAGATTACCTGGAATATATCATGTAAGATAACAGGATACATTTACTCATCATTGAACGCGATTATAATATCTTATAGACTATAATCCTTTCTCGATGGTTAAAAAGTATCTCTCCAGAATCATTCTGTTTCCTCTTTGTTTATCAACGGGATTTGTAGCAGCACAATTTCCTTCTCAATTTGATTCTCGTGGTGTTGGGGGTGGTGGGGCTTTATTCAGCCCCAGCATCAATCCTACGGATGAATCTGAATATTATGTTTCCTCTGACATGAGCCAGGTGTTTCATACTTCAAACTATGGTTCCAGCTATGATGTAATGGATTTTAGAACCCTCCAGGGAGGGAATAACAGCAAGATTATTTTTACCAATAGCCAGAACCTGCGTTATACAATCAGCTATGCCAATAACCAGGTATTGCCTGTGAAAACAACCGACGGTGGAGTTAACTGGAATGCCCTTGCAGGTAATCCTGATGGTACGGAAGAAACTTTCAGCATCAATGCAGATTACAATAATCCCAACAGGGTAATTGTTTCCTATTACGGGTCAATTTATTTTTCAAGTGATGGCGGGAATAGTTTCAGCAATATTCACAATGCAATCAATACCGGAGCAGGAGTGGTGGTTGGTGGTGTATTTTTCGACGGACAAAAAATATTTATTGGTACCAACGACGGTCTGCTTGTGAGTTCTGATGGAGGAAGCACATTTAATACTGATTCCGCCACAGGGATACAACCCGGGCAGCAGATATTTTCATTCGCGGGGGCAAAGCAAGGCAATGCAACCCGTTTTTTTATTCTTACCGGCGATGCAAATAATATTTATGTCGGGACAATGGGTTGGGATTATTGGGGCTTTATCCGCGGAGTTTACAGTATGGATTATGGAAGCAATTCCTGGGTTAACCGTTTGCCTGGTATTGTTACGGCACAGGATTACCTGATGTATGTTTCCATGGCTTCTAATGATACAGGTACCGCTTACCTCGCCGGTGCAACTTATTTGGGTGAGCCCAATGTGATGCGCTGGAGGAGCTCGACAAACCAGTGGCAGCATATTTTCCAGACGAATGCAAACCAGAATATTTACACCGGCTGGTGCGGATCAGGCGGTGATCATGGATGGAGTTTCCCTGAATGTATTTTCGGAATTGATGCAGCTCGTTTTAATTCCTCAAAAATTATCATCACTGATTATTCCTGCGTCCATAAAACGGATGATGGCGGGGTGACGTGGAAGCAGGCATATCTTCAAACTTCAGATCAGCATATGGCCGGAGCACTAACTCCTGAATACCAGCCTTACCATAGTTCAGGAATTGAAAATACCACATGCTGGCAAGTATTCTGGCGCGATCCGAATCATATGCTTGGAGCATTCAGTGACATCACTGCATTGCGAAGCGATGATGCCGGAATTACATGGTCGTTTGACTATACCGGGATAAGTGCTAACACTGTTTACCGTTTTGTAAGAAATATTTCTAATACAACGTTGTATGCAGCCACATCTTCCATTCACGACATGTACCAAAGCACCAGACTTCAGGATGCAATCCTGGATGCTGCAAATGCTGCAGGTAAAGTAATGTACTCTACAGATCTCGGCAGCAGTTGGCAAACATTACATGACTTCGGACATCCTGTATATTGGATTGCAACCGATCCAAACAACATGAACCGGATGTACGCAAGCGTTGTGAATCATTCAGCAAATGCAGGCGGTGTTTGGGTTTCAAATGATATCAACCTGGGCGCATCATCTACCTGGACGAGAATTACACCTCCCGGCAGGACTGAAGGTCATCCCGGAAATATTCAGGTGCTGAATAACGGAACTTTGCTTTGCACCTTTAATGGCAGAAGAAATGCCGCGGGTGCTTTTACACAAAGTTCCGGTGTATTCATTTACAATCCCGGACTACAACAGTGGAGTGATAAGAGTGATGCCAGGCAATTTTACTGGACGCATGATGTTGTAGTGGATCCGAATGACCTGAGTCAAAACACATGGTATGCAGGAGTATACAACGGCTGGGGCGGTCCTCCGAATGGACTTGGAGGTCTTTACAAAACTACCAATGGTGGAAATTCATGGACGCGATTGAACACGATGGAAGGCGTAACATCACTTACTTTTAATCCACTGAATCCCGACCAGGTATTTATTGCAACAGAAGCGGATGGATTGCTTTCATGCAATGATATCAATTCAGCGACACCAACATTCCAGTCTGTTCCGGGTTATGCATTCCGTCAGCCGCAGAGGATATTTTTCAATCCATACAATCAAACAGAAGTTTGGGTGAGCAGCTTTGGAAATGGAATGAGAATAGGTGACATGACTTCAACAGGAGTATTTTCTACCAATGAAAAGAATAATGAGCTGATTGTGTTTCCTAATCCTGCTTCATCTTTTATAACAGTCAATGTTCCAATTTCGGCATTCGGACACCAGTTGCAGGTATTCGATTTCACCGGCAGGGAAATTTTTTCTGAAATGGTGAATTCTATGAGTGTCAATCTTAATACAGAATATTGGCAGCGGGGAATTTATTTTGTCAGAGTGGAAAACTATACCGCTTCAATAAGCAGGTATTAAATACGACAAATACTAATTTACAGATTGTGATTGGTAGATTCGTATCAATTCGTACTTAGTACTTGGTATTTAGTAGTTTTGCTTCCTATGACAAAAAGAGCGGAAGCATTTGAAAGACTTGCCACGATCATGGATGAGTTGCGGGCGCAATGTCCATGGGATATGAAGCAGACCATGGAGTCGTTGCGTCATCTTACGATTGAAGAGACTTTTGAGTTGGCTGATTCCATCATTGATGGAAATACGACTGAGATTAAAAAAGAACTGGGGGATATCATGCTGCATCTTCTTTTTTATGCAAAGATTGCAGATGAGAAAAAGCAATTTGACATTGCTGAAGTAATACATGCTCAATGCGAAAAATTGATTCACCGTCACCCGCATATTTATGGCGATGTAAAAGTGAAGGACGAAGAAGAGGTGAAAAAGAACTGGGAAATGCTCAAGCTAAAGGAGGGCAATACGTCGGCTTTGGGAGGCGTACCGAAATCATTACCTGCATTGATCAAATCAATCAGGATACAGGAAAAGGCAAGGGGAGTAGGTTTCGACTGGGAGCGACCGGAGCAGGTATGGGAAAAAGTGGAGGAAGAGCTGAACGAATTCAGGGTAGAAGCTGATAAAGGAAACGATGAAAAAGCCTTCGAGGAATTCGGCGACCTTTTATTTTCACTCATCAATTATGCCCGGTTCAAAAACATTAACCCTGAAGAAGCATTGGAGAGGACAAATAAGAAATTCATCAAAAGATTTCAATACCTGGAAACTGAAGCCGGAAAAGCCGGACGCAAACTGAACGAGATGACGCTTGCTGAAATGGATGTTTATTGGAACAAGGCGAAAGAACTTTAAGTCACAAGTCACAAATCACAAGTAACAAGTCACAAGACGCAATTTAAAATTATGGCAAGAACTCCTTCGAATATGATCCCACTGGGAACAACAGTTCCGGAATTTAATTTGCCTGATGTGGTATCAGGTAAAAATTTTTCGTCTGAAGAATTGAATGGAAGCGTTTCAGTTGTGATGTTTATCTGCAACCATTGTCCGTTTGTGAAGCATGTCAATGATCAATTGGTAAAACTTAGCAACGACTACATTCCACGCGGAGTAAAATTTATTGGGATCAGCTCCAACGATGTTGTTGGTTATCCTGAAGATTCCCCTGAGAAGATGAAAGAGGCTGCGCGGCAACTTCAATATCCGTTTCCTTACCTGTATGATGAGTCGCAGGATGTGGCCAAAGCTTTTGATGCAGCCTGTACACCCGATTTTTTTGTCTTCAATAAAAATGGTGAGCTTGTTTACCGCGGACAGCTGGATGATTCAAGGCCATCGCTTGATTTGCCTGTAACCGGAAAGGATTTAAGAGAAGCACTTGATCAGACAATTTCCGGAAAACCTGTTTCGGATTTTCAGCGACCAAGTATTGGATGTAATATTAAGTGGAGAATTCCTCAGGAGTAAAGTGGAAACTTTTTCATCATCGTATTCACTTTCTTTTTCACTGCTTTCAACCGCGTTTCATTTTCATTGTTCATCAGCACTTCGTCAATCAGCTCTACGATTTTCTCCACGTCTTTTTCTTTCACGCCTCTAGTTGTCATTGCAGGCGTTCCGATACGCATTCCAGAAGTTACAAAAGGTGATTTGTCATCGAAAGGAACCATGTTCTTATTCACTGTGATGTCAGCTTTCACCAGTGTATTCTCCGCAAGTTTGCCGGTAAGATTTTTTGAACGAAGATCGATCAGCATGGAGTGATTGTCAGTCCCGCCTGAAATGATTTTGTAACCGGTGCCAACAAATGCTTTTGCCATTGCCTTCGCATTCTTCACCATCTGTACACAATATTCAAGGTATTCATCGGTAAGGTCTTCCTGGAATGCAACGGCCTTTGCAGCAATCACATGTTCCAATGGTCCGCCCTGTGTACCGGGAAATACAGCTCCGTCGAGAATTGAGCTCATCATTTTTATTTCTCCCTTAGGTGTTTTCAGTCCCCATGGATTTTCATAATCCTTTCCCATCATGATCATGCCCCCGCGAGGACCGCGAAGTGTTTTGTGTGTGGTCGTACTCACTACATGACAATGTGGAAGAGCATCGCTCAACAATCCGCGTGCGATGAGCCCTGCAGGATGTGCTATGTCTGCAAAAAGAAAAGCACCTACTTCATCTGCGATCTTGCGCATGCGTGGAAAGTCCCAGTCACGGGAATAGGAGGAAGCTCCTGCGATGATCATCTTCGGCATTTCTGACCGGGCAATATCCTCCATCTTGTCGTAGTCAACTCTTCCTGTTTCTGGATGCACACCATAATGTATGGCATGGTAAAGTTTTCCTGAAAAATTTACCGGTGATCCGTGCGTCAGATGTCCCCCATGCGACAAATCAAAGCCGAGAACTGTATCGCCCGGTTTCACCAGCGCCAGGAATACGGCTGCATTGGCCTGCGCGCCTGAATGCGGCTGCACATTTGCCCATGCCGCACCAAATAAAGTCTTGGCCCTGTCAATTGCGATCTGTTCCACTTCATCCACAACTTCGCAACCGCCATAATATCTTTTACCGGGAAGTCCTTCTGCATATTTATTCGTGAGGCACGTGCCCATGGCCTGCATGACTTGCTTGCTGACGAAATTCTCGGAAGCAATCAACTCGATTCCATGCTCCTGCCTGTCTTGCTCCTTTTTAATAAGGTCGAAAATCTGTGTATCTTTTTTCATATGGTATTTTAAAGTGCGATGGTAGAATTTTAATTTTTATTGTACTAGCTGAAATCAATTTCAGTGCTGTCGCCGAGGTTCAGGCTCTGGCTGAGTCCATGCAAGCTGGCATCACTACCGATTACAGAGTGATGGAGCACTGCATTGGTAATCTCTGAGTATGAACCGATGATTGCGTCTTTGAGTATGGAATAGTTTATAATCGTTTTATCGCCGATACTTACATATGGCCCGATGATGCTGTTTGAAATTTTACAGTTGGCAGGAATACTTACCGGAGGAATGATGATCGTATTTTCAAATGAAAATTTTTCTTTACTGCTGTCCTTTTTCCTGAGCAGCACTGCATTTGTTTCCAGCAACCGGTCGCGGCTGCCGCAGTCGTACCAGTTCTCCACGGAAAAAGTTTTCATCTGAACGCCTTCGCTGATAAGCTTGTTGATTCCATCTGTGAGATGAAATTCGTCGTAGGTCCTCACGTTATTTTTGATATTCTCATCAAGGGCTTTCATCAACCTGCTGGCTTCCTTTATCCTGTATAAGCCTACCAGGGCCAGGTTGGATTTTGGAATGGAAGGTTTCTCTACCACACTTTTGATGAAGCCGTCATCACCTGCTTCCACAACCCCAAAGTTCCTCGGGTCTTCTGCTTTCTTTACGCCCAGCGAGGAATGTTTTTGCCTGATCATGTCTTTCAGGTCTACATCGAAAACAGTGTCCCCAAGAACTATGATAATGTCATCGCTTTCATTGATAAAATTGCGCGTAAGCCACACGGCTTGCCCTGTTCCTTCACGCGGTTGCTGCACAACAAATGTAGAGTTGATACCCGGGTAGGTAGCATTGATATAGCTTTCAATTTTATCGCCGAGATACCCGAGGATAAAGATGAATTCGGTGATACCTGCCTCAATCAGGTTATCGACGATATGCGAAAGAATGGGTTTACCCGCCACGGGCACTAGCGCCTTGGGTTGCGTGTGTGTATGCGGACGTAAGCGGCTGCCAATGCCTGCGACTGGAATAATTACTTTCAAACGGTTAAGTTTATGTTCGTGCCTTCTAAAACAAGTCGCTAAAGTACTCCATTTTGAGAAATGAATTTCTTTCTTTGCAAACGAAAGCCAGAGACAAGAATCAAGAGGCAAGAACAAAGAGTCAAGAACCAAGAATCAAGAACCAAGAATCCAGTACCCAATTCCCATTATGCAGAACAGGATCACAAAACTTTTCGGAATCGAATATCCCATTAACCAGGCAGGAATGATCTGGTGCAGCGGATGGGAATTGGCAAGTGCAGTTAGTAATGCCGGAGCGCTCGGACTGATCGGTTCAGCATCCATGTACCCTGATATTCTTCGGGAACATATCAGGAAATGCAAAGCTGCTACTTCCAAACCTTTTGGGGTGAACGTGGCATTGCTTTATCCTGATATTGACAAGCACATGCAGATCATCATTGACGAAGGGGTAAAAATTGTTTTTACTTCTGCCGGTAATCCCAAAACCTGGACTCCAATATTAAAGGAGAAAGGGATCACTGTTGTGCATGTGATTGCCAATACAAAATTTGCAAAGAAGAGCGAGGAAGCCGGTGTGGATGCAATTGTTGCCGAAGGTTTTGAAGCCGGCGGACATAACGGTCGGGAAGAAACGACAACGATGTGCCTGGTTCCAATTATTCGTGCGGCAACAAAATTACCATTGATTGCTGCCGGCGGCATTGCAAACGGAACAGCGATGCTGGCAGCATTTGCGCTTGGTGCAGAAGGCGTGCAGATAGGGACGCGGTTTGTTGCCACGCTGGAATCATCAGGACATATGAATTTTAAAAAGCGATTGATCGAAACACAGGAAGGTGACACACAGCTTACACTGAAACAGCTTACACCTGTGAGAATGATCAAGAATAAATTTTTTAAAGAAGTTGAAGCCGCGGAGTTAAGAGGGGCAAGTCCTGATGAACTCAGGTCATTGCTTGGAAGAGCCCGGGCAAAAAAAGGAATGTTCGAAGGAGATCTTGAAGAAGGAGAACTTGAAGTGGGACAGATTTCAGCTTTTATAGATGATATCAAACCGGCCGGAGAAGTGGTGAGGGATGTGTGGAAGGAATTTCTGGAGGCGAAACAAAGATTGTGTTCGCTATAATATACCAAATTAGGATTATTGAGAATGAAAAGTTTAAAAAGCCCTGAACTTTCGCTTTTGCTTTCCTAATAATTTCCTATTTTCGAATCATCTTTTTGAATTTTTCTAACCATTAAATTTTTTAACACTATGAAACCATTCAAACTTTTACTCCCGTTTTTTCTATTTACCATTTTCCATTTACAAATTTCCAATGCCCAATGTCCAAACGGATTGATGGCCACACTAATTGCAACAGGACCACAATCATGTCCTTGCTACCAGGTAGTTGCTGTCGGTGGAGTGGCGCCATATGCTTATATGTGGAGCAATGGCCAGACGAATCCTGACCTCTGCAATGTTCCTCCGGGCACTTATATTGTTACAGTTGTGGATGCTGACGGCTGCACCGATGATACATCCATAACGATTTTAACCTCAACAGGCTTTTCTATCAGCATGAGTTCCACGAATGCATTGTGCACGAATGGTACTGCTACCGCTTCTGTGACAGGTGGTACGCCGCCATACCAATACCAATGGAGCACTGTTCCTCCGCAAACTGATTCTGTAGCTACCGGACTTCATGCAAACATTTCTTACTATGTTACTGTCAGCGATGATTCCGGATGTGTTCAGTCTGGGTATGTAAATATTGGAACAACAAGCAACCTTTCATCGGGTATCAATTCAGCGCCGGATACTTGCAGTCATGGAGTCGGAACAATAACCGGCTTCGCTGTATCTGGCATTCCGCCGTACAGCTATCATTGGAATACAAATGATACTATTACAACACTCTCCAACCTGAATTCAGGTTATTATACTTTTACTGTAACAGACGACAGCGGTTGCGTAAGTATCTCAAGCGTCAGCCTTGCCAATTTTTCCCCGGTAAATGTTACCCACTCCGAAATAAATCCTTCATGTACTGGTGCGAATGGTAGCATCACTTTAAATGCTACGGGAGGATCTCCTGCATACAATTACTTCTGGAATACGATTCCTCCGCAGTCAACAAATGTTGCAATAAATTTAGGTACGGGTTTATATTCATGTCTTGTTACAGACCAGCAGGGTTGCCAGGCAAATGTTTTTGTGAACCTGACCGATAATTCCAACTTTTCTGTTTCTGCAAATTCAACTCCTGATACTTGTTATCATGGAGTAGGAGTGTCAACAGCATTTACGCAAAACGGAGTGCCGCCATTTTCTTACCAGTGGAACCAGCTTGCTGCATCGCCGAATCCTGTCCTTTCAAATCTTTACCAGGGATGGAATACATGCTGGGTAACTGATGATTCGGGTTGTGTAAGAAAGACTTTGACCTATGTCGGATATAATTCTCCTCTTTACGTCTCCGTGTCTCCGCAAAATTCTACTTGCATTTTCAATGCCGATGGATATGCATCTGCAAATGCAGGTGGAGGAACAATGCCTTATACTTATACCTGGACCAACGGTTCAGGCGGCAGTACTGTGAACGGATTATTACAAGGACAGTACAGCGTTTTTGTTATGGATGCACAGGGTTGTACTGCAACTGATCAGTTCATTGTCGGTTACGATTCAATTGCACCCTGTGCGGTCACAATACTGGGCACGGTTTACAATGATACCAGTGCAAACTGTTTAAAAGATATGGGGGAGCTACCTATCTCTAATGTAAAAATAGAATGCATGCCTCTTGGTGGATATAAGTGGACAGATGTGAATGGTAAATACAACTATTATCTCCCGCCGGGAATTTATTCTGTTACCCAATATTTACCTCCATGGCATACGCAGCTTTGTCCGGCCTCAAATTATATGGATACACTTCCAGTAGCTGGCATGATTGACACGAATGATTTTGCCGACTTCGGAAATGCATTGGATCTCGACATCGATTGTTATGGAATCAATGTGCCTGTTCCGGGAACGGAATATCAGCAGAGTGTGTATTACAGGAACCAGGGAAGTCATCCGGTAAATAATGTTTCAATTACGGTACAGCATGATCCTAGGATTGTATTTTTATATTCCCAACCTGCTGCATCGAATTATAATTCTGCAACGAGTACGATCACCATTCCTGTTGGTACTTTAAATCCATTCGGAAGTTATGGATCTTTCCAGGGCCAGGTTGTGATACATTATCATATTCCGGATACACTTACACTCGGTTCGGTTTTGAATTTCAGTGATACAATTTTCCCAATTGCAGGAGATACAATTGCCTTAAATAATTATGATAACTGTTCTGCCGTGGTGGTGGGACCCTTTGATCCGAATTCCATTACGCCCGATCCGCTGGGCGACGGATACAACGGTTTTATCACGACGGAAGATTCAATCATAACTTATATTGTCCGATTCCAGAATACCGGAACATGGGTTGCACAAAATGTTGTTGTTGAAGTACAGCTCGACGACGATATGGATCTTTCGTCATTTGAAATGGAAGGCGCCAGCGCGAACTACCAGGTGGAAGTATCAGCTGCAGGTCTGGCAAAGGTTTCATTTTTGGGAATCAATCTCCCTGACAGCAATTATAATGAACCCCAGAGTCACGGTTACTTTGCATTCAGCATGAGACAAATTCCAAACCTTCCTGAAAATGAACAGATCATTGCAAGTGCAAATATTTATTTTGACTTCAATTATCCAGTCACTACCAATGATGCGTTGAATACCATTTTATTGGCAGGGAATGTTGAATTCACTTCAGGCCAGGTTTCTATTTCTCCAAATCCGTCGAGGGGATTTTTCGATTTGGGAATCACACTTCGGAACTCATCACAAGTGGGGATAGAATTTTATGATGCAATCGGAAATCTTCTCATGAAAAGTGAGCAGGTTAAAATGAACCAGAGAAGCCACTCATAGCGGGACAATACTTCAGGGTT
>Ga0190274_10000596_pt1 | contig 21219 bp, 21 predicted proteins | sample Popmic531T_FD_133002 | JGI IMG/M metagenome (GOLD analysis project Ga0190274, IMG submission 133002) | Populus adjacent soil microbial communities from riparian zone of Yellowstone River, Montana, USA - 531 T | ecosystem: Environmental > Terrestrial > Soil > Riparian zone | place: USA: Montana... | reverse complement strand
GCGGTCGTTCTCATCGTCGGCGACCCAGATCGTCGAGTCGGTCGGGTCGATCGCCACGTCGGTGGCGACTTTGAACTGCCCGTCAGCGGAGCCCTGGAGGCCGAAGGCGTAGTTGAAGGAGGACGGCATGCGTTCGATCTCGGCCAGTTCGGCTGCTTCCCGGGGCGAGATGCTGGTGCTTGCTGGGTCGTCGACCTCGATCTCAGCCAGGTCGCCCGCGTCGTAGTCGTACTCGACGCTGGCCGCCCCTTCGGTGCGCAGTTCCTCGACCGTCCCCCCTTCGTCGAAGGCAATCGCCGTATCCGTCTCTCCCGTCGCATCGGCCACCTCGTAGCCACCGTCGGCTTCCTTGGTCACCACGGCCTGCAGTTCGGGGTCGAAGACCTCTTCGTTGACCCCCGCGGGGAGCTCTATGGCGCCTTCCACCGCCCCGCTCGAGCGAACCATCATCGCCTCGGCCGGTGCTCCCGGGCCTTCCTCGGGCTGAAGATCCGGGCTCTGGGCGAGCGTCCACCCGTCGCCCCACTCGGTGTTCTCCCCCTCGGGAAGGAGCGAGTTGTAATAGCGTTCCACTTCGAGGTTGACGCCATAGCCCTCGACGTCGACGTCCTTCTCGCGGTAGACAAGGTTGCCGTTCATGACATTGACCGCGAGTTCGGGCCGGTCGGGATTCTCTTCCGCCGCTTCGTCTCCCTCCCCGTCGGGCAGCGGGAAGTACTGCATCACGTACTCGTCTTTCATCCCGGTCGCGGGGATGTATTCGAACTCGATCTCCCGTTCGCGTTTCTTTTCCACCCCGTCGGTCGCGATCACTTCCAAGACGTGTTCGCCCGCACTGAGGTTGTTCAACTTCAACGAGTAGGTTTTTTCCATAGGGCAGCTGTCAGCGCAAGGCTGTTCCCAGGCTTCCTTTTTGACGCCGTCGAGCCGGACTTCGATCTTCCTGACGCCCGAGCGCTTTTTCTTGTCCGCGTCGCTCTCGGTGCCGATGTCCGTGGCTTTGATGTCGAGGCTGTAGACCGGAAGAGAGAGCTCCTCGACTTTTTTGGCGCCCTGTTCTCCGCCTTTGTCCTCTTCGGTTGCGACGGCCAGCTGCCCGTTCAGGACGATGTCGGGTTTGGTCATGTCGACATAGGTCTGCCAGGTCTGGCTTGATTTTTCGGCGGTCGCGTCTTCGACCGTGATCGTCGCTTTGTTCTTGCCTTCGTCGAAACTGAGGGCGCTGACGTTGAAGTACTCCGCGCGGTTGGCCGGGCAGCGGCTCGCAGCGGTGCCATTGCAGCCGACGGGTCTCTCGATGATGGGCTGGCCGTCGCGGGTGAAGGTGGTTTTGCGCACGCCGAGGCCAGGGTCGCTGCCATTGGACGTGATCGTGAATGCCTGGGCGGCGTCGCTGATCCAACCCCCCGGCATGCCGCCGACGGACACCCCCGGGGCCTCGGGATCGTCCTGGTTGAGCATCACGCCGCCGACGAAGAAGTCGTGCGCGCAGGCAAGCTGTGAGGCGCCCGAGCCGGTGCCGATGCCAACTACGGCAAGGCGGGTGCCGTTACCTCCCACCCAACCGGTTTCGAAGCTGGGGGCGTAGAAGCTCGGCGGTGAGTAGATACCGAGGCTGTTGTAGGAGCCGGAGTAGACATTGTAGATGCCGACGTAACCGTGGGGTTGGTAGGTGGGACAGTTGTTGACGTTGCCGTGCAGCGTCCAGAAGGTCGCGGCGCTGATGTAGGCGGTCGAGTTGGCGGCCGTGTAGACCCACTGGCCCCAGGTATTGCCCCCGTACAAGTAGTTGCTGCCCTTGGAGCGAGCGTAGAGGCCGTTGCCCCAACAGGTGCCGACGCACCAGGTGCCGTTTTCGTAGTCGGCGGTCTCCTGCCAGCCCCAGTAGGCCAGGCCGAAGGTGTTGCCACCCTCCCAATACCAGGAGTCGTTGACCAGTTCGGGATCCACCAGCAGCGGGTAGGCGACATCCCGCGAGCGGTGCGCGATCTCGACCACGACGGAGTCGCCATCGACCACCATCGACACCGGCACGTCGGTCCCCTGCGCATCGGTCGCGAGGGGCGCGGGAATGGACGCGAAACGTTTCCCCTCGCGGTCGACGACCTCCGCGCCTCCCTGGCCGTCCGCGCGAAGCTCCGTGCCCTTGGGGAGGGTCAGCCCGTAGCGGAACTGCTCGGGGCTCTTGGGGGAGCGAAGCTGCTGGAAGACCTCCACGCTTCGGGCCAGCGGGGCGAGGAAGGTGTCGGTATCCGTCTCGGCGTTGGCGAAGAAGAGGTCCTTGTCGCCGAACCGGGTCGCGCTCACCTCGGTGTCGCCCGGCAGGCTCGAGATGGCCAGTTCCTCGCTCACCTCGATCTGGCCGCCGAGCGAGGCTGGAAGGCGGATTTCGGTGGAGGGGGTCTTGGACTCGAAGCCTCCCTCGGACTCCTTCAGAGCCAGGTCCACCGGCTTGCCTTCCTCGCCTGGGACCTGACTGCGGATCGGGATCGGCGATTCGACGAGTTCGCTGCCCCCTTGCCGATTGGCGACAAGGGCGCCGTTCTCGCTGACGACTTCTTCGATCTGAAAGTCGCTGAGGGCGCGGGCGGGGTCGCCGTCGAGCTGCTTCAGCATCTCCTGAAAGGCAGAGCCCAATACACCTTCGGCCTCGGCGGTGGAGAGGCCATCGAAAGCGGTGCGGGATTCCTCGCGCTGGCGGATCGCCTCCGGGCTCTCGAGCCACTCAGCCTTCGCAACTTCTTCGCGTTCGATGGATTCGACCTGCTCGGCAACCTGCCCCGCTTCCGGTTGGATTTCCTGCTGCTCCGGCGCCGGCGGCACGGCCTCGATGGGTTCCGCCTTGGTTTCAGGAGCGTCCGCAACCCTGGCTGGGCCTACGGCTACCGGCGGCGACTCAGCCAGAACCGGGACTGCGGAAGCAGCGAGCAACAGCAATGCAAAGGCGATGGCCCAGCGCACACGAGTCGAGAGCGACCGACTAAGCGAACCCATGAATTGAAACGTCCCCCTGCTTGGTCGTATTGAACGAGCACTACGAAAGTCTCGTTATACATTAACTTTGCTGTTCAATTGAAGAGACCATATTAACAAGAAGTCTTGATCTAAACCTTCACAGCGGAGAAATTCCTCACATCTGTCGCTCAAGCGACCAGATCGGCTCGTGACCTTCGGCTTGAAAGGAGGAGGGTCCTCCGCGCCGGGAGCGAGATTGCGGCGTCGATGCGACCGAGATGTGACTTGAATTCGCGGGGTCCCGAGCACGTAACGTTGGGGGCATGCCGAGGGTTGAGCGGGATCCTGAACGCGGCCGAGCCGCTGCAGCAAAGTTGAAGGCGCTCGGCGTCAGGGGAATCCTCATCAAGGCAGCCGAGCAGGGGTACATCACGCAGCTCGCATGCAAGATGCCGGAATGCTTCTGCCCCGAGGAGCTTGGAGGCGCGTGCTACTTCGACCCGGTCAACGACGAATTGAGCGACTGGATGCCCACCCACGAGCACTTCCCTCGCTCCAAGAGAGAGGGTGGCCACCGAGACGTGGACAACGCCATCCTTGCGCACCGTCTCTGCAATCGCATCGACTACTCCATAAGTGTTGGCCGTCCGTATGCGAGGGATCTCGAGAGGGTCAGGAAAGCCCGCGAGAAAGCGATCCGCCGCAACGGCGAAAGTTAGTTCCGGACATCCCTGACGCCTTGATCAAGCCGTTCTCCACCGGATTGAAGGAGGACGGGCCTCCGCATGGAGCGGGAGGTGCAGCGGCGATGTGACTTAGATGTAACCGCGAGCAGACCGAGGCAGCTACGCGGCCGGCGGAAGCCTGTGAGGGTCAGCTCGCCTCCGGATCGCGATCAACCACGTAGAGGTGTCGCAACGGCAGGAGCCGCTTCCACTCTGAGCTCAACAGCTCATAGTGCTCCAGCACCAGGTCGACGAACTCGCTGCCGTTGATCAGCCGCAGGTCCTGACGAGACCTGCCGATATGGACCGCGTCCTTCGAGAAAGTGCCGAGGGTTATAAACAGTCCGAGCTCCGACCCGCCCGGGGCCAGGGAGCCAGTGAGCTTCTGCACCTCAGGGGAACCGATGCTGCCGACGACCCGCTTGCACTGCACCTTGATGATCGGTGGCTCAAGCCCTAGGGGATCGCGATGGGCCACGACATCAATGCCACCGTCGCCACTCACCTGCGTGACTTGAGTTCGGTACCCCATCGCTTCCATCAGATGCGCAACGAAGTGCTCGAAGCGCGGACCGTCAAGTTCCCGCAGCAGGGTCTCGATGACGAAGTCGCGCGTGTATTCCTCGATCCGCTCGGCGTTCGGCTCATCCTCCGCTTGGGCAGCGGCCTGTTCGGCCGAGATCGCTGCCGGGGATCCGCTTGAAGCGTCGAGGGCGCCGCCACCGTCCACGAAGTCGATGAACTCGCGGTCATGGTTCTTGACCCGGAAAAGAGTGACCGCCGAGCCGACCTCGTAGCGCGCGCTCTTTGAGAACTCAGCCCGAGGCACCCCCGTCTTCAGCCAATCCACCTTCCGTCGATTGCGGTGCATGGGTGCCGAGGGGTCGTAGTAGTAGTCGCTTTCGATCCGCCCGAAGTTGAGGGTGCTGTCGGGCTTATAGGGATAGACGACGAGGTCACCGACCTGCATCTCGAACCGGAAGCGCAGGAGCACTCCTGCCCAGACAGGGATCGCACCCGGTTTCGCCTCCGGCCGGATCTCGGCGATCCGCTGCTTCAATGCTTCTTTGTCGGACCCGATGCTCGTCAGATCGCCGATGTCATCCCAACCGATCCCGACGAAGCCGTTGCCGATCAGGTCGAGCTCAGGATGATCGTTGTGCACCCCCCAAACGGTCATGGCAGAAAGCCTATAGCGGGCACCGCACTGAATACTCTGGGAACGTGATCTCTCGCCAAGCTCTCCGCTGCAGAACCTGCGAGCAGCCTTTCCTCGCCCGGCTCGGGGTTGGCTCCGGGCGGCTGCCGCTGATCTTCCAGTGCCCCCGCTGCGGGGTTGCACTGCGGGCGACCATGGAACCTGACCCGGAGACGCTGAATCGGAACTTCAAGAGCGAGGACGTCGCACTGGAAGAAGACGAGAAGGTCGCGGAGGACAGTGAACTCCCGAGCGTCACCGTATATGCCGACGTGCCGGTGCCGAAAGCGATGCAGGGTATCCCAGCAGGGGACGCAATCCTCTCCCCGTTCCTCCTCCTCGCTCAGCTCATCGGACATGACAAGCTGGGCGATCTGATGGGGCGGATCGAAGCGATGCGCAGCTTCCGCTCTGGGGTCTTCCCTGGCCTGCGCCGTGCCGCCAGCCTGATCCGCTCGGACGACTTCACCGCACTGACTGCGGCGGTCGATCGTCTGCCCGGCGCGGACGAGGTCGAGGAACTGCGCGACTACCACCCTTTGTACCAGTTCGGCCGCTTCCTAGACACGCTCTACGTCCCTTTTGCCCCCCTAGGACCGCGAATCGCAGCGATCGGTGAGCTGGGGATGCTGTTGATCACCGCGGAGCGTCATTCAGATGGTCCCGAGCACCTCCAGACCCTCAACAACCGACCCGATTGGATCGAGCACCGGCGCCGCATCTACGAGTCGGTCGTCAACGCCCTCAGCCTGGTTGAAACCCTGATGCCGGCGATGGCCTGGGAGCAGGTAGACGAAGACAAATACGAGGTCGAGGACTACCTCGTCATGCGGGACGACTTCGACCAGCTCAAGGGTGTTTACCAAGACCTATTCGAGCTCGGCTCCCGCTCACTGGCCTACGTAGGCTCGATCCTCAACCTTGTCGTACGCGATGACCCGCGCCAATTCTCCAACGGAGAACGGTGCTCTCTGACGAGAGTGCTGAGAACCACTGCCAACAACCGGGAATTCATCCTCGACGAGCTGCCCCAAGCGAAGCCCCTCTACGACCAAATCGACCGCCACACCCGCAACGACATCGGTCACCGTCTCGTCTCCTTTGACTTCGCCACCCAAACTCTGGTCGACAACAAGGGAGGACAAACCAACTACCTCCTCTTCCTCGAGGACTTCCTACAAGCAGTCCGCTTCAGCTCCTACCTCCTAGGAGTAGCGGAGAAGGTGACGCTCCACGCAGTCCAGGCTGACGTTCCTCAGCGGACAGCGGCCGGGCTGCCGATCAGGGACAGCTAGGCCGCCGAGACTCGCCACTTCGGTGCGCCCGGATCGAGCTGGATTTCGGCTTGAAAGGACGGGTGGCGTCCGCATAGGGAGCGGGATTACGACAGCGATGCGACCTAGATAGCCGCTAGCGCCGGCGCGAGATCGTCGGCGCTCGCTTTGACCGGCTCGGGAATCGTCACGCGCAGTTCCCCCTCGCGGTCGAGGCTGCGCTGGGCGCCGAGAACGGTCAGTCCGACGATGTGCTGGCTGCCGGGCGCGTAGCGCAGGACATGACCCTCGGGCGTCTCCTCGCCCTCAGCCTCCTGGGGCTCCCCGACATGTAGATAGAGCACGTCGCTGCCGGCGTCATAGTCGGCATGGTCGAACGTGATGTGACCGATCCTGATGTTCACTCGCTCCATGAGCGCGGATCCTTCCGATTGCCGAACGCGGAGATAAGCCGCGCCGGTTCTTGCTCATAGCTTACGACCACCAACAACCAGCGACTAGGGCCAGCTCCGCGCAGGTAGTAGCGACGACGGCGCTCGTAGACCGGGTCGGGGAGGACGCGGTCGGGCTCAGAAATTGCCCTCAGCGGCGGAGCGTCTCAGATCTCGCTTGCCTTCGTCCGCTGCCTAGATGTTTTGTCTGCGACCATTTGGCGGTCCATGAACGACCCGCAAGCTTCTAAGCAACCAGACGGCCCGCTGGAGCTGACCACGCTGACAAGAACCTGCCTCGCCTGTCCATCCCAGTGGGAGGGAACTCTCGATGACGGACGAGCAATCTACGTGCGCTACCGCCACGGCGAATTGAGCGTCGGCATCGGCGGGGACATAGATGACGCGGTCCGCAATGGAATGTCCGACCAAGCTCTTTACGCCGCCGACATCGGCGACGGCCTCGATGGGTTCATGGATGTCGAGGAGTTGAAGACTCGTCTACATGGGCTGTTGAAGCTTCCTGCCGACTTCGCTGCGCAGAGCCAATCTCGGTCAGACTGAAAGGAGGATGCCGTCCGCGCAGGAAGCGGGATTGCGAGGGCGATGTGACCGAAATGCGACCGCCCCCCGGCACTGTGGTCAGCCAACCCCTTCGCGAGACTAAGACTCGCCGATGAGCTCAAGAACGCCCTCGAGTACCTGCGTCGGATCGCGGCCTGACGTATCGAGCTTCATGTATCCCGCGGTCCCAGCAAACGCGCGGAAGTCCTCGTGCAGCTCCTCGAGCCAGAAGCTCTCCGGACGCTCGGCATCCCGTGCACGGATGCGCGACCGCAGCGTTTCAAGACCTGCATCCAAGAATACCCCCTTACATTGACCCCATCTTGCCATGAGATCCTCCACTGCTTGCAGCCGACCGGTCAGCTTGTTCGCCCCTACCTCGCTCAGCAGACCTCGCGACCGCAATCCTTGCCCATAAACCAGCGTAGTCGCGGCGGGATCTTGGTCGATGACAATGTCTCGGTCCGGTGACGCTTCTCGAAGGAACTCTTCGACAGCACTAAGAAACCACTCCTGACATTGGTATGCGAGCGAGGCGTCACCAGCCAGCACCTCAAGGAGAAACGGGTTGTCCTCTGGCCGCTCTAGAAACGCGTCGAAGCCTTGTCGTGCCATGCCCTCCGCGGCAGTGCTCTTGCCTGCCCCTGGTGGCCCTGACAAGATCACGATCTGCCCCAACGGCTCGATACTCTCCCGGCATCTGTTGCGTTGGACTGATGGGGCCTCTGTCCTAGTCACTGTCGTCGCTAGACCGCACCATGCAACCGGGGCAACTACCGCCCGTGTGCTTCAGGTCGGTCTTAGCGCCTCCACAGGGTAGGCGTCTGGGCACCTCGACGCCATTCGAGAAAGCTTTTCATCGCCTTGGTGGATTGCGACAGCTCCCGTACCTTGTACTCAAGTCCATGAGCTGCGACGAGCTCTGCGTACGTCTTTCCGCCTGGCGCCTCTTGATCATCGGGAACAAATAGCGTGTCCCAGTAGAAAACTCGATCTCCCCGCAAGGAGCCCGCTAGCCGCCCACTCGTAGTGCCAGTAAAGGTGTGAAGGCGCTCCCCATCGCAGTAGCCTACGACGGCCTTAGCAACAACGCGCCGCCCGTCCTCCGAGACCTCCTCCAAAAACCGCTCTCCAAGAGAGTTCCACATCGGCTTGGTTAAACCCCCTGGGTACTGCTCATCATCGGGGCGCTCGATGTACTCCTCGAAGACTAGACCTGCGTGCTCGACAACGCATGGAACACGCAGCGTCGAATAGGCACTCTTAGCCTCGGCTTCAACCATCTTCGCGATACTTATCTCCAGCGTCTCCTTGATCTCAACGTTTCTGATATCGAACTCAGCAATGTCACTAACGGGGGTTCCGTCAGACAGCGACACGCTCTCAACAAAGATTGCGTTCTCGTCTTGCTTGTACGAGCTCCCCGTTACGTAAACGATTCGCGCTCGGCTATCCGTCATGCTGCAAGAACCTCAGTAGTTCAGCAATCTCATCCGCTTGCCGTGCGCTGTCTATGGGTATCACGTCAATTCCTCTCCGTTTGAATAGGCGACGCTCAAACTGAGAGGGATCCGCGACGGTAATGAAGGCACGTCGCCCGTAGTCAGACTCCGGAAGCTCCCTAAACGCCTCATTGATCAACTCGAAGATGTAGGAAACGTTTGCGTCGCTGAAGCTGTAGCCGAGGAACAAGACCGCACGACCCAACAGGTCGCTTCGGAGCCGCAGGTCCATCTCGTCCTCGAGCTTGAGGCGCTTCTCATAGTCGCTCTCGGTCAGCACCATCGTTTCCCGGGCCGAGAGATCACCGTGGAACTTGACGACTTGGCAGGTCTCCGGGCCTGCCAACGCAGCCTCTAGGGCTGCTGGAAAATCCCGCTCGCGCGCGAGCATGACCGTGGGGCGCCCGTGGAGCTCAAGGGCTCGCTCAATCAGCGGATCGTAGTTGGTGGTGTATATGAGAGGCGCTTTGGCGCAGTCAGCCAAAGCTCGATGAATCACCGAATCCGCTAAGGCCTCGTCGGGAACTTTGACAGCATCGACTAGCCAATCGCCCAATGCATCGCGCCCGCCTTTGACCAAGGCGTAGTACTCCAAGATCTGCAGGTCGTTTCCGCGGACCCGCAGCAGGTCTGGATCGCTGAAGCCCAACTCTTCTGCTGCATGATTAACAAGCTCGCGCCAAGTAGGAGGGTGCTTAGTCCGCCCGTCGACGGTCCAGCCCACGGAAGCCGAGACTCCAGCTCCCAAGAAGGGAATTAGGCGTCCAGTTCGGTAATGGTTTAGGAGATCGGGAGGGCAGTCTGGCATTAATCAGCCCTGCGAGCCAAGATTCTCGTCATGCTGTGCGTATGGGCGATCCCGTTGTGAGGATGGACCTCATGGAGATCTTGGTCTGATGTAAAGATGACCTCCCAGTCTAGGTAGAGGTCTAGATAGTCCTCGTGAGAGAGGAGAGTTGGATTGAACCCCGGGTGTGCTGACAGATCTTGAAATCGACTGTTGAATGCGCACACGACGTGCCACCCGCCAACGGTCGTTCCTCGCTGGTATCGCTCCACCTCGGAGGCGATCTCTCCACTGGAACTCAGGCAATGCAGCAAGCCGTAGCACACCACGATGTTGAAGGAGGCATCTTGGACCGCAAACCCCCCTACATCCGAATGAATCCAAGTGACGTTGGGCGACTCGCCAAAGCGCTTCCTTCCGTTGCTGATCGCCGCCTCAGACAGCTCCACTGCTGTGACCTTGGCCCCTTGGCTCGCCAGAAAGTGAGCATTCTTTCCCTCTCCCGCACCAAGATCGAGAACAGCCGAGCCTGCGAGCTGCGTCGTGGCCGCCAAGCGACGTACGAGGCTTCCAGGCTCCCCTCCCCAAAGACAGGACGAACGCTCGTAACCCTCCTCGTAGCCACCGCTTCGTCTCCTAGACAAAACGTTCAGCTCCCCCCTATTGTGACAATTTTCGCTCAGCAGTTAAGCAGGGATAGATCAATGGCGGCGTTTGCCTCCGAATGCTGCAAGCTCCTGAACGTGTGATCGCAAATGAAGCCTGACCCCCGCGAAGCCCCTAGGGCAAAAAGCCAGTTCCCGAGAGTCGCTGAAGCTCTTTTCGAGCGGTACCGAGAACCGATGTCCGCGCGCCAACTCGTGGACCGTGCCATTGGCCACAAAATGCTTGACAGCGGCGGGAAGACGCCCTGGCAAACGATGAAGGCGAAGCTGAGTGTCGACATTCGACGTCGCGGGGACTCATCACCGTTCGTCAGGACGGGTCCTGGCCGCTTTTACCTGCGGCGTTTGATCGACAGAGAGGAGATCTTCGAGGCTAAACCCGTGACGCCTCCCGCTTCACAGGAGGAAGTCCTGGTCTTTCCGTCCGAGGCTCTTGAGTTGATTGAGCGTTTCCAAGGCATCTCCGAGAAGTGGCGCGGTCTCATAGAGCCACTTCTCGGCCAGGCAGCTCAGCATATGGATCGCTTGCTCGCCGAGCAGGTTGATGACCATAAGCAAGTGCTTACCTACATCATGGTTACCCGAGGCTCTGAAGTAGCTTGTTACGAGCGCGGTGCCTACAACCGCGTTGAGGATTCGTTGCGAGGGCTCGCTTGTGTCGGATTCGGAGGACATGTTCGCCTCGGAGATCACGACCTGACTGATGCGTCGAACTACGGCCTTCTGAGAAGCGCAGCGAGAGAGCTCTCCGAGGAGCTGAAGCTTCCCGCGCGGGACGCGGCTCGAATTGAGGCACTAGACGGACTGCGCATCGTCGGTGCTCTCAACGACGATTCTTCGGCAGTCGGCCGGCGCCACTTCGCTTTCGTCCTGAAGTACGAGGTAGAGGACTCGGAGTCTTGGGAGACCCTACAGAGGGGAGAGAAATCGATCAACAAGCTGCGCTGGATTGAGACCTCTGCCCCTGACCTACCTCTAGAGCAGTTCGAGTATTGGTCTCAGCTATGTCTGCGCACCTACTTTCCGGATGCCGTTCAAGGACGCCATACCTACCTCATCCGGCGAAAGAGACCGCTGCAGCCACCGCATCTATTGTGCGTAGTTGGCGAGATTGGCAGCGGCAAGACCCAGATGACCAGTCAGCTTCGCAGCGAGTTTGGCTATATCGAGATCAACAGCGGGGCGGTGCTCGCTGAATTACTGGGACGCCCACCCATAACGCCGGATCGCGAGGATGAGCGTCACAGCTTTCAGGCCGAAGCCCTGGCCTTCATCTCCTCCAAGCAGGGACCGAAGGACTTGGCTGCGGCCATTTGGCGCAAGGCTCAGGAATCCGATCACGGCCGAGTTCTAATCGACGGCATTCGACAAGGAGCAACGCTGGCTGCGCTCAGAAGCACCGCCGAGAATAGGAAGGTAGGCGTCCTCTATGTCTATACGCCTCCAGACGTGGCGCTCGACTTCTATCGCGCAAGGAGGGGCGCCGACACGTCTGTGCATGACTTCATCGCGGTTCGAGAGGCGCCGGTAGAGGCAGACGTTGCGAGCCTTATAGGGAATGCAGACGCAGTTGTCTACAACTGGGCCGGCCTTCGAGGGTTTCGCGACATAGCTCGCGCCCTCATGAAAGAGCTGGAAATCACCCGTGCAGAGTTAAGCTAGAGGAGACAGCGAAATAATCAGCTCGGCAGAGGCAGTCCGAGCGGCACGAGTGGTTCCGTTACCTCCCAACGTGCTGAATCGACCCCGTACCGTCTTCGTATGAACCTCAAACTGCTTCTTAGCAAGTCGAGCGATCTGAGCCCCTGATAAGCCATTGCTGCATCGCGCCGCAGGGAACGTAATGATCGCGTGACACCCAACGTCCGCTAGTGAATCGAGGAGATTGACGAATGCTGTTCTCGATTGGGATTTGAGGGAGAAGTCAGAGCGTGCGCGCTCTGACGCTGGCGGATAGCGACCAGCCCCGCTAACCGTCAAGAGCGACTCTTTAGTCTCAGCTCGTGCGATTGCCTCAAGAACATGGTAAAAGCGACTGTACTGAACGTCTGAGTACGGCGGGTCGATAATTACGAGATCCGTATCTCGCAATGTCTCTGCTACCTCAACGGCGTCCGCAACATCCGTTGAACCCTTGCATCGAGCGAATCTCGGAGCTATTTGCATCAGCCATGATCGCGCATAGGTAAGGGGATCCCGCCTCCAAAAATCGCGGATGTATGGTATGGCCGACTCCGTAGGCTGAAATGGCTGTGCGGTGTGGCCCGGTGCCGCTGCGCAATATCCAGCTGCTGCGATCAGTGCGGCACGACACGCGGATCGATCGGGCTCTCGCTCCGGCAGCAGTGCAAGTGCCCGATCCAGCTGAATAGCTTGGCGGGGGGAGAAGTAATGCCCACCGTATGACTTCCAAATCATGCCACCTGCATTTTCCTCACACAGCGTGCGCGCCTTCTCGACCACGCGCCGATTTTGAGGGTCATCAAACCTCTTGCTAGCCGTCCATGCCTTCTGATGCTGAGCGCTACGCCGCGCTACGCCGATCCATTCCTGCTCCAGCTTGGCGAGGTTGAGACCGCGGGTACGTGATATGACAGCACCTGAGAGCACAGCCGAATAGGCCTGCAGGTCCACTGCTAGAACCGGACGGTCCAGTCTCTCGGCCGCATACCATGCCACTACACCTGAGCCCGCGAAAAGGTCAACGACACGGTCGCTTCGCTGAGCGGCAGTAGTTATCGTGCTGCCGAATCCATTTTTCAGCATGACCCGCTTTGAGCCCATGTACTTCACGCCGCGAGACCCGCTAGAGCGATGCGCTCACAGCCCCCTAGGAGGCTTAGTTCACGCGAGCACCGTCCCTGAAGGGTTGCGTATGACGCGTCGTCTCCGTTAGAAATTCGGTCGTCGAGATCGCTCAAAGCATCGGCCACGTCGGTCCAAAGATCATTGGCGATAGTCGGAATTTCCCTGGGCTCGATCAGGGCCCGAGAGACCGCGAGCTGATCCGACCACCACTGCAACTCAGCTGCATCTAGAGATGCTTCGGTCAACAGCGATCGGGCGCAGCCGCTAGAGAGGCGAAGTAGAAGAGCCGCTCGAGACATCATGTGAAGATGATTTTCGGAGTCAGTTGCTGGCGATTTTTTCTCAGCTTCGGATAAAAGGAGTAGATCATCGGGCTGATGCTCCCGACTCAGAAAGGTCATAAGGCGATCAGGCGGCAAGGTCGCTGGCACTGCCTCTACCGCCGCCTCTAGATAGGTCCGATACCTGGCGGCATCGTTACTTGGCTTCTTGTTGAAGCGCTCCCGATAGGCGCGCTCGAGACTCCGACGCAGAAGGTGAAGGTCGAGGGTCCCGAAGCTCAAGTTGCCGTCAGGTCCAAGCGCCTTCCAAAGTGAGGTGCCGAACTGAAGAGCTTTTGAGCTTGGCGGCGGCGAGCAACCTCGCGCCGTTCTTGGGGTGTAACTTGCCTCCGCGCGCGCCGCCCCATCAGCACCGAGATGCTCGACATCCAAACCCCAAAGGCGAAGAAATGCCTCTCCCGTTGACTTAGCCATAGCGCCCTGGGTAAAGGCCGAAAGCCAGTCGCTCAGCGGGACGCCAGCTGGTCGGATCACCTGAGTGACAAGTGGGGCGCTCCGGCCCGATCGCGTCCAGGCTTTCAATGCTTCTCCAGCAAACTGATGAGTACCGGCCTGATTGAAGACATCGACCGCACCTCCCTGCTTGACAATGACGTGTCGGTAGTCAAACACGCCGATTCCTTGGCTCGCCAACAGCGACATTGCCGCCCGCAACTCAGCGTAATAGGCAAGATGACGAGTAGCCCCAATGTCACCGCGCAACTGAGCTGCTTGGGCACGTCCGAGATAACTCCATCCGTCCGCGCAATGCAACACCACCGACGCAGCGATGAACTCCGCTAACTGTCGGGCCCGTGCAGTGCTGCTGTGCAGGTTTGCCGCACTCCTCCCTTTCTGAATCTCCGCATCCACGTTGGCGGCCGTATCGCTTAGAAAGTGGTTTCCGGGGTCAAGCCAACCCGAGTTCTGGAGGTGGGGACCAAGGCGCAGTGCAGCAGCCCGAACCTCGGCCGAGGAGGACTCACTGATGATGCCTGCGAGCTTGCGGCGAGCCATATCAGTCGAGCTTCAGCAACTCTCTCGCCTCCGAGGCCAGTGCCGAAATCCGAGCAGGACCCTCGGCCTCAAGATAAGCAAGAAGTTGGCGGCGAAGCTCTTTGTAACCACTGCTACCGCGATAAGCGGCTGCTCGCAGGCGCGCCTCCTCCGGTAGGCGGGGCGTGCCGTAGGTTCGCCAATCAAACCCCGACAGTGCATTCCCCAGATCCGCGAGGAAGGATGCGACTGGTTCAGATTTCAGACGCTTTAGCTGAACCGTGACCTCCTCCTCGTCAAGACTCTCGCTCGTGCGCGCGTCACACCAGTCCTCGAGCCTTAACTCGGTAGCTGAGAGAAAACATAGGTCATTACTAACGTAGAGAACTCCGCGAACCCCTTGATCCGCATTTAAAAGGCTGTAGCGACCAGCGAATCCGGGGTCCAAGTCGTCGTCATCAGCTTCGAGGCCCGTTTGGTCCCGCTCTAGGTCTCGCAAGTGCTCTACCCATTGATCTTGGGCTTGCCCAACAGCGCGCTGAAGCTGTTGCCAAAGAAAAATTAAGAATGCAGCCTGCTGCTCCCTGGTCCAGGGCAGAACAAGCTCGTCGGTGCCGACCGGAGCGCCGAAGAGACCGCCAATGCGGACACCCCTACCTTCCCAAGACTTGATGTAGGTAGCCGTAAGAGCTCGGACCCACGCTGCTTGGCGAACGTTCTGGTCGCCAGTCTCTCCAAGCATGCTAATCCGTCGGTGCCAAGGGCTTTCCGAATGTGCCCATAGCATCTCCGTTAGCTCTTGGGCCCGAGTCTCTCGATAAATCGTCGGGCCCTCAAATCGTTCAAGCCAGTCTTGATTTCGCAAGAGCGGATAGAGGTCATACGCAAGACTGGCGTTAATTCTCTTGGGTTTGATATTTATCGTCCAAAAGAGATATGCCTGCCAGCTACGGTCCAGTCCTACAAAGGCAACAACGGGGAGTTCGAAGTCGCTCTCCTCGGAACCGGGCTCGAAGGCGAACAGTCGATGCTGGCCATCGATGACCTCCATCGGCTCCAGATCCTTCGCGCACCAGCTGGTGTCGTCTCCATCAAGTGGAAGATGAAAACTTGCCGTTCCGTTCCCGTGATCCTCGACCGTGACGACATCGGCCGCAGCTAGTTTGCGCTCCCCAAGGCCCTCCCCTTGCTTCCTCACGTTGACCACAATGGCCGTTGGTAGCCAACCAGGCTGCTTGACATCGTCGAATCGGTTGGAGTCCCGCTGAGATTCTCCGAGCACAGACCAAGGAAAGCCGTGCTTAACAAAGCGGGCAATCTCTGCCGAGCGCTCGGCATCGTGGCTCCGCTGAATCCGAACGTCTGCCTGTCGACGCGTTCCCGACCTCGCCTCGCGCCGCTCTACGCCACATAGTGCGCGCAAGGAGGCTGCTGACATCGATGAGACATAGAAGTGCTCAGGCGGCCGCTCCCTATGCGGATCGTCGAAGTCGACCTCGTCCCACTCTGGAAGCCACTGCCTTACCCGGAGGGCCGGAACTGAGCGAGAAGATGCCGTTTTGTCTTTGGGAGGAGTCATGTCAGCAATGGGGTCAGACTGACCGAACACTAAACGCCCGTTGCGATTTTGGGCAGTCCGGAAGGCGAGCGCAAGCAAAGGAGCACCCTGCGCTATCCAATCGTCCGTCGAATCGATATGAAGCTTCCTCCGGTCGAATGCGTATACCGCGCAAGCATCGTCTCGATCCGGTGCCCGGCAACCTCCGCCAGATCCGCATCGTTAATGCCAACAGCCCGAAGATGGGTGACGTAGCTGTGGCGGCACTCGTGGGGGCGGATGTCTAGGCCGGAGGCTTCCTGGGTTGGCTTCCAGACGTCGCGGTAGAAGGTGCGCTCGCGCCAGAGGCGGCCGCGGGGGGTTGGGAAGAGGAGCTTGCAGTCGGGGCCGTTGAGGTTGATCTGGGCCTCGAGCATCCAGGCGAGGGTCGCGGGGACGGGTACGACGCGGCCGGCGTCCTCCTCGCCGTGGTCGGTCTTGGTGCCCTCGAGGATCCGGCCCTCGTGGGCGGTGCGGCGGACTTGGAGGGCCTCGCCGTCGAAGTCCTCGCGGAGAAGGGGCAGGACCTCCCCCAACCTCATGCCGGTGTCAGTGAAGACTCGGACCATCGCCTCGTAGCGACCGGCGGCCTTGGCGAAGCGGTGCATCTCATCGAAGGTGATGACGCGGATGGGGCGACGCTTTTTCTTCGCCCTTGGATCGTTGGCGCGAACGCGAATGCCCTTGAAGGGGTTGAGCTCGCAGACTTCGTCGGTAATCGCGTCCTCGGCCATCGCCGAGAGGGAGCGGAGGATGCCGACGGCGCCGGTAGTGGCTCGACCTTTGTTCGTCAGCATGTGGTCGACCAGGGCGAGGGTGTGGCGGCGGCGGAGTTCGTGCATCGGCCAGTCGCGAAGGGAGATGCCCTCGACCTCCACGTCGGCGACGCGGCTGATCCGGTGGTTGTACGTGTCGTTGGTGCGCTCCGCCCTGGGGTGACGTTCGGTCCACGTCTCGAAGTAGTCGCCGAGGGTGTCGGGCCGATCCGAGAAGCCGTAAGCCTCGTCGATCGCACGTTGAGCTTCGGCCTTCCTCGTGAAGGTGCCCTTGCCCCTATTCCAGGTTGGCTTGGCGATGCGGTGCTTGCCGTCCCGGCCGGTGTATCTGGCAACCCAGACCACCTCGCCCGACGGATTGCGGCGCTTGGTCGGGGACTCGCGCCTCATGCCGCCTCGTCTCGGTGACGGGCCAGGAAATCCTCGACGTCGGCAGGATCGATCCGGCGGGAGGCACCGAGCTTGTAGCTGGGTAACTCACCGCGCCTGATCCAGTTGCGGATCGTACGGTCGGAGACCGCCAGAAAGCTGGCGAGAGTGCGCTCGGTGAAGAAAGCAACGGGGGCAGGTTTCCTCTCCATGCCACCTATGTCCAAAGACGGCGGCGTTTGCATCGGGCGACCTACCCGGGTAGATCCACCGCCGCTGATGAGACCGAAGGTCAGACCCCTGCTGCCCCTCCCTACACGCGGCCGTCGCACGGCGAAGCCGTGCCACAATCGGCCGCCCGGAGGGGCGGCGAGCGCCCCTTTTGCTCCGCCCCGCCCGCTGCTGCCGGCACCGATCATGAAGCTGCGGCTCAGGCACGAATCCGGAGGGTCGCTCCTATGTCAAGGACTCCTCTGAGAGACCACGGGATTTCGAGGATCTCCCGATAAAAAGGGGAACCAGCAACAGCGACGGAGAACTTAGGAAAACGTTCTAGTCTTCGGCCCGATGAGCGAAGCTGCCGAGCATCCGACCCGCCGCTCCCAAAGTGCCAACACCAGGCGCTATGACCGAATAGCGCGCACCTACAGCGTGCTTGAGCCGGCGTACCTCATCTTTCCGCCGGCCCGCCGCAGGGCCGTAGCCGCACTCGGGCTGAAGCCCGGCGACACCGTTTTGGAGATTGGCGCCGGCACCGGGCGGAACTTCCCCTACTTGGTCGACGCGGTCGGCCCGAGCGGGACCGTGATCGGCGTCGATGCCTCGCCCGGAATGCTGGCCGAGGCCCGCAAGCTGATTGAGCGCCACGGATGGTCGAATGTCGAGCTGCGCCAGCAGGATGCCGCCCAGCTCGAAGTTGATCGCGACGTTGACGGGGTGCTTTTCAGCCTCAGCTACTCGGCGATGCCAGAACCGCGGCCCGCATTGGCGCGTGCCTGGGAGCGCCTGCGCCCCTCCTCGCGCGTCGTCATCTTGGACATGGGGCTGACCCAGGGCGGGCCTTACCGCCTGCTCGATCCAATCGCCCGACTTCTCGTCAAGTACGCCCCAGGCGATGCCTACTCCGATCCGTGGGGCGACCTCGCCAAATACGGTCCTGTCGAGACCAAGCGCTTCCTGTTTGGCTTCTTCTACGTCAGCGCCGTCGCCAAGCCCGCGCAGCCCTGAGTCGAAGGCTCCTGCAGGGCCCTGAAGACAACCCTCACCAAATGGCGTTTGAGGCACCGGAACGCCTCCTTGTTGGACTTGCCCTCCGCCCGCTTCTTCGCCAGGTAGGCACGTGCCGGCGGGTGAACCCGGGCCTGGGTTAGGACGACTTGGTGAAGCGCCGCGTTCAACTTGCGATTGCCAAGACGCGAGAGGCGGTGGCGACGAACTCGGCCGGAGGAGACCTCGATCGGCGCGCAGCCGGCGTGACGCGCAAGCGCTGCCTCGCTGGAGAAGCGCTCGGCGCCACCGATCTCGACCACCAGGCGAGCAGCGATCAGGTCACCGATCCCGGAGACTGCGAGCAGGCCGGGTGCCAGTGGCCGGATCATCACCGCGATCTCGGCTCGCAGCGCCTCCTCGGCACGGGTCAGCTCACCGATGCGGACGAGGAGCTCGCGGCAGATTCGCACCTGCACGACCGAGCCGTAGCGGCTAAGGCGCTGCGAAACGCCCCGGCGGGTGCCCTCGCGGTTGAGGGTGCGGGCGAAGGGCTCAAGGCCGGCATCGAGGTCGTGCAGGTGCCACCGCAGGCGCGAGACGATCGCCGTGCGCTCGGAAACAAGGTCCTCGCGGTGATTGACCAGCAGCTTCAGCTCGCGCAGCTCGGGTCATTGCTCGCAACCGGCAGGCTCGGTTCGCGCAGTGCCGCGCGGGCCACCGCCAGGGCGCCGATCGCGTCTGACTTGCCAACCGTCCGGGCGGTCTTTCGAGCGCGGGCGGTCATCCGGGTGCCAACCCGCAGCACCAGCTCTCCGGCGCCGAGCAGGAAGCGCTCGAGGCGGCCGTTGACGTGGCGGCAGTCCTCCAGCGCGAAGCGCAGCTCGTTGTCACCGAGTCCGTGCGCCCATGAGCGCAGCTGGCGGTGGCCTTTCTCCGTGCCAGCTACGGTCAGTTCGCCGAGTAGCTGGCCGGTGGCGTCTTCGACTGCCGCCGCGGTGTGGGTGTCTTTGTGGGGGTCGATGCCGATCGTGATCACTTCTGCGCGCCTCCCTTGGGTTTTGGGTTGTCGTCAGTTCGGATCGGCGGCGGACAGAACCGGATGGGGCTGAGCAGGCTCCTATTAGGTCACGCCGTCGGTCCTCGAAGCACGGCGGGCGACAGGACCCTCTCGGTCAGCCTCTAAAGGCGACGAGATAATGCGGAGTCAGCCCGCCGCGCTGAGGACGCTAGGCCGGGAGTTGGACGTCAACACCGCGGCTTCGTGGAGGCATGGAACCACCCGGTTCGTAGTGTGTCGGGGGTTGAGGTTTGGTCTTGGGGAGGGCTCTCGGTGGCTGCCTGAGGGCCTGGTAGATGGGCTTTGTCTTGGCAGCTGCCTCGTGGCTGCCTCATCGTTCGCTACTGGATCGCGGTAGCTCATTTTCTTCTGAATCTGGCATTTTGAATTTGCCTATTTGCATCTCTGGCGATTGCCATTCGATTCCCGCGAGCAATTCATCCAGCGAGGTTTCCAGCGCCGCCGCGAACTTCATCGCCGAGTCGAGGCCCGGCAGCGAAAGGCCGCGCTCGATCTGGCTGATCGCCGTGCGGTGCGTCGAGGTCCGGAAGGCGAGCTCGTCCTGGCTCACATCCGCTGCACTGCGGGCCTTCGCGAGGTTGACCCCGAAGCAGCGGGCGAACTGCTCGCGTTGCAGGCTTGCGTTGCGTCCCATCGCTACATCCCCTCCCCGAGGATCTCGTTGAAGCGGAGTGCCGCTCGCGTCGGCAGTACGAGCCCGTCGCTGCGGAACAGCAGGCCGACCCCGACCAAGTCGCGGACAGCGCGTTCGATCGCGTCTCGCTGCGCGAAGTCAGCCGCCCCGGCACTCACCTCCTGAATTAGTTCGGAAAGCCGCAGATGCGTGGGATAGAGCGTGAGGACGTGGATCAGGGCGCTGCCCTGGTCGCGAAGATCCTGAGCCTCGTTGGAAGGGCAGTCGCTCGAACCGCGAGCCATAGAGTTCTCTTCAGCCATGAGGAGCTTGGTCTCCTTGTGGTCAGGCCCTTGGCTGGCGTTCCACCGCCGGCCGGGGGCCGCTTCTTGAGGCCGGCAGATAGCTACCGTTCCCGCTGCGATCGGCCTGGTGTCTACTGAGCCGGTCGCCACGGGGCCGGCGACTCCACTCGCGCGGCCCCACTTATGTCCGGGGCAGGCTAGCAAGGGATATATCCCTTGGCAACTGCGCCGTAGCGTATTGCCCGCGTCTCTGAGACTGTGCGCTATCGAATGAAGCGCTCTGCTCGACCTCAGCCAGCCATCGGCGCCGCGATTCGTGCGCTGCGGGAAAAGCGCGGCATGACCCAGGAAACCCTGGCCTCCGACGCCAAGACGACGCTGAGCACCCTCTCGGTGATCGAGCGGGGCTTGGCCAACCCAACCTGGGCAACTGTGCGCGATATCGCCACCGCCCTGGGGGTCTCGATAGGCGAGCTGGCAAAGCTCTCCGAGAAGCACGAATAGAGGCTGCCGCCGAGCGGCGCGATGAGACCAGGATGCGACCACGACGGTCCGGAACGCCTCGGAATTGCTCGGAAGGCGACGGAACACAATTCAGAGGCGGAGCCGAGGATCTGGCTCCACACCGGGAAATCCCCGGCACCTCAAGGAACAGCAGCGAATGCGCCCGACGGGAGTCGAACCCGCGACCTTCGGCTTGAAAGACCGACGCTCTTTGGCCCCCCGTAAGGAACCGTTGACCACTGAGCTACGGGCGCCCAGGGGGAACCTTACCCGCGCAGCGGGTATTGAGCAGTTCCGTCTCTAGGATGGCGGCTATGGATCTGGGGCTAGAGGGGCGGGTGGCGCTGGTTATGGGTGCCAGCCGGGGACTTGGGCGCGGGATCGCGGCGGCGCTGGCGCGCGAGGGCGCGCGGGTCGCGATCACCAGTCGCTCGCTCGAGAGCCTGGAGGAAGCCGCTGCGGAAATCGGGGAGGGGGCAACGCCGTTCATCGCCGATGCCGGCAATATCGAGCGGCTCACCGCGCTTCCGGGCGAGATCGCCG
>Ga0190274_10000595_pt1 | contig 21223 bp, 15 predicted proteins | sample Popmic531T_FD_133002 | JGI IMG/M metagenome (GOLD analysis project Ga0190274, IMG submission 133002) | Populus adjacent soil microbial communities from riparian zone of Yellowstone River, Montana, USA - 531 T | ecosystem: Environmental > Terrestrial > Soil > Riparian zone | place: USA: Montana... | reverse complement strand
GGCAGGATTGGCCCAAGGGAGCGGATCAGGTGAGCCGCCCGGGTTTGCTGCCGGACCCGAATAACGCGTCTCTTCAGTTCCATTAGGCCGGAGCACGGAGATCTGACTAGTGCCGGCCAGCGCGACATATAGTTTGCCCGACTTGCCAAAAGCAATCCCGTCCGGTGCCGGCAGACCCATAGCCAGAGAATAGCGATGAAACTCCACCAGGCTCGCTGCCGGAGGGTTGTTGACCAAAGGCAACTGGTAAATGACGCCTTCCAAAGTGCCATTCTCTGCCGTCACCGATACATAGACATTCTGACTGTTTTTGTCGATGCGGATTCCGTTTACGCCGAAAGGCACGTTAGGATCACCAGCCAGTCGTGGGTCCGTGAACCAAACAGCAGGTGCACCACCGCCGGACGGGATGCGATAAATGGTTGCTGCGAAGGAGTCGGTGACGTAAAGATTGCCGTCACTATCAAACGCCAGATCGTTGAGCAGCGACGGGCCAGCTGGAATAAACGGGGCGTAGACGGACTGTGTGTTGGTTGCGTTGAGGTCCATCCGAATTATGCCCACGAACGGCTCGACGACATAGAGGTCTCCGTCGGGACCAAAGGCAACACACGAAGCTGCACTCATCCCCGCGAACGGATTCGTGATTGTGATGGGATAAGCGGCTTCGAAGGCCCCCGTCTTCAGGTCGTAAGCGTTGACGTACGCAGACCCAAGAGGTTGGCCAAAGGCGGCGGGGCCGGAAACGTAGAAGCGGTTGCCGCGTACCGCAATACCTTCGGGATATCCGGGGGAGGCCACCGGCGCCACAACCTTAGAGTCGCCCAGGGGCCGGGAGTCGGGGCCGCCCGCCGAAACCGGTTGGCTAAGCAGAATCATACTGACCATGACAAGCGTAAACACCGCAATGATTTTCGTTTTCATATTTATCCTCTGAGGGTGAAGTTTGAAAAACCTTAAGATGCAGTCTTGAGTTTCCTCTAACTTCTAAGGCGTATAAGGAGTCGAAAACATATCATTGCGGCAACAAAAAGTTTCCATCACGTCGTCTGGATTTGGGGGTCAATTGAAAACGCGGGAATTCGAGGTGCCAAAAGCCATCAAACCGATTTGTTCATCCGATTTCCTGGACGCTGGTCGTGACGGTTGGGCAAATCAATTTGCTGCTGATATGATTGCGGCGCTTACTCCCCGGTAGCCATTTCAAGTGCAGAGTTTTCAGGGTCAGACTGCGTCGAAACCTATCTTCCGTGAGATGCGTAATACTCACGCAGCATACTAAAACGGACCGAGACGGATACTTTCTGAACCCAACCGTCCTGGAAATACCTAAAACGCCAAAAATACGAGGATTAGTCGAATGAAAAAAATCTCTCTTAGTCTCCTGGCTCTATTTCTGTGCGCGTTCGTCGTCGCCGCTCAGAGAGTACCAGTGCAGGAAGTCGTACTCGATAACGGGATGCGCCTGCTACTCGTGCCGCGCAAGGGCGATCCTAACGTTGCCGCCGGCTGGGTGGCGAAGGTCGGCTCAGTCAATGAGCGTCCCGGCATCACCGGTCTCTCACACCTCTTCGAGCACATGATGTTTAAGGGTACGAAAACCATCGGTACCAAGAACATCGACGAGAATCTAAAGCTTATCAAGGAAATGGACGATGTCCGCGCCGCCCTCCGCAAGGAACAGGAAGGCTTAATCCTGAAAGCCCGCATCGGTGAAATCAAAGACGCCAAAGACCCGAAGAATCGGTCGGCGCGTCATCAGGAACTGCTCGCTAAGTTTGATGAACTGAACAAACGCGAAAAGGAGCTGATGGTTAAGGACGAGTTTGATCGCGTCTACACCACCGCAGGCGGCTCCGGCATGAACGCCGGAACAAGCAACGACTTCACGGTCTACTTCATCAACGTCCCGGCGAACAAGCTGGAGCTCAGGTTCTGGATGGAAGCCGACCGGTTGCGCAATCCCGTTTTCCGTGAATTTTACTCGGAGCGTGACGTGGTGCACGAAGAGCGCCGGCTACGCACTGACAGCACACCTACCGGGAAGTTCAACGAACAATACGACTCGATGTTCTGGCAGTCGTCGCCTTACGGCTGGCCCGTAGTCGGTTGGCCCAGCGATCTGGAAGGGATCACCCGCGAGGAAGCGCTTGATTATTTCGCAGTCAACTACGCGCCCAATAATCTGACCGCGTGTCTTGTCGGCGACATCGACCCAGCCCGAGCCAAGGAGCTCGCTCAACAATATTTTGGCAACTTGCCGCGTGGCCCGCGGGCTCCCGAGCCGGTGCGCACAAGCGAAATGCCACAACTTGCTGAGAAACGCATGGTGGCATACGCGGAGACAAATCCCCAGGTGCGGGTCCGCTATCACACCGTCGCAGAAGGTCATCCTGATGCTTTCGTTCTCGATATTCTGGGCAGTCTGCTCAGTGGACGCACCGGGCGACTCTACAAGTCGTTAGTGTTACAGCAGGCTGTTGCCAACAGCGCCGGCGGGAGTCAGGACTCGCGCAAGTATGAAGGGTTGTTTGAAATTAGCGGAGTTGCCAAGCCAGGCAAGACACCGGAAGAAGTGGAACAAGCCCTCTACAAGGAACTGGAGAAGTTGCAGAAGGAACCAGTCGACGCTAACGAGCTACAAAAAGTAAAGAACCAGTATGCCGCCAACAACTTCCGCGGAATTCAGTCTAACTTCGGTCTAATGGTCCAGCTCCTGCTGCGAGACAATCTCCGTGGCTGGGAAACAATCAACACGGATCCAGCCCATCATCAAGCCGTGACGCCGGAGGATATTCGCCGCGTCGCCAATACCTACTTCAAGCCTGAGAACCGAACAATCGCGATCTACTACACGAAGAAGGCAGCCGCCGGCGCGCAGGCAGATCCGGCCCTGGCGGGTCTGACTGATGAGGAGAAGGGCCAGATCAGCATGATGAAGTCGATGCTCGGGCAGGCCAAACTTGAGCAGCTGAAGGGAATGCTTGGAGGCATCGACCAAAGGGCCGCTTCCGCGCCGGCTGAAAAACAGAACTTTTACAAGGTAGTCAAGAAGATGCTGGAAGACCGCGTCAAGGAACTCGAAGGAGGTAAGCAGTAGTCATGAGAAATTACGTGAAGAATAGAAAGACAATTTCGGCACTTCTGGCATTGGCTTTGTTAACTATTTCGCCCCTTAGTCTTATCGGGCAGGCGCAACAAATTCCCGCGCATCCGCGCGATTTGAAGTACACAACTCTGAGTTACACACCCCCCAAACGTGAGCAGTATCGACACGTCCTGTCGAACGGGGTCGTGGCCTACCTGGTTGAGGATCACGATCTGCCGCTGGTAAACGTTTCGACGCTTATCCGCACGGGGTCGTACCTGGATCCGGCGGGCAAAGAAGGTTTGGCGTCACTAGTCGGCGCGCAAATGCGAGCGGGGGGAACCACTTCGAAGACTGCGGAAGAGTTTGATGAAGCGGCCGACTTTTTGGCGGCAAACATCACCAGCTTCATCGGTGGCACTCAGGCCAACACCAGCGTCAATTTCCTGGCAAAAGATATCGATCAGGGACTGGGCCTTTACTTCGACATGCTCAAGAACCCACGGTTTCAAGAGGATCGCCTCAAGCTGGCGAAGAGCCAGATACTTCAAAACATGGAACGCCGCAATGACCGCACCGACGCCATCGAAGGCCGCGAGTGGGGTCGTCTGATGTATGGTGAACACTTCTCAACTAAAGAGACGACTAAAGCGTCAATCGAGGGTATCACTCGCGAGGACATGGTCGCTTTCCATCAAAAGTATTATCAACCCGGCGGTTTTATCTTTGCTGTCTCGGGAGACTTCAACACCAAAGATATGATTGCCAAACTCGAGGCGGCAATGAAGGGTTGGCCGGTTAACAAGCAGGCGGTGCCGGAGGTTCCCAAACCATCGGCGATGCCGGTGGCGGGCGTCTATACGGTTCATAAGGCTGATGTGAACCAGGGCCGCGTGAGCATTGGCCACACAGGCTCATTGCGAGACAACCCTGATTCCTATGCGCTCTCGATTATGAATGACATTCTCGGTGGGGGTGGTTTCACCTCTCGAATTACGTCGCGGGTGCGCTCTGATGAAGGGTTGGCGTACAGCGCCGGATCGAATTTCGGGATGGGAGTGTATTACCCAGGCGTCTTCCGCGCGGCCTTCCAGTCCAAGAATCCGACGACGTCACAGGCAATAGACATCATCATGGAAGAGATCAACCGGGTCCGCACTGCGAAGGTTTCGGCGGAGGAACTCGAAACGGCCAAGAACTCTGCGATCGAAGTGTTTCCGAGGAATTTTGCCACCGCAGGACAGGTTGCCGGCATCTTTGCGGGGGACGAATACACAAAACGGTCGCCTGAGTACTGGGCAACCTACCGTGATCGAATTAAAGCCGTCACGGTTGATGACGTGCAGCGAGTCGCTCAGAAATACCTGCAGCCGGATAAGTTGGTGGTCCTCGTCGTTGGCAATATCGACGAGATCTCGAAGGGTAATCCCGACAAGCCTCAATACTCACTTGCCAAGATAGCCAAGGACGGACAGATTAAGCGGATTCCTTTGCCAGATCCTCTGACAATGGTTTATCCAGCGACGCAATAGAGGAAAAAGGCAGAAGGCAGAAAGCAGAAGGCAATAAGAATATAGGGCCTATAGGACATATAGGTCCTATATTTCTTTTATCCCTTCTGCATTAAACCTTGACCGATCTTCCTCCATCTCCCACGACTGAAGATCGCGCGCGCTTCCTTCGCCAACCGAAACGATGATGTACGAATAGATTGGCCACGCGTGGTCGAGATCATAGCGCGATGGAACCGCCGCATCGTCAGGATGTGAATGATAAAAGCCAACTACATCCAAGCCTTTTTTTAGAGCTGCCCGTTCGCCTGCCAACAACTCCTCGGGACGGATCAGGAAACGATTTCGTTTTGCTTCCTCTTCGCGCGCGTTCGAAATCGGATAGGTTTCAACAACTTCTTTGCTTCCGTCTGCTGCAAAATGGCCAATCAATAAGCCGCAACACTCAAACGGATAATCGCGTTCACCGTGTGCGTTGATTTCGGCCACATGTGTCTGGTTGAGTACAATCACAATCAGTTCTCCCGTTAGCGCCAATTCTGTGAAGTTCGGCGGTGTCCGACACACTTTAGTTTGTCGTTGACGTTAGCCACCACTATGCTGGAGGGCTCGAGCGAAACTGTGGCCTTGTTTCTGGTCACTTAGACGACTCTCCCCGCGACACGACAAACTGAAGTGTGTCGGACTAGTGGCTTAGTGCCTGTTCAATGTCGGCGATTATGTCGTCAACGTCCTCAATACCGACAGAGATTCGAACCAGGCCTTCAGTGATGCCTAATTCCAGTCGCCGCTTTGGTGCCACCTCGCGATGGGAAGCCGTTGCCGGATGTAACACACCAGTAAAGACATCGCCCAAACTCGTCGAACGAACGCAAAGTGAAAGCGCGTCCATGAAGCGAAACGCTGCTTCGCGGGTATTTTCGCGCAGTTCGATCGAGACCATGGCTCCAAAATGCGGAGGGCGCACGATTCGCTTGATGGTTTCTTGTTGCTCCGCCGGCGCCAAGCCTGGATAAAAGACGCGCGACACGGCCTGATGATTTTCAAGATACTTCGCCAAACGCAGGGCATTGTCACACTGCCGATCCATGCGCACGGACAAGGTCTTGAGCCCGCGATGAATCTCGTGTGCTTCCCACACCCCTAGAACGCCGCCAACAATCTTCATCACACCGATAAGTGTTGGCAGGTCTACCTCATCGCGCGCGACGACCAAACCGCCCATTACATCAGCATGTCCGCCGAGGTATTTCGTGGCGCTATGGACGGAGAAATCCGCGCCTTGCTTGAGCGGATTGCAGAGGTATGGCGAAGTGAACGTGTTGTCCACAATGAACCGCGCGCCAACTTCGCGCGCGATCTCTGAGCAGGCAGCCAGGTCGCAAACCTTCAGCAGTGGATTTGAAATCGTCTCGGCAATCAAGAGCCGTGGCCTAAGCTCGAGAGCTTTCGCTCGTAAGCCGTCCACGTCAGAGAAATCCGCCGATGCAGTCTTAATTCCATATGAACCAAGAACCTTGTAAAGGAGATCAATCGTGGCTCCGTAAAGATCCTGCGATGCCAGGATCGTGGCGCCGGGCGTGAGTTCGCAGGCAAAGATCGCAGCATGGAGCGCGGCCATGCCGGTGGAATAGGCGCAAGCTGCGGCGCCATCTTCGAGCACGCGGACAGCTTCTTCCAAAGCTGCGACGGTCGGATTGCCATACCGGGTGTAGATGTAACCCTGTTTTTCACCGGCAAAAATCTGGTCCACTTCGGCCATGGAGTCATAGGTAAACGTGGCGGTAGCGTAGATTGGAGTGGCAACAGGCTTGCCGTTCGGTGGTGCTCCTCTTTCACCCGCGTGAACCAGTTGAGTGTTTATGCCAAACGCTTTTTTGTCAGCGGTCATCGGCAACTCCTTGGAGTGCGGCGGCCCGGCGCCGCTTTGGTCAGCGGCGGCCTGGCGCCACTTTGTTAGTAGCATTCACTCTCGAAAAACCATGGCCACCAGAGACAGGCCAAAGCGCCGCCAGGCCGGCGCACTCCAGGGAGTTACGCCTTCAACCTGAGGTTCCCTTATGGAGCGACGAGAGCAGGTTCCACCTCATTAGCACGATAACGCTCCGCCAGCGCCGTTCGCTTCTCATAAGCCTCTCGCGCAATCCGTACGTCTTCAAGAAAATGCGGCAGTTCCTCGAGCTTCAGTGCTTGTGGTCCGTCCACCAGCGCCTGGGCCGGTGATGGATGAAAGTCTACCAGCACCATATTGGCGCCGGCGATCACTCCCTGCGCGGTTGCGTGCATCACATCAAGAATGCCTTCGGGTCCGCTGGTCCGAAAACCAACTGAGTGGGACGGATCAACGCAGACCGGCATGCGCGTCAGGCGTTTCACCACCGGGACATGAGCGAAGTCGACGAAATTACGGTGCGGATCACCGATGTTTGTTTTCATGCCCCGCAGGCCGAAGACGATTTTGCGGTTACCTTCACTGGCCAGATATTCGGCCGCATGCAGAGACTCATCGAGCGTAATTCCGAAACCGCGCTTTAGTAGCACAGGAAACTCATGTTGCCGGCCAACAATTTTCAGCAGTTCGAAGTTTTGTATATTGCGGGTGCCGATCTGAAACATTACGCCGGTTGGATTGCCCGTCTCGCGCAGCGCCTGCTCGACCTCATCGATGTGAGATTCATGGGTGACTTCCATGGCAATCACCTTGATTCCATACTTGCCTGCCAACTCAAAAACGTATGAGAGACACTTGCTTCCATGGCCTTGAAAAGAGTAAGGGCTGGTGCGCGGTTTGTACGCTCCCATGCGCGTACAAATCTGACCGTTCTCATGCAGCGCCTGCATCATTAGCTCCACGTTCTTCGGGTTGTCAACGGCGCATAAGCCGGCGAACACGTGCAGCGTGTCTTGGCCAAAACGCACGCCCTGGTAGTCGAAGTGGGAGTCGCGTTCGTCGCCCTTGTGCCGGCCCAGCACTCGATATTCTTCAGACACTCTGACCGCGCGCTCGACGCCCGGGAGACTGCGCATATCGTGAAGCGAGATCGCTGCGGTGTTGCCGATCAAATAAACTTCAGTCAATGATTGTTGAACTCCCTCTTCTCGATGCACGCGCACTTGGATGTTTTGCAGACTACCGAGATGCGCCAATAACTGCCGGTAAGTTTCGCTTTCGGGATCAATGTTAGGTGTCAGAATGAGTAGCATTGTTTACTTCCTTGCTGGGCGCGATAGCTGTCTGCGGCCCGGGTTCATGAAACAGTTTGCGCGTTGTGTTCAGTTTGATGTTCTGCTCCGAGCACTCTCGCAATTCGTCACGTACTGACGTTAGCTTGCCAATAAGCGCATCGAGCGCGATTGCGGTCTCAGTTGAATTCGTTGACAGAATGTCGCCCCACATCGTCCACGGGCTTGAAGCGAGTCTCGTCATATCGCGATAGCCGGCGCCCGATAAACTTGCCAGTACATCGGCGTCCGTCTGTTCCCTGGTGACTGTCGCCAACGCGCTTGAAACAATCTGTGGGAGATGACTTACCAGGGCCATCACGTGGTCATGTTCGTCTGCACTCATGAAGGTCACGCGGGCTCCTAACATATCGAGCAATTCTCTCAAGGCAACGCGCACCGGTTTTTGATCCTCGCCTCCGTCACTGACGAGGACATAAGGTGCACCGGCGAAGAGATCACCCCGCGCGTGGGCCAGACCCTGAAGGTGACTACCCGCCACGGGATGTCCACCCACGAATTGTCGACCCTCCGTCAGGTGTAATCGCGCCGCGCGACAGATCTCAACCTTGGTGCTTCCAGCATCGGTTACGACTGCGTCAGCTTTAACCTGGCGCCCTCGTTCCCGCAGAAACGTGATGATCTCTCCCACCGGCATCGCCAGGTAGATGAGATCTGACTCGGAAACAAGATCCGTTGCGGCGAACGCCTGATCCACTTCGTCAATCACTTTGGTACGGACTGCCTCCGAAAGGTGGGCCGCCGAAGAGTCCCAGCCGGCTATCTGGACGCACACGTTCGCCCGCCGCAGGGCAAGCGCAAACGAAGCGCCGATTAAGCCGCAGCCGATGATTGTTACTCGGTTTAAGTCGCTGATCACTCAGCCACACTTTCCAGAAGAGTCCAGAACTCCGGCAGTGATACAGCCACCGACTGACCAGCACCCTCGATCTCGGATGGTCCTTCAGCGACCAGGGCCGCGACTGCCGCCGACATGGCAATCCGATGATCACCAAACGACGAGAGTTGAGCGCCGTGCAGCTTCGCCCGCGAATTGGCATCGCCGCGCAAATGCCAACCGTCTGGAAACGCCTCGATATGCGCGCCCATGCGCGAGAGATTGTCTACGGTAGTGGCGATGCGGTCTGATTCTTTGACCCGCAGCTCTTTCGCATCGCGCAACTTCATCTCCCAACCAAGACTCGCGGCGATAAAGCCCAACAAAGGCAATTCATCTATTAGGTTTGAGATCGTCGCGCCGGAAATTTCCAGCGTGCGCGCTCCAGTCAAGCGATCACCTCGCACCCTAAGCGACCCGACCGGTTCACCACCTTCCAGTCGTTCGTCATCAATGCAAATATCTGCACCCATTGCTTTGAGAGTTGAAAGAAAAGCTGTACGGGTCGGGTTAAGACCCACGTCGCGAATGAAAAGGTCTGATTCCGGCAGGGCAACTGCGGCGCCGATGAAAAAAGCTGCCGAAGAAATATCGCCTGGGATGAAGAGCTGGCGCGAATGCAAACTCACACCACCTCGCACGCTCACCGCGTTTCCACTTCGTTCAACTGACGCACCAAATCCCTGCAACATACGCTCGGTGTGATCACGTGTTGGTGAGGGCTCCTCCACCGTCGTAATACCTTTAGCGGCCAATCCGGCAAGCAGCACGGCGGACTTGATCTGCGCACTGGCGACCGGAGTTTGATAATGGATGGGTTGCAATGGCCGAACTCCGTGAATGCTAATCGGCGCGCAACCGTTGGCCTCGAGTTCAACCCTGGCTCCCATCAAGCGCAGTGGCTCGGCGACTCGCAGCATCGGTCGTGCCCGCAAAGAACTGTCGCCATTAATAATGCTTTTGAAAGGTTGACCAGCCAGAATGCCTGCGAGGAGGCGCATGGTGGTTCCGGAATTTTGAGCATCCAGGATTTGTTTGGGCTCATGCAGGCCAGACCCTTCTGCTCCCTGGATCACGACCGTAGATCCATCGACGGCGATATTTACGCCGAGGGCTCGGCAACATTCAATCGTTGCTGCGCAATCCTGGGCCGATGAAAAATTTTCCAGCACAGACTCACCGCGGGCGAGGGAACTGAGCATCGCCGCCCGGTGTGAAATCGACTTATCCCCAGGCACACGCAATTCACCACGCAGTCGGTTGATGGGCGCCACGGACGCGGTGTCGCCCTTGTAAAGCAAACTGTTAGTTTGCGGCTGGGCTGCGCCAGGTCTTCCCGGAATTGATAAATCCTCGCTCACTATTGTCGATCCCTTTGTCAGAAGCGGCCCTGGTAAGCACTCAACCGCCCTCTCCCACTCGGTCCGCAAACTAACAGTTTGCGTTACAAAATCAATACTCATGCAACTGCCGCCAGTAGCCATCGAAGTTGCGCCGCATCTCACCCAAACTGTCGCCGCCAAATTTCTCAACCATCGACGCGCCGAGGACGAGCGCTATCATCGCTTCGCCGATCACGCCCGCCGCCGGTACCGCGGTGACGTCTGAGCGTTCGAAGGCGGCGGCTTCTTCTTTCTTCGTGTCGATGTCCACGGAACGGAGCGGCCGGCGCAGCGTGGAGATTGGTTTTAGAAAACCTCGCACGCGCAACTCGGCGCCATTCGTAACGCCACCTTCAAGGCCGCCGGCTCGATTGGTGTGCCTGACAAACTCCTGCGCCTGATCGTTGTAAAAAATTTCGTCGTGCACTTGAGAGCCTGGCAACCCTGCCGCCTCGACGCCGGCGCCGATGGCCACTGCTTTGACTGCATGGATAGACATTACTGCCTGCGCTAAGTGCCCATCGAGTTTGCTGTCCCACGAGGTGTGCGAACCCAGACCGGGCACCAGACCGCGTGCCACAACTTCAAAGATGCCGCCCAGCGTATCGCCGGCACGTTTCGTTTCATCGATCAACTCAACCATGCGTTGTTGTGCCTCGACGTTTGCGCAGCGCAGCGGGGCATCGTCTGCGATTGCGCCAATCGCCTCCCACTCCATAGCCAGGGGCGTTTCCGGTACGCCGCCGAGCTGAATGACATGACTTCTAATCTCAACTTCAAAGGCAGCAAGTAACTGTTTTGCAAGTGCGCCGCAGGCAACTCGCGCTGCGGTTTCGCGCGCCGAGGCGCGTTCGAGCACGTTGCGCAAATCGCGAGCGTCATACTTTTGGCCGCCTGCCAGATCAGCATGACCGGGACGAGGGCGCTTTACCCGGCGCGATTTTTCAGCCGGCAAATCGCGGGGCTCGGCTGACATCACCTCGGTCCAGTTTGCCCAGTCCTTGTTTTGGATCATCAATGCGATTGGTGAGCCGAGGGTCAAACCGTGCCGCACTCCGCTCAGAATCTCGGCATGGTCGCGTTCGATCTTCATCCTGCCGCCGCGTCCATAGCCCCACTGCCGCCGCGCTAATTCGCGGTCAATCTCGCCACCGTCCACCCGCAGACCGGCCGGCAGTCCCTCGAGGATTGCGACCAGAGCCTGGCCGTGTGATTCGCCTGCCGTTGTAAATCGCAGCTTCGACATTTATCTGCTCCCAGCCTGATAGCAGCCCAAAACGCGTACCTCCGAAGCACGCTCACCGAGTTCGCCCAGCGCTTTGACTACTCTTTCATCATTCGTTGACGCCTGCAAATCAAGGTAGAAATGGTACTCAAATGGCCGGCCCTTGATCGGCCGGCTCTCAATTTTCAACAAATCAATTCCGCGATCGGCGAATGGCTGAAGTGCCCGGTACAAGGCCCCTGACCGATGCGGAAGTTTCATCACCAACGAAAGTTTGTCAGCTTTCGAGTTTGAAACAGGCGCATTGGTAAGCAGCACAAAGCGGGTGTAGTTTTCAGTGTGGTCCTCAAGGTTGTGCTGCAAAACTTTACCACCGTAGATGCTGGCCGCTCTGCTTCCGGCTATCGCGGCCCGCGAGGGATCGCCCAGCTTAATTATTCTGGCAACGCTCCCGGCAGTATCTTCCGTAGCGATCCTCTGAAGTTGCGGATGCGCGGCGAAAAAGCGTTCACACTGGGCCAACGCAACCGGATGGGATTCGACCGTCTTGAGTCCATCAAAAGACGCATCCGCACAACCTATCAGGTGATGCCTGATTGGGATAACAACTTCGGCCGAGATGTGCAGCGCGCTTTCCAGCAGGAGGTCGTACGAACGGTGAACCGATCCGGCCAAACTGTTTTCGACCGGGGCAAGTACGTAATCGGCGGCGCCCTGGTCGATCGCCACAAAGAGAGACTCGAAGGTTGGGCGCGGCACGAGTTCAATCTCTTCGCCGAGCAACTTAACAGCGGCCTCCTCGCTGAAGGCGCCGCGCTCTCCCTGAAACGCTACTCGAACCTTGGCAGTTCGTTCAGTCATAGTTCTATTGCTGCCCCGAAAGCTTACTGATTCTTAATCGACTTCGTTGTTGGTGTCTCTTCTTCGTGTAATTTCGTGGATCCATTCTTGCGAAGCTAACAAGAACGACCCACGGAATCACACGAAATAAGCACGAACTCAAATCTCGCGAGCGCGTTCCATGGCGCAGGCCTCGATTCGCCGAGACTCGCGGATTATGCAACCGAAAAGTTCTTCGATTGCCAGTTCATCAAGTGGACCCGGGTTCGCTCGTCGCGCTCGCTCGATTACTTCTTCCTCACGTGCCGGGTCGTAAAGCTCAATGCCCGCGAGTCGCTTGGATTGTCCAACCTTAACGGCGAGGCTGGCGCGCTTGTTGAGCAGGCCGAGTAACTCACTATCGATTGCGTCAATTTCCACTCGCCAGTCTTGAATGGTCATCTGCTCTGCTCCTGTTTTAGTGTTGTCTGACACACTTTTAGTTTGTCGTGATCGTACCGAAGAAGCCCCTTACTTGCTGAGAAGCCTCTAACCAAAACATCGACAAACTAAAGTGTGTCGGACATCAAGAACTCCGTTGCCCGTCTCAGGCCAGGTTGTCGCACCGCAAAATGAACTGCAATAAATAAACCAGCCGCAACATTCTCCTCGAAGGTTGCGGCTGGCTTTGAAATCTTTTGCGTCTGTTACATCACCCAGTGACGCGCACAAGCTTTCCAGCAGCCGCTTCCCTAAAAGGAAAGCGGTGCATAAAAGCGAAATAATAAAAACAAGTGTGATGCATTTCTCTAATTCGCCGGGCGGTCGACGGACTCGATGCGATGAGGGACTATACGCAACGCCGTAAAAAGCTGTCAAGGTGTTTCAGAGTCTCGGGTCGATGAAGTCCGTACCAGCTCGCGGTAGCTCAACCTCCTTGGAGTGCGGCGCCGGGCCGCCGCACTCCAAGGAGATTGAACTCTGGCGTGGTGCGACTGACTTCATGCGCTGAGGCTGTCAACACTCAACCGTTGGCTTAAACCTGGTCTGCAGGCTCATTCCCTCGACAGGAATCGATCGATCCTATCGAAGACATCTCCGAGCATGACCTCGTCCGCCAGGTAGACCAGCCGAAAATAACCCTGTTCCGGTTCGCTTCCGAATCCTGAACCATGTACCACCAGCACGCCCGTCTCCCTCAGCAAGTCCAGGACAAACTGTTCATCTGTACGTCCGCCCAGCTGCTCTGCTTTGATCATGAGGTAGAAGGCTGCCGCGGGGACATCGCAGGATAAGCCATGACTTGCTCGAATACGCTCGATGCACAAATCACGCCTGCTTTTGATCGCGCCGAGGAAAACCTTTTGGAATTCCCGGCTCCCCTCCAATGCGGGCGCGACTGCGTATTGCGCCGGCGTAGGTGAACAGAGCCGTCCGCTTGCCAACCGCCCGATAGCTGCTGTCAGGTCCTGCATGAGGTTCTCATTTGTGTAGCGCAGCCAACCGACGCGCCATCCGGGCACCAGATGTGTTTTCGACAAGCTCTCCAACGTTATCAACGGCACCTGAATATCCTTGGCCAGAACAGATGCCGCGGTGGGCGGCTTTTCGAAACATAGTTCCCGATAAACTTCGTCGGCAATTACCAGCAGCTGATGGCGTGCGGCCAACTCGAGAATTTGTTTGGTAGTTTCATCAGGGATAATCGATCCGGTAGGATTATTCGGGTTAATCAGCAGGAGCGCCCGCGTTCGAGTTGTGATTAACGAATCTATCTCCGCAATCAAAGGTTGCCACCCATTCGTGGAGTCGAGAGGGTAATAACGGGGAGCGGCACCGAGTTTGTTGAGGATAGCCGGGTAGATCGGGTAACCCGGCGCCGGCAACAAAACCTCATCGCCTTCATTAACCAGGGCTGTCAGCACCAGATCGGCCGCTTCCGAAGCTCCCGAAGTAATCAGCACCTGATTCGGTGAGACAGGGGCTCCCAAAGCAGTCGCATAAGCGGCAACAGCATTTCTCGCGACCGGCAAACCCGCGGAGTGTGAGTAGCCGGTGAAGCTGTCTCTCAACGCCCGCGTAACAGCTTCCACGACATGCTCCGGTGGCCGAAACCCGTAAGCCTGAGGGTCACCTATATTCAGGTAGATGACGCTCCGGCCAATGCGTTCCAGCTCTTCGGCGGCACTGACCAGGTTTCGAATCGCGTAATGAAAGTTTGCAGCTCTGATTGATGGAGAGATCATTGTTATTCGTCTAAGAGTATCCGCAGATTACGCAGATTACGCAGATTCTGAAAACAACTCAAGGAGGCACTAGGAGGCTTCTTGTTATCTTAGCGGTCCAAACCGGCTCGGGTTCTTTTCTGCGTAATCTGCGTAATCTGCGGATAGTCCCCACCGAAATTCTATTTATCACTCGATAAGAAATATTACGTTGACAGAGTCGCGGCCTTTGGTTAACCTGCCGCCATCGTGCCGCAAACATCCAACATCATGAACGTCGAAACTCCGGGCTGTCGCTGTATGTGTACCTGTATGAACATGCGCGCGACATGTCTCCATATGTTGCAGCGTTTCCCCTAAAAAGGCTAAGAACCGAATGAGCTTTGGCTCTCGCGCTTACTTAGCGCGAGAGTTTTTTTTTGGAAATACACGAGTCAAAGGTCCCAGGCGAGGACCAACTCAGAATGAACTTTCAAAGATGACGACCGAGCTTTCCGAACCTCAATCAGAAACCCTGCCTTCATACGTGCAGGACGAGTTGGCTAATTACGAGCAGCAAATCCGCAGGTACCGGGCAGGTGAAGTGGATGAGACCAAAATGCAGAAGCTGCGGCTTCACTTCGGAACCTATGCCCAACGTCAGGAAGGGGTGCAAATGCAACGAATCAAGATTCCGGGAGGAGTCTTGAATGCCAATCAATTAATTCGCCTGGCGGATGCGGCAGACCGGTTTGGTAGCGGCTTCCTGCATTTTACCACCCGCGAAGATGCGCAAATTTACTACGTTAAGTTGGAAGAAACCCCTGACTTATTGCGCTTTCTGGCCGAAGCGGGCATCACCTCACGTGAAGCTTGTGGCAACACAGTGCGCAACATAACCGCGTGTTATCGCGCGGGCACTTCCGCCACCGAGGTTTTCAACGTGGTGCCTTATTCGCAAGCACTCTTTCGCTTTCTGGTGCGCAACAAATACAACCAGAACCTCGGTCGGAAATTCAAGATTACGTTTGAAGGTTGCGCAGAGGACCACTCAGGCCTGCGAATTCACGACATTGGTTTATGGGCTGTCACCAAAACTCGGAATGGCAAATTGAGGCGCGGCTTTCGAGTTTATTTGGGCGGGGGCCTGGGGGCCGCGCCTCATCTCGCTCAACTCTACACGAACTTTCTGCCGGTTGAGGATTTGTTCAACCTGACCGTTGCGGCGCTCAGACTGTTCGATCGCTACGGTGAACGCAAAGCGCGCATGAAGGCGCGTATGAAGTTTCTGGTAGAGACCTTGGGTTGGGACGCATTCTGTGCAGCCCTCGACGAAGAGCGAGAGCGCGTGGGCCCAATACCACTGACGGATTCGTTGGACGAGCCGGATGTCCGACACACTTCAGATGTCCGACACACTTTAGTTTGTCGCGATGATGCGGAAGATGCTTCTTTGGTAATCAGCGATGCCTCTCGGGTCACCAGCGACAAACTAAAGTGTGTCGGACATCAAACTGAAGTGCGCCGGTTATCTCTGCCGGTTCTGGATCCACAGTTTCAAGCATGGGCGCGCGATTCGGTAATCGCCCACCAACTGGCAGGATTCCGCGGTGTTCATGTGCGCATAAAGCTCGGCGACCTGACTGCCGAACGTGCCCGCGGTTTGGCGGAACTTGCTCGCGAGTTTTCGTCAGATCAGTTGCGAATTTCGATCGAACAGAACATCTATCTGCCCTGGGTAAGGGAAGAAGCGCTTCCGGACCTTTACGCCGGGCTCGTGGAATTATCGCTAGCCGAGCGCGGCGCCGGAACGATTGCCGATGTGACGACATGTCCCGGGTCCGACACCTGCCGGCTGGGCATTGCTTCGGCCAAAGGCCTTGGTAGTGCGTTGGGGGCGGTACTCGGCAGCGAGATCAGCCGGCCTTTGGTCCAATCCGGTGATCTGCGTATCAAGGTTTCGGGTTGCCCCAATGGTTGCGCCCAACACTCAATTGCCAACATAGGTTTTTACGCAGCGGCTCTGACGAATGACGACCGCAGCGTGCCCGCCTACTTTGTAACGATTGGCGGCGAGACGGCACCCGAGCATGCTCAATTTGGTTCGTTACTAGGGAAGTTTCCCGCCAGGAACTGCGTGCCACTGACTGAAACCCTTCTGGACTTCTATGCCAGGGAGAAACTTGCGGCAGAAGACTTCACCTCGTTTGCTAACCGGATCGGAACCAAACGTCTAAAGGAATTGCTCGAACCGCTGCGTCACGTCCCTGCTTTCGAGACGGACCCTTCGTTTTATCAGGACTATGGACACGAGCATGAAAGCTTCGCAATTCGCCGTGGCATCAAGGGCGAGTGCGCCGGCTCAACCGTCGCTGAAACTTTGCCCGCAATCGAGACCGCGCGGGAGTTTTTGGCCCAGGCGGAGGCGTTCATCTATCACAAAGAATATGAATCTGCGGGACTGACGGCGTATGAGGCCGCGGCCGCTGCGGCTCGGGTTCCACTTTACGAAAGATTGGTCGATCCCTTCACCGCGGATGAGGCTATCTGGGAATTTGAAAACCTGTTTGTCCTATCTGGGCAAACCGGCGGTGACTGGGAGGAAGTCTCGGCGCTCTTCGAAGATCTGAAGAACAATGTCCGACACACTTTAGTTTGTCGAGATCTCGGGGAAGAAGCCTCTATAAGGGAAGAAGCCTCGTTTGGTAACCAGCGACAAACTGAAGTGTATCGGACACCTGACGAGGCGGCGCGAGAGCTCCTTGAACAGGCCCGCAGATTCGTTAACTACTGTGCGGCGCCGATTGCTCAGGAATCGGGGGTGCCTGCATGAAAAACCGGACCCAACATGGTGTCCTGGTGGTTGGACACGGCAGTCGCCGGGCAGAGGCAAACGATGACCTGAGAGAAGCAGCGAATCGCATTGGTGAACGCGGCGGCTTTGAGTTGATCGAGCCGGCGTTCCTGGAAATCGAACATCCCAACATCGCTGAAGGATACTACCGATTGGTCCAGCGTGGGGCACGCGATATTACAGTTCATCCATATTTTCTCTCGCCTGGGAGGCACACGCGCGGCGATATTCCGGTAGAGGTTTCGGCCGCAGCGAGCCGTCATCCCGGAGTTTGTTATCGCATTACTGAACCGCTATCGGCGCACTCGCTCGTGATTGATGCATCCGTCGAACGGATATTTGAAGCGGGTGATGATCAGAGTGTAGTGAAGGGGCTTGGTGTTTCCAGCTATAAGGTTGCGAATCAGGCAGGCAGGATGCCTGCGCTCCCAGGCACGATGCCTGCGGTCCCAGGCACGGTTTACCTCGTCGGCGCCGGACCCGGTGATCCGGGACTGCTAACGGTGAAAGCCCGGGCTCTGCTCGAGTCATGCGACACGGTAGTTTACGACTATCTCGTCAACCCGGCGGTGCTCGGTTTTGTTCAATCGTCAGCCGATCGAATCTACGTTGGCAAAGTCGGCGGTGGTCGACATACGCCGCAGCACCAAATCAATCAGTTGCTAATTCATCACGCCCGCGCCGCTAAACGAGTCGTAAGACTTAAGGGAGGCGATCCGTTTCTTTTTGGACGCGGGGCAGAAGAAGCTGAGGCGCTCGTCGGGGCCGGCGTGCCGTTTGAAGTGGTTCCGGGGATCAGCTCGGCGCTGGCGGTGCCGGCTTACGCGGGCATTCCATTAACTCATCGAGGCATGTCCTCTTCAGTGGCTGTGCTCACCGGTGCTCGGGGTGGGGATGGCGAGTTTGAGCGAGGCAATGTCGCGCATCAAGCCACAGCAGAGACCGTCGTTGTGTTGATGGGTGTGTCTCATCTGCGTGAGATCGCCGAAGAGTTGATGAATTCGGGGCGAGCAGTGGAGACACCCGCGGCCGTTATTCGTTGGGGCACTTACAACGGCCAGGAGACGCTTACCGGCACACTCGGCACGATTGCTGACGAGGCGGAGCGGGCCGGCATGCGCGCTCCAGCCGTGATTATCATTGGCGAAGTGGTGCGCTTGCGCGAACGCCTTAACTGGTTTGAGGAGAATCTCGGTGTGGTTGACGAATTGGAGGCTACGCTGGCCGTGGCTTGTTGAACAAGTGTCCGACACACTTCAGTTTGTCGTGATCTTGAGGAGGATGCCTCTTGGATAACCAGCAACAAACTGAAGAGTGTCGGACATGGCAAGCTGTCTCCAGTGAGTTCGAGTCGGCCTCGCCCGAAGATGTGCTTCGCTGGGCCGTCGCGGAGTATGCACCGGATATCGCGCTGGCGACCGGTTTCGGCGTTGAAGGCTGCGTGCTCGTCTCGATGTTGTCAGAGATTAGACCAGCGGCGCGCATTTTTTATCTTGATACCGACTTGCTATTCCCGGAGACCTACGCTTTGCGGGATCAACTCGAAGCTCGTTATGGAGTTCACTTCGAACGGCGAGCCACCGGCCTTTCGCTTGGCGATCAAGCTGCCGAGCATGGTGAACGGTTATGGGAGCGCCAACCCGATCTTTGCTGCCGGCTTCGCAAGGTTGAACCGCTAAAAGAAATGTTGAAGGGGATGCGGGCGTGGATTACAGCCATTCGACGCGATCAGTCGGCGGCGCGGACGCACATTAGTCCTGTCGAATGGGACGAGAAATTTGGACTCCTCAAGATTAATCCACTTGCCAGCTGGTCTACACGGGATGTTTGGAACTACGTCGCAAAGCACGACGTGCCATATAACCCGCTCCACGACCAGGGCTATCCATCCATCGGCTGCGTGCCCTGTACAACGCCGGTGCAGATTGGTGAGGCGCCACGCGCTGGGCGTTGGCGCGGGACGGGGAAGAGTGAATGCGGAATACATTCGGGAAAGTGAATGAGACGACCCAAACAGATTTTCCATTTCTCATTTGACATTTCTCATTGGTCATTTCGTGGCTTTCATTCGTGTTGCTTCGTGGATCGCTTTTGGTTCAGCGATGAAGAACGATCCACGAAATTACACGAAGGGTCACGAAATCGGAGTCAGCCAATGACCAATGAGAAATGTCAAATGAGATATGGAAAATCGATCTGATCCACTGAAAGGCTAAACAGCATGAAATTGATCTGCCCCCACGGGGGCACGCTGGTTAACAGGCAGGTGACAGGGGTTGAACGTGAGCGACTGATCGAATCAGCCGCGCATTTGCCGGCGCTCCGTTTGGGCGCGCGGGAGATCTCCGATCTGGAAATGATCGCTACTGGAGCCTATTCGCCACTGGAAGGATTCCTGGATCGGTCCGACTACAGTGCGGTGGTCGACAATATGCGACTGGCAAACGGCACCGCCTGGTCTATCCCGGTTACTCTTCCGCTCGCAGAGGAAGACGCTGTGGCTATTCGCCAATTTGATGATGTGGCGTTGTATCAGTCAGACCACCTGCTCGGCATACTCCATCAGACGGATAAGTATCGTTACGACAAGAGTCGAGAAGCTGAACAGATCTACCGCACCACGGATCCGGCCCATCCGGGAGTTAGCCGGCTCTTCAATCAGGGCGACTGGCTGCTCGGTGGAAAAGTCAGCGTGGTCAATCGTTCTCTGGATCTCGCGTTCCCCAAATACCGTTTGGATCCACCGCAAACACGCGCGCTTTTCCGGGAGCGCGGTTGGCGGCGGGTAGTTGGCTTCCAAACGCGCAATCCGGTCCATCGCGCTCACGAATACATTCAAAAGTGTGCGTTGGAAATCGCTGATGGTCTCCTTTTGCATCCGCTGGTAGGCGAAACCAAGGGCGATGACGTGCCCGCGGTTGTGCGCATGCAATCGTATGAGGCGATCCTGGCCGGTTACTACCCGGCCTCGCGCACAATCCTTTCGATCATGCCAGCCGCGATGCGCTATGCCGGGCCGCGCGAAGCCATCTTTCATGCCCTGATTCGGAAGAACTACGGCTGCTCCCATTTCATTGTGGGCCGCGATCATGCGGGAGTAGGGAACTACTACGGTACTTACGACGCGCATTACATCTTCGACGAGTTTGAACCGGAGGAGTTGGGGATTACCCCGCTTTTCTTCGACCACACATTTTATTGTCGTACTTGTGCGGCTATGGCTTCGAGCAAGACCTGTCCGCATGAAACATCGGCGCATGTGACCTTATCGGGCACCAAAGTCCGAGAGCTGTTAAGCGCCGGGCAATTGCCGCCGGTGGAATTCTCGCGGCCGGAGGTGGCGCAGGTGTTGATTGATGCGCAGGCAGCAGTATAGAGCGGTTATAGGACCTATAGGCTTATAGGTCCTATTGACAGCAGTCCAGGGAGGTAAGAATTGTCTGATAAAAGAGGTTTCACCTTGTGGCTAACCGGCTTGTCTGGTGCGGGCAAGACGACGTTGGCTGGGCTCATCGCCACCGAGCTGCGGGCTCGCGGCGTCAGTGTAGAGGTCCTGGACGGAGACGAAGTGCGCACCAATCTTTCCAAGGGATTGGGTTTTTCCAAGGAAGACCGCGACACCAACATTCGTCGCATTGGTTACGTCTGCCGGCTACTTTCGCGTAACGGAGTCGCCACTTTATCAGCGGCCATATCGCCCTACGGAGGTGTCCGCGACGAGGTGAGGCGGGCGGTTGAGCAGGACGGCGCTGCTTTCATCGAAGTCTTCGTGAAGTGCCCGATTGCCGTCCTGGCCGAGCGTGATGTGAAAGGGCTTTACAAGAAAGCGCTCGCCGGCGAGCTCAAGGGTTTCACCGGTGTGTCCGACCCATATGAAGAACCGCTTGTCCCCGATGTTGTGGTCGAGACGGATCGCGAGTCGGTGGATTTCAGCGTTAACAAGATTCTCCAGCATCTGGAGAAAGGTAAATTGGTGCCGGAAGTGGATCTATTCTCCGTGCAAACTCGTGACCATTCTTC
>Ga0190274_10000594_pt1 | contig 21226 bp, 21 predicted proteins | sample Popmic531T_FD_133002 | JGI IMG/M metagenome (GOLD analysis project Ga0190274, IMG submission 133002) | Populus adjacent soil microbial communities from riparian zone of Yellowstone River, Montana, USA - 531 T | ecosystem: Environmental > Terrestrial > Soil > Riparian zone | place: USA: Montana... | reverse complement strand
CCGCGGTAGTAGACGAGGCAGTAGCCCATCACCAGGAGCAGGCCGAGGAGGCCGGCGGTCAGACCCGCCTGGAGCTGGTTGCCGGCGAGCGACGGGCCGATCTCCTCGACCTGCGTGCCCTCTCGGTCGAAGGAGATCGGGAGGGCGCCGAACTTGAGGCTGGTCGCCAGGCTCTCGGCGGAGGTCTTGGTGAAGTTGCCGGAGATCTGGGCGCTGCCGTCGGGGATCCGGCCCTCGAACGTCGGGGCCGAGATCACCTGACCGTCGAGCACGACCGCGAACTGCTGCTCGCTGCCGGCCATCGCGTCGGACAGAGCTGCGAAGACCTTCTTGCCTTCGCCGCCGAGCGTGAGGTTGACCTGCCACGCGAACTGGCCCTGCGGAACCCCCGCGGAGGCCTCCTTCAGGTCGGTGCCCTCGATCGCCGCCGGCGAGAGGAGGTACTTGGTGGTCGCGTCGTCGCCGGTGCCACAGGTCACCAGCCAGGTGGACGGGTTGTCCTCCGGCAGCTCGGTGGTGGGGCAGGTGTAGGCGGCGTACGCGTCGATCGCCTCCTGCGGCGGCGCGGTGATGAACGCCAGGGCGTCCTTCGCGCTGATGACCGTGGTGTCCGAGGACTCGCTCGGCGTCGCGGACGGCGAACCGCTCGGGGTCTCGCTGGGCGACACACTGGGCGACTCACTGGGCGTCGCGGAGGGGCTGGCCGACGTCGACGGCGCGGCGGCGTTCTTGCCCTTCTTCTGGTCCTTCTTCTTGTCGTCGGCCCGGAACGCCGGCCGGTTCTTCGGCTTGGCGGTCGACTTGTCCTTGGGCTTGGCCTTGTCGGAGGCCTGTGCCGACGGCGAGTCGGACGGCGAGGCCGGCAGCGTCACGCCGACGCCCGGCTCGGTGCTGGCGCTCGGGTCGGTCGGGTCGGTCGGAGCCGCCGCCGACGCACAGGGACCGGGAGCAGCAGAGCTGCAGGCGACGGTGCGGAAGCGCAGCTGAGCCTGACGGTTCACCGTGTCGAGCAGCGAGTTGTCGGTGTCGCCGGGGACCTCCACCACGATGTACTGGCTGCCCTGGGTCGTCACCTCCGCCTCACTGAAGCCGGTGGCGTTGACACGGCTGTCGATGATCGAGGCCGCCTCGTCGAGGTTCTCCTGCGACGGGTTGCCGTTTGCGGTCAGCGTGATCCGGGTACCTCCCTGGAGGTCCAGGCCAAGGGCCGGCTTCCAGGTGCCGCCGATGGCGACCAGCCCGAACAGCACACCGATGCCGATCGCGAAGACGATCAACGTGCGGCCCGCGTGGGCTGCGGCGTTGCGTGCCATGTCAGTTCTCCTCAGAGCCGTTGGCGACGTCGCCCGGCTTTTCGTTCTCGGCCTCGGCGTGCTCCGCCTCGGCCTCGTCCTCGTGCTGCTGGATCTTGTTGCCCACCGCACCCCGCGCCACCTTGATGACGACGCCCTCGGCGATCTCGACCTTGACGTGGTCTTCCTCGATCGCGCGCACGGTGGCGTAGACACCGGACGTCAACATGACCTCGTCATCCACGGACAACGACGACTGCATGCTCCTGAGTTCCTTCTGTCGCCGAGACTGCGGCCGGATGATGAAGAGCCAGAAGAGCAGCACGATGCCGACGAGCGGCAAGAACTCCACGACGAAAGACCTCTCGAGCAGGAAAGCAGGGACGCCGGAGCCACGCAGGGCCGACCGACGGGCCAGTGTAACCAGCGACGTGGTCCGGATCACGAACCCGGGTCGCTGTACCGGTGGGCGGACCTTACTCCTCGAAGAGGGTCCTGTCCGCATCGGGCGAGCGGGGGGCGGTGAGCCCGAGGTGCTCCCACGCGGCCGGGGTCGCGATCCGGCCCCGCGGCGTACGAGCCAGGAAGCCGTTGCGCACCAGGAAGGGCTCCGCCACCTCCTCGACGGTCTCGCGCTCCTCCCCCACGGCGACCGCAAGGGTGGAGATGCCCACCGGGCCGCCGCCGAAACGTCGGCAGAGCGCGTCGAGCACGCCACGGTCGAGCCGGTCCAGACCGAGCTGGTCGACCTCGTAGAGGTCCAGGGCGGCTTGGGCGACCGGGAGCGTGACGACGCCGTCGGCGCGCACCTGCGCGTAGTCGCGGACCCGGCGCAGCAGCCGGTTGGCGATCCGGGGGGTGCCGCGCGAGCGCGAGGCGATCTCTGCGGCGCCTTCGGCCTCCAGGGCAACGCCGAGCAGGCCCGCCGAGCGGTGGATGATGAGGTCGAGCTCGTGGGGCTCGTAGAACTCCAGATGTGCCGTGAAGCCGAACCGGTCACGCAGCGGACCCGGCAGCAGCCCTGCGCGCGTCGTGGCTCCGACCAGCGTGAACGGCGGGATGTCGAGCGGGATCGCGGTCGCGCCGGGCCCCTTGCCGATGACGACGTCGACCCGGAAGTCCTCCATCGCCATGTAGAGCATCTCCTCGGCCGGCCGCGCCATCCGGTGGATCTCGTCGACGAAGAGGACGTCGCCCTCGTTCATCCCGGAGAGGATCGCGGCGAGGTCGCCGGCATGTGTGATGGCCGGACCGCTGGTGAGCCGCAGCGGCGCGGACATCTCACCGGCAATGATCATCGCCAGCGTCGTCTTGCCGAGCCCAGGGGGTCCGGACAGCAGCACGTGGTCGGGCGCCCGACCCCGCCGGCGGGCGGCCTCGAGCACCAGGCCGAGCTGGTCGCGGACGCGCACCTGGCCCACGACCTCGTCGAGGGTCCGCGGGCGCAGCGCCGCCTCGATGGTGCGCTCATCGCCATCGGCCTCGGCGGCCGTCAGGGAGGCGAAGTGGGTCTCCTCCGCTGCCGCCAGGTCGTCCTCGTGCATGCTCAGGCCTTGCTCAACGTGCGCAGAGCGGCGCGGAGCAGGGCGCCGACGTCAGGGCTGGAGCCAGCCTCAGGGGCGACGGCGTCGACGGCCTTCTCGGCGTCGCGCGTCGTCCAGCCCAGCCCCATCAGTCCCTGGTGGACCTGGTCGCGCCACGACTCGCTCGAGCCGGCCGCGGCCGGCCGGCCGCCGGTCGGGGCGCCGATCCGGTCCTTGAGCTCGAGGATGATCCGCTGCGCGCCCTTCTGACCGATCCCCGGGACCCGGGTCAGCGTCTTCACGTCGTCGGAGGCGATCGCGCGGCGCAGGTCGTCGGGTGCGAGCACCGCCGTGATCGCCTGGGCGACCTTGGGACCGACCCCTGAGGCGGTCTGGACGAGCTCGAAGATCTGCTTCTCGTCCTCGTCGACGAAGCCGAACAGCGTCAGCGAGTCCTCGCGGACGACCATGCTGGTCGGCAGCGTGGCCGAGTGGCCCGGGCGCAGCGTGGCGAGCGTCCCGGGAGTGCACATCAGCTCGAGGCCGACTCCCCCGACCTCGATCACGGCGCTGGAGAGGGTGACAGCGGCGACCTGGCCGCGGACGAACGCGATCATCTACGTACTCTCCCGGTTGTCGAGCCTGTCGAGGCACCGGCCGCGGCGAGCGCGGCGTCGATGCGGGCCTGGGCGCCACCGCGCCAGATGTGGGTGATGGCGAGGGCCAACGCGTCGGCGGCGTCGGCCGGTTTGGGCGGTGCGTCGAGCCGCAGGATCCGGGTCACCATCGCCCCGACCTGGGCCTTGTCGGCGCGCCCGTTGCCCGAGACGGCCGCCTTCACCTCGCTCGGGGTGTGCAGCGCGATCGGCAGCCCGCGCCGCGCGGCGCAGACCATCGCGATCCCGCTCGCCTGCGCCGTACCCATGACCGTGCTGACGTCGGAGCGGGCGAAGACCCGCTCGATGGCGACGGCGTCCGGGCGGTGCTCGTCGAGCCAGGCGTCGATCCCCTTCTCGATGCTCACCAGCCGCTCCGGCACGGGCAGGTGGGACGAGGTGCGCAGCACGTTGACGTCGACCAGGGTCAGCGGTCGGCCCACCGAGCCCTCGACCACGCCCATGCCGCAGCGGGTCAGCCCGGGGTCGATCCCCAGCACGCGCATCGATCAGCCCTTCCGTCCGAACAGGTGTTCGGAGGCAACGCTAACCCGAGCGCGGTCACTCCCCCGGCGCGACACGCCCGCGTCGGCTGTAACGCCGGGTTAGACCTTGTTCCCAGGGTGTTGCAACCTCATGGGAACAGCACCTAACCCGGCGTTACAGCCCGCGATCGCGCCCCGAGTCGTCCACAGCAGCCGCCCACCGCACAGTTGTCCACCGGCGCCGACGACGGGCGAGCAGGCAGAGCCGTGACCTCCGACGGTGGAGGCATGACCCTCTCGGCGCTCCTTCCGATCAATCAGCACGGGTTGGTGACCCGGCAGGCCGCGCGGTCGGCCGGCGTGACCGACCCGGACCTCCGCCGGCTCGAGGCAGACGGTCGGATCCTCTCGCTGCGACGAGGGGTGTACGTCGACGACGAGGTGTGGCGCGGGGCCGACCCGTACCGTGGCCAGCCGATCCTCCGGATCCGCGCCGCTCAACTGGTGTTGAGGTGCGACCACGTGGTCAGCCACGACTCGGCCGCGCTGGTGCACCGGTTGGGCGTGCCTGACGCCCGCACGGCCCTGGTCCACGTCACGCGTCGCAAGGTCCACGGTGACGCGGTCCGAGCCGGGGTCAAGCACCACCTCGCGCCGTACGCACCCGAGCAAGTGGTCGTCATCGACGGGTTGCGGGTGTTGGACCGAGCGCGCACAGCGCTCGACATGGCTCGCGAACACGGTCTCGTCGCCGGGGTGGCGTGCACCGATGCTGCTCTCCGAGCCGGCACCACCCGCGCCGAGCTCGCGTCCGCCCGGGCCGCGATGTGGTGCTGGCCGGGTAGTCGCACCATGGATCGCTCGCTCGACCTGGCCGACCCCGGTGCGGAGTCGTGGCTCGAGTCCGAGGGCCGGGTGCTGGTGACCAGCCTCGGGCTGGGGCGGCCGCAGACCCAGTTCGGCCTGACGGACGGGGGTCGCACGGTGTGGTGCGACCTCCGGATCGGACGTCATGTCTTCGAGCTGGACGGTTGGATCAAGTACCTCCCGGACTCCGACGCGTCCCGATCACCGGCGCAGATCCTCCGGGAGGAGAAGGAGCGCCAGGACTTCATCACGGGGTTCAAGCTGGGTGTCTCCCGGATCACCGCTGCCGACTGCCGCAACTGGCCGCGGACCAGCCGCAGGCTGCTGCGCGAGTACGCCGACACGTGTGCGCGCTTCGGCACTGACATCAGCGACCTGGCGCCGTACCGACCGGCGACGCCGCGGCGCTGAGCGCTGCAGTTGCGGCTGTAACGCCGGGTTAGACCTTGTTCGCAGGGTGTTGCAACCTCGTGGGAACAGCACCTAACCCGGCGTTACAAGCGACGGCCGGGCCCGGGTCACGCGTCGATGGAGTCGAGGACCTCGTCGGGGATGTCCGCGTTGCTGTAGACGTTCTGGACGTCGTCGAGGTCGTCGACGGCGTCCACGAGACGGAACACCTTGCCCGCCACGTCGACCTCGGCGACCGGGATGTCCATGGTCGCGACGAACTGCACCTCGGCCGAGTCGTAGTCGATGCCGGCAGCCTGGAGCGCCGTACGGACGGCGACGACGTCGCCGGACTCGGACTGGATCTCGAAGCTGTCGCCGAGGTCGCTCACGTCCTCCGCGCCCGCGTCGAGGGTCGCCTCCAGTACGTCGTCCTCGCTGACCTCCCACGGCTTGCCGCCGCGCTCCTGGCTCTTGCCGACCACGACGACGCCCTTGCGGGTGAAGAGCCGGGAGACCGAGCCGGGGTCGGCCATGGTGCCGCCGTTGCGGGTGACCGCGGTGCGGACCTCCATCGCCGCCCGGTTGCGGTTGTCGGTGAGGCACTCGACCAGGAGCGCCACGCCCTGAGGTCCGTAGACCTCGTACATGATCGTCTCGTAGTTGACGCCGCCGCCGTCGAGGCCACCGCCGCGCTTGACCGCGGAGTCGATGTTCTTGTTCGGCACCGACTGCTTCTTCGCCTTCTGTACGGCGTCGTAGAGCGTGGGGTTGCCGGAGAGGTCGGGGCCGCCCATCTTGGCCGCGATCTCGATGTTCTTGATCAGCTTGGCGAACAGCTTGCCGCGCTTGGCGTCGACGATCGCCTTCTTGTGCTTGGTGGTCGCCCACTTGGAGTGGCCAGACATACGTCCCTCTTCTACTCAGCCTCGGACACGAGGTCCACGAACAGGCGGTGCACCCGGGAGTCGCCACCCACCTCCGGGTGGAACGACGTCGCCATCAGCGAACCCTGACGGACCGCGACGATCCTACCCGCGGCCGGTCCCCGCTCGACACGAGCGAGCACGTCGACACCGGATCCCACGGCCTCGACCCACGGCGCCCGGATGAAGATCGCGTGCACCGGCGTGTCGAGACCGTCGAAGGCCAGGTCGCCCTCGAAGGAGTCGACCTGGCGCCCGAAGGCGTTGCGACGCACCGTGATGTCCAGGCCCCCGAGGGTCTCCTGGTCGGCGGCGCCGTCCTCGATGCGGTCGGCCAGCATGATCATCCCGGCGCAGGTGCCGAAGGCCGGCATCCCGTCCTTGAGCCGGTGCCGGATCGGCTCGAAGAGGTCGAAGGTGCGGACCAGCTTGGCCATCGTGGTCGACTCGCCGCCGGGGATCACCAGGCCGTCGCACGCATCCAGCTCCGAGGTACGCCGTACGGTCGGCGCCCGGACGCCCAGCGTCTCGAGCGTCCGGACGTGCTCGCGCACGTCACCCTGGACGGCGAGGACGCCGATGGTCGGGGTCGTCACCAGCCCCGCTCGGCCAACCGGTGCGGCTGCGGGATGTCCTCGACGTTGATGCCGACCATCGCCTCGCCGAGCCCACGCGAGACCTTCGCGACCATGTCGGGGTCGTCGTGGAAGGTCGTGGCCTTGACGATCGCCTCGGCCCGCTGGGCGGGGTTGCCGGCCTTGAAGATGCCGGAGCCCACGAAGACGCCCTCGGCGCCGAGCTGCATCATCATCGCGGCGTCCGCGGGGGTCGCGATGCCGCCGGCCGTGAACAGCACGACGGGGAGCTTGCCCTGCTGGGCGACCTCCTTGACCAGGTCGTACGGCGCCTGCAGCTCCTTGGCGGCGACGAAGAGCTCGTCGTCCTCCAGCGCGCCGAGGCGGCGGATCTGCTTGCGGATGGTGCGCATGTGGGTGACGGCGTTCGAGACGTCACCGGTGCCCGCCTCGCCCTTGGAGCGGATCATCGCCGCGCCCTCGGTGATCCGGCGCAGGGCCTCGCCGAGGTTGGTGGCGCCGCAGACGAACGGGACCGTGAAGGCCCACTTGTCGATGTGGTTCTCGTAGTCGGCGGGGGTCAGCACCTCGGACTCGTCGATGTAGTCGACGCCGAGCGACTGGAGCACCTGGGCCTCGGCGAAGTGGCCGATGCGGGCCTTCGCCATGACCGGGATGGAGACGGCCTCGATGATCCCGTCGATCATGTCCGGGTCGCTCATCCGGGACACGCCACCCTGGGCACGGATGTCGGCGGGGACCCGCTCGAGGGCCATCACGGCGACGGCGCCGGCGTCCTCGGCGATCTTCGCCTGCTCGGGAGTGACGACGTCCATGATGACGCCGCCCTTCAGCATCTCGGCCATGCCGCGCTTGACCCGGGTGGTGCCAGTGTTCTCGCTCTGGGGGGCGGTGCTCTCACTCATGAGACGAGGGTAGTGCTGCCTCGGCGAGGGCCTGCTTCCGGACCACCCACACGCGCTGGCAGACCGTCACGGTGGACGCGATCGCCAGCGCCCACAGGGCGACGTACATCAGCACCGGCAGGTCGAAGATCGCCCCCAGCCCGGTCATCACCAGGATCGCCACGAGGCGGTCGGCCCTCTCGGCGATGCCGACCTTGACGTCGAAGCCGAGGGTCTCTCCGCGCGAGCGGGCGTACGACGTCACGGCACCCATCAGCAGGCAGACCAGGCTGAGCACGAGGTAGAGCCGGCTGGGCTCCTCCCACGCGAAGTACAGGGCGAGGCCGATGAAGATCGCGCCGTCCGCGATCCGGTCGAGGGTGGAGTCCCAGAAGGCGCCGAACTTGCTCACCCGCCCGGTCGTCCTGGCCATGTAGCCGTCGAGCAGGTCACTGAACACGAACGCCGTGATGACGAGGACGCCGGTGAGCAGCTTCCCCTGCGGGAAGAAGACCAGCGCGCCCGCGCAGACCCCGAGGGTGCCGACGAGCGTGACGGCGTCGGGGCTGACGCCGAGTCGGATCAGCAGGTGGGCGACCGGGGAGATGACCTTCGTGAAGAAGGCGCGAAAACGTTCCATCATGGCGGCAGCAGGCTACCGGTCGAGCCTGCTCACACCGCCTGCGGCACGGCCTGAGGGTGGTCGAGCACCGGTCCGAAGGCGAGCTCGGCCGCGCCGATCAACGGTGAGTCGTCACCCAGACGGGCCGACCGGATGATCGTCTCGTTGCGCGGCGAGATGAGCGAGCCGCGCTGGATGGCGGTGTCGACCCGGCTCTCCGCGGCGGTCCACACCTGGGCGAGACAGCCGCCGAGCACGACCACCTCAGGGTTGAAGAGGTTGACGATCGCGCGGATGCCGACGCCGCACCAGTCGGCGACGTGGTCGACCGCCTCGGCCGCCCGGGCCTCGCCGGCGCGGGCCGCCTCGATCACCTCGGCGACCGCCTGGGGACCACCGCCGGAGAGCCGTCCGGCACGCATCAGCAGGACGTTCTCGCCGACCTTCATCTCCCAGCAGCCGACCGACCCACAGCGGCAGACCAGCCCGTGGCTGTCCACCTGCATGTGGCCGACCTCGCCGGCGTACCCGCGGGCACCGGTGAGCGGACGACCGCCGACCAGGAAGCCGCCGCCGATGCCGACGCTGGCGCTCAGGTAGGCCACCTCGGAGTAGCCGACGGCCGCACCCCGGATGTGCTCGGCGAGCACCCCGAGGTTCGCGTCGTTGCCGGTGGAGACGGGCCGGTTCAGCCGGGCCGCGAGCATCTCGGTGAACGGCTCCTCGACCCAGCCCAGGTTGGGTGCGAACCGCACCAGGCCGTCGTTGGCCCGGACGGCGCCGGGCACGGCCACACCGACGCCGAGGCACCGGCGGTGCCGCGACGACGCGAGGGACTCCTCGATCATCTGCGCGACCGACTCGACGACGTGCGCGACGTCGTGCTCGCCGCGCTGGTGGCCCCGGGTACGGCGGCCGAGGACCTCGCCCCCGAGGCCCACCAGGGCTACGGCGATGCGGTCGACGCCGACGTCGACCGCGACCACGACGTTGTCCTCGCTCGGCACCACGAGGTGCGAGGGTCGCCCTCGCCCACCCACCACCGCCGTCTGCTCGGTCACGAGACCGAGCGACTGCAGCTCGCCGGTCAGCGCGCCGATCGTGCTCCGGTTCAGCCCGAGCTGTTTCGTGAGCACGGCGCGCGTCGTCGGGCCGTGCGTGTGCACCGTCTGGAGGATGGCGCGCAGGTTCGCGCGTCGCAGCTCCTCGGTGCCGACGCCGGTGGGGGTGGGCATCGGGCTATGCCCGTCCTGATGCAGTCGCCCGCCGCCTGCTGATCGCGTCCACGGAGGCGGCCAGCAGCAGCACGGCGCCGGTCACCATGTAGTAGACGCTCGACGGCTGGTCGAGCAGGATGATGCCGTTGCGGATCACCGCGACGACCAGGCCGCCGATGACGGCGTCCGTGATCCGGCCCTTGCCACCGAAGAGGCTGGTGCCACCGATCACGGCCGCGCCGACGGCGAGCAGCAGGGTGTCACTGCCGCCGGTGTTGGGCGAGACCGAGTTGGTCCGGCTGGCGGCGAGGAAGCCCGCGAGCGCGGCGATCGTCGAGCAGGCCATGAAGCAGCTGATCTTGACCCACGGCACGTTGATGCCGGAGCGGCGAGCCGCCTCCGCGTTGCCGCCCACGGCGTACACGTGCTTGCCCCAGGACGTCCGGGAGAGCAGGTAGCCGAGCACCACGACGAGGACCAGGATGATCACGACGACGTTCGGGACGCCCTTGAGCGACTTGAGCGCCGGGTTGGGGCTCCGCTCGCGCGAGAGGTAGCCGACCACGGCCACGATGATGATCGCGAACCCTGCCGACTTCAGCGCCCACAGCAGCATCGGCTCGGCGACCAGGCCCCGAGCGCGCCGGCCACGCATCGTGAGCAGCCGCCCGCCGGCGTACCCGACGATCGTGATCGCGGCCAGTAGCCATCCCAGCCAGATCGGCATCGACCCGTTGTTGAGCTTGATGATGAAGTCGTTGCGGATGCCGATCGTGCCACCGTCGCCGATGATCTGGAGCATCACGCCCTGGAGCGCCAGGAACAGCGCAAGGGTCACCACGAACGACGGGATGCCGACCCGGGCGACCAGCGTCCCGATGAAGAAGCCGATGACCGTGCCGGTCAGGATCCCGGCGATCAAGGCAGGGATCAACGGCCAGTCGTGCTCCGTCAGGGTGAGCCCGAGCACGGCCGCGCACGCACCGCCGGTGAAGCCGGCCGACAGGTCGATCTCGCCGAGCAGCAGCACGAAGATCAGGCCCATCGCGAGCACCATCACCGCGGCGGACTGCCCGATCAGGTTCGCGAAGTTGAGCTCGGTCGTGAACGTGTCGGGACGCAGGATCGAGAAGACGATGACCAGGGCGACGAGCCCCAGGACCGCCGGCAGCGAGCCGACGTCGCCGCCGCGCACCTTGGCCAGGTACGCGCGGACGATCCCGCCCAGGTCGGTCTGCTGCTCCTCAGCCGGAGGAGTCGTTGTGGTGCTCATCGGACCTCTCCGTTCGTGTTGCCGTGCTTCTCGGAGGCGCCGGTGGTGATCAGCTCGACCACCTCGCCGCGGGTGACCTCGTCCTTGCGCACCTGGGCGACCAGCTGGCCGAGGTAGAGCACGGCGATGTCGTCGGCGACCTCGAACACGTCGTTGAGGTTGTGGCTGATCAGCACGACGCCGAGGCCGCGATCGGCCAGTCGACGCACGAGCAGGAGGACCTGCTCGGTCTGGGCCACGCCGAGCGCGGCCGTGGGCTCGTCGAGGATGACGACCCGGGAGTTCCAGAGAACGGCGCGAGCGATCGCGACGGTCTGGCGCTGGCCGCCGGAGAGCGACGAGACGTGGGTCCGCACGGACTTGAGGGTCCGCACGGAGAGGCCGTCGAGCGTCTCGCGGGCCTTGAGCTCCATCGTGGTGTCGTCGAGACGGATCTTCGACCCGAGCTCGCGACCGAGGAACATGTTGTCGACGACGTCCAGGTTGTCGCACAGAGCGAGGTCCTGGTAGACGACCTCGATGCCGAGGTCGTTGGCGTCCTTGGGACCGTGGACCTTCACGGGCTTGCCGTCGAAGGTGTACTCGCCCTCGTCGAAGGCGTGGATGCCGGCGATGCCCTTGATCAGGGTGCTCTTGCCGGCACCGTTGTCGCCGACCAGGGCAGTGACCTGGCCCGGTCGTACGTCGAGGTCGACGCCGCGCAGCACGTGCACGGCTCCGAAGCTCTTCTGGATGCCCCGCAGGCTCAGCAGCGGCTTGTCCGATGCTGCTGCGGGTGCCTGCTCGGTGGCTGGGACGGACACAGGGATCTCCTCCGCCGGTGGATTGGTGGCTCGGGCAGCCGACCATAGGGCCGCCCGAGGGTGGAAAGGGACTCGGGGGCCCGTCCCGGTAGGAACGGGCCCCCGAGCTGGAGGCTGGCGTTACTTGACGCCGTTCTCCTCGCAGGCCTTCTTGAACTCGTCGACGCAGATGTCGGCTGCCTTCTGGAAGCCGTCGTCGATGACGGTCTGCACCTTGTCCTTGGTGATCCACACCGGGACGGCCAGCGCGGACGGGACGTCCTTGCCGGTCTCGGTGTCCTTGACGGAGCCGGTCGCCAGGGCGGCGGCAGCGTCCTTGTCACCGTTGATCAGGGCGATGGCAAGGTCCGAAGCCGTCTTGGCCTCGAGGTCGGTGTTCTTGTAGACGGTGCCGCACTGGTAGCCGGCGAGCACGTTCTGCAGACCCTCGACCGACGCGTCCTGACCAGTGGTCGGGACCTGACCGGCCGTGCCGTTGTCCTTCATGCGGGCGATGATGCCGCCGGCCATCGTGTCGTTGGCGGACACGACACCGTCGATCTTGCCCTTGTTCTGGGTGTAGAGCTGCTCGTAGGCGTCGCCGGCCTTCGTCGCGTCCCAGAAGCCGCTCTGGTCACCGACCAGCTTGTAGTCGCCCGAGTCGATCTTGGGCTTCAGGGCCTCTTCGTAGCCCTGCTTGAACAGCGCGGCGTTGTTGTCGTTCGGGTCGCCGTTGATGTAGATGATGTTGGCCTTGGTCTTGCCGGCCGCGTCCAGGCAGTCGGTCAGACCGGTGCCCATCAGGCCGCCGACCGCGACGTTGTCGAACGACACGTAGTACGACGCGCCGCCACCGAGGGTCAGCCGGTCGTAGTCGATGCTCTGGACGCCGGCCTCGGCGGCCTTGCTCAGACACGCCTTGCCGGACTCGGAGTCCAGGTTGACGATCATGATGACCGTGACGCCCTCGTTGATCATGCTGTCGCAGATCTCGCCGAACTTAGCGACGTCGCCGCCGGCGTTGTCGATGATCGACTCCACGCCAGCGTCGTCGAAGGCCGCCTTCAGGCTCGGGCGGTCGTTGGCCTCCCAGCGGGGAGAGGTCGTCTCGTCGGGCAGGATCACGCCGACCTTGCCCTCGGCCTTCGGCGAGCTGCCGGTGTCGCCGTCGCCGCCATCGCTGTCGCTCCCGCAAGCTGCGAGGCCGCCGAAAGCGAGCACTCCTACTGCCATCAGGGACGCGATACGCGCACCCTTGTTCCTGACCATTTCCTCGACCTCCATGGTTCGGATCACCGTGACCGTCGTCATGTGACGGCAGTCACGGCATAAGTTGTCCGGGACAACATACTCAGGCGAGCAGGGCGCGGCAAGCTCTTCTGAGAGCGTGTTTTGTTGCACGTTCAAACCAAGTGCGCGCCCGCCTGAGCGTGACCTAATCGTGACCGAATCTGCTGGCCCAACCTCGGTTCTGGTCGACGTCCGAGGGCTCCCCCGCGCTCCCGAAAGTGCCCTCGACCTTGTGGTGTGACGGCGATCACCGGGTATGTTGTGAGCGGCAACATAGTCAGCCGCAAGGCGGCATCCCAGGGCATCGCGCTCGGGAGTTTGTTGCACGATCAAACGAAATCAGACCGGAGGCCCAGCCACATGACCGAATCCAGCACCGGCTCGATGAGCTACGCACCGACCCGCGACGACAAGTTCTCGTTCGGTCTCTGGACCGTCGGCTGGCAGGGCGTGGACGTCTTCGGCGGCGCCGTCCGCCCGGAGCTCGACCCAGCCGAGGCGATCCACCGGCTCAGCGACCTCGGCGCGTACGGCATCACCTTCCACGACAACGACGTCTTCCCCTTCGACGCAGACGCGGCGACCAAGGAGAAGCACCTCGCGCTGTTCCGCAAGGCCCTCGAGGAGACCGGCCTCGTCGTGCCGATGGTGACGACGAACCTCTTCTCGCACCCGGTCTTCCGCGACGGCGGCTTCACCAACAACGACCGCGACGTACGCCGGTTCGCGATCCGCAAGGCCGCCGACCAGGTCGACCTGGCCGCCGAGCTGGGCGCCCAGCTCTTCGTCGCCTGGGGCGGCCGCGAGGGTGCCGAGTCCGGCGCCGCGAAGGACGTGAAGTCCGCTCTGGACCGGTACGCCGAGGCCTTCAACACGCTCGGTGCCTACGTGCTCGAGCAGGGCTACGACATCAAGTTCGCGATCGAGCCCAAGCCCAACGAGCCACGCGGCGACATCCTGCTGCCGACGATCGGGCACGCACTGGCGTTCATCAACGAGCTGGACCACCCCGAGCTCGTGGGCCTCAACCCGGAGACCGGGCACGAGGAGATGGCCTCGCTCAACTACGCGCACGGCCTGGCCCAGGCCCTGTGGCACGGCAAGCTCTTCCACATCGACCTCAACGGCCAGACCGGCCCGCGCTACGACCAGGACCTGCGCTTCGGCGCGGGCAACGCCCGCGGTGCGTTCTGGACCGTCGACATCGTCGAGCACGGCGGCTACGAAGGCCCCCGGCACTTCGACTACAAGCCGCCGCGCACCGAGGACATGGACGGCGTGTGGGAGTCCGCGCGCGGCTGCATGCGCAACTACCTCATCCTGCGCGACAAGGTCCGTGCCTTCCGGGCGGACCCCGAGGTCCAGCAGGCACTGAAGGACGCGCGTGTCGACCAGCTCGCCGTCTCGAGCCTGTCCGCGGGCGAGACGGTCGCCGACCTGCGCGCCGAGTCCTTCGACCCGGACGCCGCCGCCCTGCGCGGGATGGCCTTCGAGCGGCTCGACCAGCTGGCGCTCGAGCACCTGTACGGCGTGCGCGGCTGACGCGTTCTCACCTACGCCCCGGTTCGCGACCGACGCCGCGGACGGGGGCGTAGTGTCATGAGACGGAGCCGTTCAGGCTTCCTCTCAGAGAGATCCCCCATGAGCGACAAGTCGCCGCGGCAGAGCATGTCCAAGAAGGCCGGAAAGTCCATCAAGGAGAAGCGCGCCGAGAAGCGCGACAAGGGATCCACCGCGACGTTCGCGGACCAGGTCAATCCATCGAAGAAGAAGTGACGCTCCTGTCGCTGGGCGTCGTGGGGTCATCGGCCAAGGAGAACGAGTTCCGGCTGCCGATCCACCCCGAGCACATCCCGCACCTCGACGCGGACCTCCGCCAACGGATCACCCTGGAGCACGGGTACGGCGAGCGCTTCGGCGCCTCCGACGGCTCGCTCGCGCCGTACGTCGCGGGCTTCGCCTCCCGCGCCGAGCTCCTCGCCGGCTCCGACGTGGTGCTGCTGCCCAAGCCGCAGCACTCGGACGTCGCCGCGCTCCGGCCGGGGCAGGTGCTGTGGGGCTGGCCGCACTGCGTCCAGGACACGGAGCTGACCCAGATGGCGATCGACCAGGAGCTCACCCTGATCGCCTTCGAGGCGATGAACCACTGGACCCGCGACGGCGCGGTCGGGCTCCACGTCTTCCACAAGAACAACGAACTCGCCGGCTACTGCTCGGTGATCCACGCGATGGAGCTCGCGGGCATCACCGGCGACTACGGCCGTCGCCTGACCGCGATCGTGATCGGCTTCGGCGCCACGGCCCGCGGCGCGGTGACGGCGCTCAACGCCCACGGCGTGCACGAGGTCGCGGTGCTGACCAACCGCCAGGTGGCGGCGGTCGGCTCCCCCATCCACTCGGTGCGGATCCGGCAGTTCGACCACGAGCCGGACGGTGAGCACCTGAGCCACGTGATCACCGAGCGTGGGCGCGAGCCGCTGGCGGCGTACCTCGCCGAGAACGACATCATCGTCAACTGCACCCTGCAGGACACGGCAGCACCGCTGACCTACCTGAGCAACGACGACGTGAAGCTCTTCCGCCCGGGCAGCGTGATCGTGGACGTTTCGTGCGACCTGGGCATGGGCTTCGAGTGGGCGCGGCCGACCGGCTTCGACGACCCGACCTTCGTCGTCGGCGACCATGTCCTCTACTACGCGGTCGACCACAGCCCGTCGTACCTCTGGAACTCCGCGACCTGGGACAACAGCAACGCACTCATCCCGTTCATCCGGCCGGTCCTCGAGGGACCTGCGTCGTGGGACGCGGACGAGACGCTCAGCCATGCCATCGAGATCCGGGACGGTCGGGTCGTCAACCCGAGCATCCTGGCCTTCCAGGGCCGATCCGCGGAGTCGCCGTACGCCCTGGTCTGAGCAGGTCGGCGATTCCGGGGCGCCGAAGCCTGGTGGCTGTGGATACTGAGCGCATCAGCGGCACAACCCGGAGGGCACAGCGTGCAGCGCGACACCGATGAGCGGCGGCTGCTCCACGCGCTCAGCCTCACCGTGCTCGCGACCGATGGCGAGGGCATCATCGTCTTCGCCAACGACGCGGCGACCGAGCTGTTCGGCCGCGTCGCCGACGAGCTGGTGGGCACCCACGTCCTGGACGTCGTGGCGCTCGGACCCGGCGAGAAGCCGATGCTTCCCGACATCCTCCGCGGCGACCGGTGGCAGGGCGACGTGACCATTCAGCGCGGCGAGGACGAGCACCTGCTCGCCGCCGCCACGGTCAACCCGATCTGCGACGCCGCGGGTGCCGTCGTCGGCGCCATCGCCGTACTCGAGGACATGACCGAGAGCCGGCGTACGGAAGCAGAGGCGGCGGCGAGCGAGCAGCGGCTGCGGCTCGCACACGCAGCCGCCGAGCTCGGCACCTGGCACTGGAACGCCGTCGACGGCAGCAACGTCTGGGACGCCCAGATGCACCACATCTACGGGCTGGAGCCGGGCGGCTTCGACGGCACCTGGGACGCGTGGGTCGGCAGCATCCATCCCGACGAGCGCGACGAGGCAATCGCCGTCGTCCAGCAGGCGATGGAGGAGCGCTCCACCTACGTGCTGCGCCACCGGATCGTGCGCCCGGACGGGAAGCCCCGCTGGATCGAGGCACACGGCAAGGTGCTGGTCGGCGCGGACGGCAACCCGGCCGGCACCATCGGGTGCGTCCAGGACGTCACCGCGCGGATCCGGCTGGAGAAGCGCCAGGAGGACGCCAGCGCCCGGGCCCTGCTGCTCCAGGAGGTCACCGCGGAGTTCTCGCGTGCCCTGACCCCCGACCAGGTCGCCGCGGTGCACGAGGCGGGCCTCGAGAGGGTCCGCACGATCGTGGGCGCGGACCAGCAGCTGTCGAGCGAGGACAGGCAGCTGCTCGACACCCTCGCGTCGCAGCGCGCGATCGCGGCCGAGCGCGCCGAGCTCTTCGGCCACACCATCGCGATCGCCGAGGAGCTGCAGTTCAGCCTCGCCGCGAGCCCCCTGCCGACCCTCGACCGCTTCGAGGTCGCGGCGTTCTACGCCCCCGGCGGCGACGATCTCGAACAGGTGGGCGGCGACTGGTACGACGCCGTCGGGACCGGCACCGGCGGTCTCATCCTCGTGGTCGGCGACGTGATGGGCCGCGGAGTCCGCGCGGCGACGACGATGATCCACGTGCGCGCCGGCATTCGCGGCCTGCTGACCGTGGAGTCGGCGCCGGCCGCGCTGCTCGAGGCGGCCGACCTGATGCTGGCTCGAGACGCTCCCGAGCAGTTCGTCACGGCGGCCGCCGTACTCGTCGACCCGCAGACCGGGACCCTCGAGCTCTGCAACGCGGGCCATGTGCCGCTGGTGGTGGTGGGTCCCGACGGATCCACGGCCACGATCGGGCTCGGCTCCGGCACTCCCCTGGGTGTCGTGTCCCGCCTGGAGCGGTCCACCGACCGGGCCGTGCTCGCGCCGGGCAGTGTGGTCGTGATGGTCACCGACGGCGTCGTGGAGTCGCGTGACCACGACATCGACGAGGGGATCGACCGGCTCCGCAGGCGCGCCGCCGAGCTTCACGACCGTCCCCTCGAGGAGCTGGTGGCCGGGATCGCCGCATTGGCCGACGACCGGCTCCACGACGACGTCACGGTCGTCGCGGCTCGTTTCAGGGGCTAGTCAGCGCGGCGCACGCCTCGTCGACGGCGGTCGGCACCCCGGCGACGTACCAGTCGACGCCGGCCGCCTCGACATGACGAGTCACCCCGCCGACCCCTCGCAGGATCGCGGCTCCCGGGAGCTCGTCCCAGGGCGGGACGCTGTGCTGGCACACGAGGTGGAGCCGGCCCTCGGCGACCGCCATGGCGTCCATCGAGCCCGAACCGAGCATCCGAAGCGTCGCCGCCTGCCCGACCATCCGTCCGAACGCCGCACCCACCTCGCCGCCGTAGTGCGGCGGGTGGAGGTACGTCGTCACGCAGGACTCGGACAACGGACGGTCGACGAGCGGGGCCAGCGGCGCCCCGTCGACACGCGACGGAAGGTCTGGTCCGCCCACGAAGGTCCGGGCGGTGCCGGGGTGGTGGATCGCACCGAGGACGAGCTCGTCACCCGCGGTGAGCGCCACCGCCGAGCACCACCAGTCCAGGCCGGCCACGAAGTTGTAGGTGCCGTCGACGGGGTCGATCACCCAGGTGCGGCCGCTCGTGCCCACCCGGTTCGCCCCCTCCTCGCCGAGCACGCCGTCGTCGGGTCGCTCGGCGGCGAGCACGTCCACGACGAGCCGTTCGGCGGCATGGTCGGCGGCGGTGACGACGTCGGAGATCGAGGTCTTGGTCTCCGCATCCAGCCCGGCGGCGCGCATCCGGTGCGCCAGCGTGCCGGCGTCACGCACCAGCCGAGCGGCCAGTACGGCGTCGTCGTGGATCGTCACTCCCAGGCCTCCGCGAGCAGGGACCGGGTGTCGGCGAGCAGCTGCGGCAGCGTCTTGGTGCCGCCGAGCACGGTGATGAAGTTGGCGTCGCCCGACCACCGCGGCACCACGTGCTGGTGGAGGTGCTGCGAGAGCGACCCGCCGGCGACTCCGCCGAGGTTGAGCCCGACGTTGAAGGCGTGCGGTCCGCTGACCGTCCGGATCGCCCGCACCGCCTGCTGGGTCATCGTCATCAGCTCGGTCACCTCGGCGGTCGTCAGATCCTCGAGCTCCGCGACGTGCCGGTGCGGCAGGACCATCAGGTGACCGGGGTTGTAGGGGTGCAGGTTGAGGACCGCGAAGCAGGTCTCGCCCCGGTGCACGACGAGGCTGTCCTCGAGCGGCTGCTCCCCCATCGCACAGAACGGACAGCCATGGTCGGTCGGCAGGCTGGGCGCGACGTACGCCATCCGGTGCGGCGTCCAGAGCCGGTCGAAGCCCTCGAAGCCGTCGCGCTCGTGCCCCGCGGGATCGGTCATGGCCCAACCCTAGGGTGAGGTCATGATCCGATCCGCACAGCCCGGCGACATGGCGGCAGTCGCCGATATCTGGCACCGTGCCTGGCACGTCGGGCACTCCGGCCACGTGCCTGAGGGCCTGACCGCGGCCCGCACTCTCGACGCCTTCCACGCACGCACGCCTGCCCGCGTCGCGGACACGATGGTGGCCGAGATCGACGGCGAGCTCGTCGGCTTCACGATGGTCGAGGGCGACGAGGTCGAGCAGGTCTTCGTCGACCCGCAGAGCCACGGCACCGGCGTCGCCGCTCCCCTCCTGGCCGCGGCAGAGCAGCAGGTCGCGGCCGCCGGGCACGACGTCGCCTGGCTGGCAGTCGTCGTGGGGAACGCCCGAGCACGTGCCTTCTACGAGAAGCACGGATGGCACGACGCCGGCGACCTTCCCTACGAGGTCAGCGCGGGCGGTACGACGTACGTCTCGCCCTGCCGCAGGTACGAGAAGAAGGTCCGCTGACGTTCAGTACTGCTGGAACCACCGGCTGAGATCGGTCAGCCCCGGGCAGGTCACGTCGAGGTCCCGCTGACCCTCGACCCACTGCCCGAGCACCGCCTCGCCACCCTGGATCTGCCAGTCCTCACCGCAGCGTTCGAGTGCCTCGTCCTGCGAGGTCTGCCCGGCGGCTCGCCACTCCGGCGCCTTGAGCGCGAGATCTCCGACGACCGCGCGCCAGAGCGCCGGTGTCGAGTAGACCCCGATCTCATAGCCCGCGTCCTCGTAGCCGCGGGCCGCGCCCTGCACCACGGCGCCATTGGCCTCGAGATCGCTGCTCCACTCGAAGTCGGGAACGTGCTCGACGTCCATCCACACGATCGGGCTCGCCAGCCCGGCGCCGCGCATCGTGGCCACGTTGGCGAGTGCCTGCTGGTAGCCGGTATTCGCGAGCGCTCCGAGGTCCGTCGCGGCGTCGAACGGCCCCCTGCCGCCGTACTCGTCCAGCGCCGCCGCGTCCGGCTGGCTCACGACGGCGTACGCCGCAGCGAGCAGGTGACGTTGCCGGATCCAGTCGACCTGCGAGGCGAGGCACGGGTTCTGGGTGAAGCCGGGACCGTTGGTGAGCCCGACGACGACGTACTGCGCCTCCGGCAGCGGCATCGGCAGCCCGAGGGTCGGTCGTTCCGGGATCCCCATCCCCTTCGGGCACTGCGGCCAGCTGATGTCGGCGCCGAGCACCGGCGCGTCGGTGGCGACCGTGGGCGCTGTCGGTGACGCGGTGGGCAGTGCTGCCGCCTGCTCCTCGGCCAGCTGGGCCAGCGCCTGCAGCCGCGCGGTCTCGGGGTCGGCGGTCGGCGTCACGACCGCCGTCGGCCGAGGCGTGGCGGGCGCAGACGTGGCGGGCGCAGAGGAGACGACACCGCCCAAGTCGCCGGTCGAGTCCGTGCCGCCGCACGCCGTGAGCAGCGCGGCGACGGCCACCAGGGCCGCGCCGCGCCGGATCACGATGTCGTTCAGACCTGCTCGCGAGACGCGACCGCGTCGGCGACCCGCTTGATCGCCTCGTCGATCGGCACCCCGTTGTACTGCCGACCGTCGCGGTAGCGGAAGGAGACCGCGCCTGCGGCGACGTCGTCCGCGCCGGCGATCATCATGAACGGCACCTTCTGCAGCTGCGCGTTGCGGATCTTCTTCTGCATCCGGTCGTCGGAGTCGTCGACCTCGACCCGCAGCCCCTGCGCCTTCATCTGCTTCGCGACGTCGTACAGGTAGTCGGCGAAGGTGTCGGCGACCGGGATCGCCTGCACCTGCACGGGCGCGAGCCACGGAGGGAAGGCGCCGGCGTAGTGCTCGACGAGTACGCCGAAGAAGCGCTCCAGCGAGCCGAACTTGGCGGAGTGGATCATCACCGGCTGGTGCTTCTGGCCGTCGGCGCCGTTGTACTCCAGCTCGAAGCCCTTGGGCTGGTTGAAGTCGTACTGGATGGTCGACATCTGCCAGGTGCGACCGATCGCGTCCTTGGCCTGGACCGAGATCTTGGGGCCGTAGAACGCGGCCCCGCCAGGGTCGGCGACCAGGTCGAGACCGGACTCGATGGCGACGTCCTCGAGCACCTTGGTCGCGACCGCCCACTCCTCCTCGGACCCGACGAACTTGTCGGGCTTCGAGTCGTCGCGGGTCGAGAGCTCCAGGTAGAAGTCGTCGATGCCGAAGTCGCGCAGCAGCCCGAGCACGAAGTTGAGCAGGTGCTTGATCTCGCCGGGTGCCTGCTCGGGGGTGACGTAGGAGTGCGAGTCGTCCTGGGTCAGGCCGCGCACGCGGGTCAGGCCGTGGATGACGCCGGACTTCTCGTAGCGGTAGACCGAGCCGAACTCGAAGAGCCGCAGCGGCAGCTCGCGGTAGGAACGGCCCCGCGATCGGTAGATCAGGTTGTGCATCGGGCAGTTCATCGGCTTGATCATGTAGTTCGAGCCCTCGAACTCCATGGGCGGGAACAT
>Ga0190274_10000593_pt1 | contig 21235 bp, 26 predicted proteins | sample Popmic531T_FD_133002 | JGI IMG/M metagenome (GOLD analysis project Ga0190274, IMG submission 133002) | Populus adjacent soil microbial communities from riparian zone of Yellowstone River, Montana, USA - 531 T | ecosystem: Environmental > Terrestrial > Soil > Riparian zone | place: USA: Montana... | reverse complement strand
GCACCAGACCTCCCAGCCGAGCCCCCAGGCGCCGAGCGTGGGCGATTCCCAATCGTCCTCGACGAAGCGGATGTCGTGCTTCAGCGGATCGACTCCGATGGCGGCGAGGCTGCCGAGATAGAGCGCCTGCAGATCGGGCGGGCTCGGCTTCAGGATCACCTGATATTGGTAATAATGCTGGAGGCGGTTCGGATTCTCGCCGTAGCGGCCGTCGGTCGGCCGGCGCGAGGGCTGGACGAAGGCGGCCTTCCACGGATCCGGGCCGAGCGCGCGCAGAGTCGTCGCCGGGTGGAAGGTGCCCGCGCCCATCTCCAGATCGTAGGGCTGGAGGATGACGCAGCCCTGCCCGCTCCAATAATCGTGAAGCGTCAGGATCAGCTTCTGGAAGGAAAGCGGAGCGCCCAAGATCATCGCCTTCGCGGGTGCAACAAAAGGTCGCGTCGCTTTGGCTTATGGGGCAGGATCGGTCAAGGAAGCGGGACGAGGAGTTCGCCGGGTCATGATTCGGGGCATGCGCGGAAAGACGATGACGGCGCTGCTCGGCGCGCTGCTGCTGACCGGCCAGGCGTTCGCGGCGCCGCCGACAAGCGCTCCGGCCGTCGAGGCGGCGCGGCCGCAGCCCGAGCCGCGGCCGGCGATCTGGCTGCTGCAGGACGCGGACACCAAAATCTATCTGCTCGGGACGATCCACATCCTCCCGCCGGGCTTTCGCTGGCGCTCGGCCGCGATCGACGACGTGATCGGCCGGGCCGATGAGCTGGTGCTCGAAATCGGCGATCGCGAGATGATGGCGGATCCCGCGACGCTGGCCGGGCCTATGATGCTGGGCAAGCAGGCGCCCTTGCAGTGGCGGGTCTCGCCGGACCGGCGCGAGGCGCTCGGGCGGATGCTGATGGAGATCGGGGTGATGCCCGGGATGCTGGACGGGCTGCACAGCTGGGCTGCGGTGATGGTGATCATGATGGCCGCCTCGGTCCGCGGAATGAGCGGCGACGGCGACGAGCCGCTGACGATGGCCGACATCCCCGGCGTCGAGGAGGGCCTGGAGGCGGAGTTTCGCGCCCGCAACCGCCCGATTTCGGGGGTGGAGACGATGGCCCAGCAACTGGGCTTCTTCAGCGCGATGAGCTTCGCCAGCCAGCGCGAATTGCTGGAGCAGATGGTCGACGATTACCAGCGGGGCGGGCTCGAGGCCGACGATGGCGAGGCGGACCTGCACGCATGGGTCAGCGGCCGTCCCGAGGCGATCGCCATTCCCAGCGAGGCGATTCCGCCGGCGCTCTACGAGGCGCTGCTGCCGCGCCGCAACCGCGCCTGGACCGAGTGGCTGATCGCCCGGCTGGACCGGCCCGGCACGGTGCTGTTCGCGGTCGGCGCCGGGCACCTGACCGGGCCCGATTCGGTGCAGACGATGCTCGCCGGGCGCGGATTCACCGCGGCGCGGGTAGACTGAAGTCAGGCTCCCCTATCTTTTTGTCAAGCATGCTTGACACGCGTTGGCGGCTCGACTAGTCAGGTAAAGCTGACAAAAAATCAGCAAGAACTGACATTGAGGCGTGCGTGAAGAATCGATTGCGGGTGCTCAGGGCGGAACGGGGCTGGAGCCAGGCGGAGCTTGGCGGCCGGCTCGGAGTCTCGCGCCAGGCGGTCAACGCGATCGAGACCGGCAAGCACGACCCCTCGCTGCCGCTGGCCTTCAAGCTGGCGCGGCTGTTCGGGATGGGGATCGAGGAGATATTCGAAGATGGCGAAGGTGGGGAGAGCTGGCGTGTCTGAGCCGGCCGGCAGCGGCGAGGCGCTCGAGCGCAAGCGGCGGCGGCGCAAGGTGGCGATCATGGCGCTGGTCTTCGTGCTGGCCTTTCCGGCCGGATTCCTGGTCGGCTTCACCGAGGCCGAGGACCTGCTGGTCATGGAGGATCGCTGGCCGCCGGCGCTCGCTCTCGGCCTTTCGCTCGCCTATCTCGGCCTGGTCGTCGGCGGCGCCATCGCCCTGTCGCGGCAGGTCGACGAGGTCGAACGGACGATCAAGTACAAGGCGGCGAGCGCGGCCGCGAGCGCCTATGTCATCGTCTATCCGGTCTGGTTCCTGTGGTGGAAGGGCGGCTTCGTCGCCGAGCCCATGCACGTCGCGCTCTATATCGGCTTCCTGGCCGTCTTCCTGCTCGCTTCCCTTTTCTATCGTTTCCGCTAACCTACCGATCAACAAGGAGAATCCTGAAATGAAGAAGCTGCTTCTGGCGGCGGCCCTGACCTTCGCGCCGGCCACCGCCTTCGCCCAGGCCGAGCGCGCTCCGGCGCCCGCCGCCTCGGCCCCCGCGCCCGCCGCCGCGCCGCTGCCCGACGCCGATCCGGCGCTCTGGGTGGTGCGCGACGAGGACACGACCATCTATCTGTTCGGAACCTTCCACCTGCTCGACGGCCGGCCCTGGTTCAACGACGAGGTCAAGGCCGCGTTCGACGCCTCGGACACGCTGGTGATGGAGGCGATCCCGCCGGAGGACATCGCGTCGCTGCAGCCGATGATCATGCGCTACGCGGTCGATCCGAACGGCCGCACCCTCTCCTCCCGGCTCAACGAAGAGCAGAAGGCGCAGCTCGCCGCCGCGCTGCGGCCGCTGCCGGCCAGCGCGTTCGACCGGTTCGAGCCCTGGTTCGTGTCGATGACCCTGGGCGTGCTCGCCGCGCAGAAGCTCGGCGCCGACGCCGCCAACGGGCCGGAGACGGTGCTGAGCGCCGCCGCCCGCAGCCGCGACATGCGGATCGGCGAGCTGGAGGGCTTCGAATGGCAGCTCCGCCTGTTCGACACGATGCCCGAGGAGCAGCAGATTTCCGGCCTGGTCGAGATGCTCGAGGAGAACGACCAGATGGACGAGAAGCTGGCGCCGATGCTCGCCGCCTGGTCGAGCGGCGACGTCGAGCGGCTGGCGGCGCTGATGGAGGAAGGCGACGACGACCCCGCCTTCCACCGGATGATCTTCACCGATCGCAACAACCGCTGGGCCACGCGGATCCAGGAGCGTCTGGCCCGGCCCGGCACCGTGTTCATCGCGGTCGGCGCCGGCCACCTCGCCGGTCCCGACAGCGTCCAGGCGGCGCTTCGGACCCGCGGAGTCCACTCCGAACGAGTCCCCCACGTCGAAGCGAACTGACAAAGGGGGACAGTATATATTTGTCTCTTGCGCGGCGCCTGTCATTCGGTCGCCGCGTTCGGATAAATATATACTGTCCCCATTTATCCGACGCGGAGAGGGGCCTACTCTTGCCTAGGGGCGCCGCCTTCCCTATAGGCCGCGCCTTCCCCGTTCATGGTCATCCCTGGAGGCGTGAGCGGGAATTTTTATGAACCCGCATTTTGGAGACATGCAATGAGCGAACAGCTTACGCTGTCGGCCGAGACGCGCGAACGGGCTGGCAAGGGAGCCTCCCGCAGCTTGCGTCGCACCGGCCGAGTTCCCGCCGTCGTCTACGGCAGCAACGAATCCCCCCTCGCCATCCACGTCGAGGAGAAGGCGCTGATGATGGCGCTGCAGGGCGGCCATTTCATGAACTCGGTGGTGATGATCGACGCCGGCGGCGCGCCGGTCCGCACGCTGCCCAAGGACGTTCAGTTCCATCCGGTCACCGACCGGCCGCTGCATGTCGATTTCCTGCGCATTTCCGAGCATGCCAAGGTGACCGTCGCGGTGCCGATCCGCTTCACGCATGAAGAAGCGTCGAAGGGCCTGAAGCGGGGCGGCGTGCTGAACACGGTCCGCCACGAGCTGGAGCTCCATTGCGACGCGGCCGAGATTCCCGAGGAGATCGAGATCAGCCTGGCCGGCATGGACATCGGCGATTCGCTGCACATTTCGGCGGTGACGCTGCCCAAGGGCACCGAATCGGCGATCAGCGACCGCGACTTCACCATCGCCACCATCGTCGCTCCTTCGGGCCTCAAGATGGAAGCCGAGGACGCCGCCGCGGAAGCCGCGGCACCGGCCGCGGACGTGCCGCTGGTCGGCGAGGAGGAAGACGGCGAAACCGAAGCCGGGGCGAGCGAAGAGTAAGCCCTTGTCGCTTTTCTCCTGGCTCGGCGGCTTGTTCGGCGCGAAGCCGGTCGAGGTGCCGGGCCAGCCCGCCTCCGCCCCGGAGGCGACGGAGTGGGGGGACTTCGCGCCCGTGCAGATCTGGGTCGGCCTCGGCAATCCCGGCGCGCAATATGCGATGCACCGGCACAATGTCGGCTTCATGGCCGTGGACTCGATCGCCGAGACCCATGGCTTCGATCCGGCGAAGAAGGCCTTTTCCGGCTGGGCCCGGCAGGGCCGGATCGGCGGCGAGCGAATCCTGATCCTGAAGCCCGCGACCTTCATGAACGACAGCGGCCGCGCGGTCCGCGCCGCCATGGACTTCTTCAAGCTGGAGCCCGGCGACGTCACCGCCTTCCACGACGAGCTCGACCTCGCCCCGTTCAAGGTGAAGGTGAAGGTCGGCGGCGGCACCGCCGGGCATAACGGCCTGCGCTCGACCGAGGCCCATATCGGCAACGATTTCCGCCGCGTGCGGATCGGCATCGGCCACCCCGGCCACAAGGACAAGGTGACGAAGCACGTCCTCGGCAATTACGCCAAGGCCGAGATGGACCCGCTCGCCGACCTCCTGGGAGCGATCGCCGCCGAGGCGGAATGGCTGGCGAAAGGCGACGACGCGCGCTTCATGAACGAGGTCGCGCTTCGGCTGCAGACCGACTAGGGGCCCACCATGCTCGACGCCTTGATCATGCTCGCCCTCGCTTTGGCCCCCGCTCCCGCCGCCGAACGGCGCTGCGGGTGGCTGCAGAATCCGACGCCGGCGAACTGGTGGCTGGTCGATCGCGACGGCGAGTGGCTGCTCGGCGCGCAGGGCGGCTATCAGGCGCGGGGGATGGACAGGATGCCCGACATGTCGAGCGCCGGCTGGGTCGAGACCAACGGCCATCACGGCCATGGCTGCGCCTGCATGACGGTGACCACCGATCGGCGGACCCGCCGGATCACGCGCCTGATCTCCGCGACGCCGCTGCCGCTCGGCCAGTGCCGCCGCGACCGCCGCCTGCCGCGGCTCTAGCGCTCGGGCGGCGAAACCGCTAACCGGCCCCCGTTCGGGCTGAGCCTGTCGAAGCCCTTCTCTTTTCCGATAAGGAAAGACTGCCCTTCGACAAGCTCAGGGCGAACGGAGTGATTTAGGCAAAATGGGTTTTCGTTGCGGGATCGTCGGGCTGCCCAATGTCGGCAAGTCCACCTTGTTCAACGCCCTGACCGAGACGGCGGCGGCGCAGGCGGCCAATTATCCGTTCTGCACGATCGAACCCAATGTCGGCCGGGTCGCGGTGCCCGATCCCAGGCTCGACCGGATCGCCGAGATCGCCAAATCGGCCAACGAGATCGAGACCCAGCTCGAGTTCGTCGACATCGCCGGGCTGGTCCGCGGCGCCTCGACCGGCGAGGGGCTCGGCAACCAGTTTCTCGGCAACATCCGCGAGGTCGACGCGATCGTCCATGTGCTGCGCTGCTTCGAGGGCGGCGACGTCACCCATGTCGAAGGCCGGGTCGATCCGGTGGCGGACGCCGAGGTCGTCGAGACCGAGCTGATGCTCGCCGACCTGGAGAGCCTGGAGAAACGCGTGCCCGCTCTCGTCAAGAAGGCGCAGCAGGGCGACAAGGAAGCGAAGATCCAGGCGAGCGTGCTCGGCCAGGCGCTGGAGCTGCTGCGCGCGTCGAAGCCGGCGCGGCTCACCGAGCCCAGGGACCATGAGGAGAAATTGGCGCTGGAGCGGGCGCAGCTGCTGACCGCCAAGCCCGTCCTTTACGTGTGCAACGTCGACGAGGGCGACGCCGCCGCCGGCAACGCGCTGAGCGAGGCGGTCTTCGCCAAGGCCGCGGTCGAGGGCGCGGTCGCGGTGGTCATCTCGGCCGCGATCGAGGCCGAGATCGCGACCATGCCGGCCGGCGACCGGGCCGAGTTCCTGTCCGACCTCGGCCTCACCGAGACCGGCCTCGCCCGGATCATCCGCGCCGGTTACGACCTCCTTCACCTGATCACCTTCTTCACCGCCGGCCCCAAGGAAGCGCGCGCCTGGACCGTCGAGAAGGGCTCGAAAGCGCCCGAGGCCGCCGGGGTGATCCACAGCGATTTCGAGCGCGGCTTCATCCGCGCCGAGACCATTGCCTATGACGATTTCATCGCCTGCGGCGGCGAGGCCGGCGCCAGGGAAGCGGGCCGGATGCGCTCCGAAGGCAAGGACTATGTCGTCCAGGACGGCGACGTCCTGCTGTTCCGCTTCAACGTGTGATCAGGGCGGCGACAGCCGCCTGATCCGGTCCGGCGCCGGCGGGGCGAGCGGGCTGCCGGCGACGATGTAGCGTTCGAGGGCTTCAACATCGAGCGGGCCGGCGCGCTCGTCCCGTCCCTCGCGGAAGATCGTGAAGCTGTCGCCGCCCGCCGACAGGAAGCTGTTCGTCGCGACCCGGTAGGTTTCGTCGTCCGCGATCGCCCGGCCGTCCAGGCGCATCTCGACGATCCGCTGCCCCGCGGGGCGGCCGAGGTCGTAGGCGAAGGCGAAGCCGCGCGACGGGATCAGCATGATCGGATTTTCGGCCGTATTGGGGCCGCTGGCGAATTGCTGCTCGAGGAGGGCGCGCAGCTGCCGCCCGGTCAGGCTCTTCACGACCAGATTGTTGCCGAACGGCTGAGTCGTGAAGATCTGGCCGAAGGTGATCGTGCCGTCGGCGGCGGGCACAAGATCGTCGCGGACGCTGCTCTGGTTGATGAAGGCGATCCGGGCGTTGCCGCGCTCGGGCGCGCGCATGGCCGCGAGATAGGCGTCGGCGATCAGATCGCCGGCCACCGATTCGCCCGATTCGACCTCGGCCTTGCGCGCCGGCCCCCGCAGCCGGCCGACGACCCGGTTGAAAATCTGCGCCGAGGCTTCGGCATAACGCCCGACCAGAGCCGCCACCTCGGCGTCGGGCGCGAAGCGGGGGCGCAGCTCGGTCAGCGGCACGGCGCCGTTCGCGCCCCGATAGGCCTCGCTCTGGACGATCGTCTGAGCGGCGCGGCGCGACACCACCCGGCCCGCCACCGGATCGATCGAGAGGTCGATCGCGGTCAGGATCGTGCCGCTGCGCTCGGCGCTGGTCGCGAGGATCGGCCGGCTCGGATCGATCCGGCCGTAATCGCACAGATAGGAATGATGGGTATGGCCGGAGATGACGAGGTCGATCCTCGGATCGAGCCGGGCGAGGATGGCGAGCAGGTCGCCGCTGACGCCGGGACAAGCCGGATCGTCGTAGCGGCCCTCGGTGTCGAGCCCCTGGTGGATCGCCACCACGATCGCGTCCGCCCCCTCCGCCTTGAGCCGCGGGACCAGCGCGTTGATGCTGTCGGCCTCGTCGGCGAAGGTCAGGCCGGCGACCCCGGACGGGGTCACCAGGGTCGGCGTGTCGCGCAGGGTGAGGCCGATGATCCCCACCGCCACGGCGCGCTCGCCGCTGCCGAAGCGTCGGATCGCGTAGGCGGGAAAGAGCGTGCCGCCGTCCTCGGTGCGGACGTTGGCGGCGAGGAAGCGGAAATGCGCGCCCGGAAAATCCGGATCGACCGCGCAGGGCTCGCGGTTGGTGTGACGGGCGCAGCCGCCATTCTGCATCCGCAAAAGCTCCAGCCGGCCGCGGTCGAACTCGTGATTGCCGACCGCGTTATAATCGAGGCCGATCAGGTTCATCGCCAGGATCGCCGGCTCGTCGAGGAACTGCGCGGAGACGAGGGGCGAGGCGCTGATCAGATCGCCCGCCGACACGGTGATATTGTTCGGATGGCCCTCGCGCAGCTGCCGCACCGCCGAGGCGAGCCAGGCGGCGCCGCCGGCCGGCACTGGGACTTCGCGTCCGTCCGGCCCGTCGATCGGGATCGCGTAGCGGGGCGGCTGCAGCGCGCCGTGGAAGTCGTTGAAGCCGATGATCCGGACCTCGACCGGCGCCGCGGCCGGCGCGCCACCGCGCACCGTCGCGCAGCCCGAAAGCGCCGCCAGCGCCGCGATCGCCGCCCATGATCTCATCGCCCGTCCACCCATTGAACCCTCGAGCCTCCTCTGGCAGGCACCCCAGGCGACTGTGACTAGCCGCCGGCCGAGACGGGAGAAAGGCATGATCTATTTCGAGGACCTGGAAGTCGGCAAGGAAACCTATTTCGGAAGCACCGAGGTGAGCCGCGAGGAGGTGCTGGAATTCGCCCGCCGCTACGATCCGCAGCCCTTCCACCTCTCCGACGAGGCGGCGGCCAAAACCTATTTCGGGCGGCTGTCGGCGAGCGGTTGGCACACCTGCGCGATGGTGATGGGGGTGATCGCGCGCAAGGTCGTCGCGGAGGAGCAGGCCGGCCTCGGCGCGCCGGGGATCGACGAGCTCCGCTGGCTGAAGCCGGTCTATCCGGGCGACACCCTCCACGTGCGCGGCCGGATCGTCGAGAAGACCCCTTCGCGCTCCAAGCCCGAAATCGGCTCGTTCCGGACCAGGACGACGGTGACCAACCAGGACGACGTCCCGGTCCTCACCTTCACCTCGATCGTGCTGATGCGGAGAAGGCCGGCCGCTTGAAGCACAATGCGCTCCCGGCGAAAGCAGGAGCACAGGTGCGGCGTCGGACCAGGCTCCTGCTTTCGCAGGAGCGCAATCCGGGGCTCAGTTCCCCTCGGACACCACCCAGCGGCAGTCGGGAACCCTCAGCCGGCGACTCCCGCCTCGGACTTCGCCTCGTCGGTCTTCGCCTGATTCTCCGGCTCCAGCGGACCCGTCACCCGCACGCGGCGGCTGGTCGGGCCGTGCCAGACGTTCTGGTAGGCCAGATAAGCGAGCACCGTGCAGAAGATCAGGAAGATCGTCGTCCAGATGCCGACCTTGTGCCGGGTCTCGAGACTGGGCTCGGCGGCCCAGGTCAGGAAGGCGGCGACATCGTGCGCCATCTGCTGGCGGGTCGGCGCCGGATTGCCGGGTGCGTAGGTCACCTGGCCGTCGGCGGTGAGCGGCGGCGGCATGGCGATGTTGAGGTTCGCGAACCAAGGGTTGAAATGCAGCCCGGTGCCCGGCCGGTTCGCGGCCGGAAGGGCCTCGCCCTCTTCGTTACGATAGGTCGCGGCGTCCCGATAACCGGTGAGCAGCGACTCGATATAGGCCGCGCCGCCTTCGCGCGCCTTGACGATCAGCGAGAGATCGGGCGGCAGCGCGTTGCTGTTGTTCGCGCGGGCGGCGGTCTCGTTGGGATAGGGGCTCGGGAAACGGTCGGCCGGAATAGCCGGGCGGGTCGCGGGCTCCCCTGTTTCCGGGTTGATGGAAGGAACCTGCATCGACGCCGCGACCGCTCGGACCTCGGCTTCGCTGTAGCCGATGTCACGCAGGCTGCGAATCGCGACGTGGCTGAGGCCGTGGCAGCCCGCGCACACTTCCTTGTAGACCTGGAAGCCGCGCTGCAGCTGCTGGCGGTCGAAGCGCCCGAACGGGCCGTCGAACGTATAGTTGGCGCTGCGCGGCTCCTCGTGGAAGCGATGCTCGACGCTCGTCTCGTGACTCTCGCCGAAATAGGCGATCACGCCCCAGAGCAGCGACCAGGCGGCGACGCCGACGAAGCCGAGACCAACCAGGATGCCGAGAATTCGAACCATGACCGAGGCGTCCCCTTAAGCTTTGGCCGGCGTGGCGTCGCCGAGCGGCGCGGCTTCCGCCTCTTCGCCGTGAAGCACGCTTTCCGAGATCGAAGCGGGCAGCGGCAGCGTCTTTTCCACCATCGAGAGGATGGGGAGGATGATCAGGAAATGGGCGAAATAATAGATGGTCGCGACCTGGCTGACCATCACGAACGGCTCCTCGGCGGGCGAGCCGCCGCAATAGCCGAGCACGACCACGTCCACGCACAGGATCCAGAAGAACTGGCGGAAGCGCGGCCGGTAGCTGCCCGAGCGCACCGGCGACTTGTCGAGCCAGGGCAAGAAGAAGAGCAGCAGGATCGACGAGAACATCGCCAGCACGCCCCACAATTTCGCCGGCAGGATGAAGTCGACGGTGAAGGCGCGAAGGATCGCGTAGAAGGGCCAGAAATACCATTCCGGAACGATGTGCGCGGGCGTCGAGAGCGGGTTGGCCGGGATGTAATTGTCGGCATGGCCGAGATAGTTCGGCAGGAAGAACACCAGGATGGCGAGGAAGACGAGCGCCAGGCCCGCGCCGAAGCCGTCCTTGGCGGTGTAATAGGGATGGAAGGGCACGGTATCCTGGGGAGTCTTCACGTCGACCCCGGTCGGGTTCCCGGAGCCCGGAATGTGCAGCGCCCAGATGTGGAGGATGATCACCCCCGCGATCACGAAGGGCAGCAGATAGTGCAATGAGAAGAAGCGGGTCAGCGTCGCCTGATCGGGCGCGTAGCCGCCGACCAGCCAGGTCTGGATCGGCTCGCCGATCACCGGGATCGCGCCGAACAGGCCGGTGATCACCTTGGCGCCCCAGAAGCTCATCTGCCCCCAGGGCAGGACGTAGCCCATGAAGGCGGTCGCCATCATCAGGAGGAAGATGACGAGGCCGAGCATCCACACCATCTCGCGCGGCGCCTTGTAGGAGCCGTAATAGAGGCCGCGGAAGATGTGGATGTAGGTGACGACGAAGAAGAAGCTGGCGCCGTTGGCGTGCAGATAGCGAAGGAACCACCCCGAATTGACGTTCCGCATGATATGCTCGGTCGAGGCGAAGGCGGTGTCGGCATTGGCGTTGTAGTGCATCGCCAGGACGATGCCTGTGACGATCTGGATGACCAGCGCCAGGCCGGCGAGGACTCCGAAATTCCAGAAATGATTGAGGTTGCGCGGCACCGGATAGCCGCCGCCGACGCTGTTGTAGACGAGGCGCGGCAGAGGCAGCCGGTCGTCCATCCAGCGCATGAACGGATGCTTGGGTCGATATTGCTCAGCCCAGGGAAAGCTCATCTCTTAACCTCAACCGATGCGGACGGCGGTGTCGGACAGGAACTCATAGTCCGGCACCTCCAGGTTGCGCGGCGCCGGACCTTTGCGGATCCGGGCGGCGGTGTCGTAATGCGAGCCGTGGCAGGGGCAGAAATAGCCGCCGAAATCGCCGCGATTCTCGCCCTCGGCCGCGCCCAGCGGAACGCAGCCCAGATGGGTGCAGACGCCGAGCGTGATCAGCCATTGCGGCTTGCCCTCCTTGGTCCGCTCGGCGAGCGTCTGCGGATCGCGAAGCGAGCCGGTGTCGACCGCGTTGGCGGCGGCGATCTCGGCCGCGGTCAGGTGGCGGATGAAGATCGGCTGCTTGCGCCAGGTGGTCTTGATCGCCTGGCCGGTCTCGATGGCGGAGACGTCGACGTCGATCTGGGCGAGCGCGAGCACGTCCGCCGACGGGTTCATCTGGGTGATCAGCGGGTAGAGCAGGGCGACGCCGCCGACTCCGGCGGCGCTGACCGCGGCGATGTTGATGAAGTCGCGGCGGCGGACGCCGTGTTCGCCGTCGGCGGCCGGGGCCGCACCCTCGTTCAGTTCAACCGCAGCCATGATGTCCTTCAGCTTCTGTACAGGGACAAGCGAACCTTCGCGCCCGGGCGGGCGGCTTGGGCGGCCTGATAGCCGCGCGGACGGCGCTTTGCCAACTGCCATTTTGAGGGGACGTGACGAGCCCGGTCCGGCCCTTCGAGCCATTACGGACATTCGCCCCGCAGCTACGGTTCCGGGATGTCCGCCGAGAAGCTCCGCATCGCGATCGAGCAAGAAGCAAATCCGGAGCGACAGGTACGTACTGTCACCGAGAACGCTGTTCGCATGCCGGTCGCGACACGCCCTTTCTGCGTCCCCCGAAAGCGGCCATAGCCGGCGACCACGGACCGGAGATGCGAAAAATGGCCGAGCTGATTCTCACCACCTTCGACTGGGTTCCGGACTTGCCGCGCGGCTATGTGCGCGATCTGCGCGCGCGCTGGGCGCTGGAGGAGGCCGGCCTGCCCTATCGCGTCGAGGGCGTGCCGTTCGCCGACCGGAATGCGGAGCATTTCTCGCGCCAGCCCTTCGGCCAGGTGCCCTGGCTGACCGACGGCGACCTCTCGATCTTCGAGAGCGGCGCGATCCTGCTTCATCTCGGCGAGCGCAGCGAGGCGCTGATGCCCGCCGATCCGCGCGGCCGGAGCGAGGTCGTGCAATGGCTGTTCGCGGCGCTCAACTCGGTCGAGATGGCGAGCCTGCCCTGGTCGCTGCTGCAGTTCACCGGCGATACCGGCGAGTCGCCGGCGTCGAAATTCCTGGACGACTTTCTCAAGGTTTCCCGGCTTCAGCATCTGGAGCCGGTCCTGGCGGGACGCGAATGGCTGGCCGAACATTTCTCGATCGCCGATATCGTGATGGCGGACGTGCTTCGCCTCGTCGACCGGTTCGACGGGCTGGCCGACTATCCCGCCTGCCGCGACTATGTCGCCCGCGCCACCGCCCGCCCGGCCTTCGCGAAGGCCCATGCCGACCAGATGGCGCATTTCGCGGCGGCGGACTGAGCCGCGGCGACACCGGGATGCGCCTCGCCCTCCACCAGCCCGACCAGGCCGGCAATGTCGGCACGATCATTCGCCTCGCCGCCTGTTTCGGCGTTCCGCTCGACCTGATCGAGCCCTTCGGCTTCCCCTGGGGCGACAAGGCGCTGAAGCGCGCCGGCATGGATTATGCCGAGCTCGCCAATGTGACGAGGCACCCGGATTGGGCGGAGTTCGAGGCGCGGCTTCGGGGCCGGCTGGTCCTCTTCACCACCGCCGGCGCGGTGCGCCTGCCTGAAGCGCGATTCGAGGCGGGCGACACCCTGATCTTCGGCTCCGAAAGCGGCGGCGCGCCGGCGGCGGTGCACGAGCGGGCGGCGCTGCGGGTGCGGATCCCACAGGCCGAGGGGACGCGCTCGCTGAACCTGGCGGTGGCGGCGGGGATCGGGGTGGCGGAGGCGGTCAGGCAGACGGAATTGTGGTCGGATGCGTAGCCACGCCGCAAGCTTGCGGACGATCGTCTTTACGCTTCAGGGGCGTGCGGCGCCGACGTTCTGGCGAATCGGTTTTGCCCGTCATTCGCGATTGTAGAACAAAAAGGAACGCTGCGGGAAAGTTGTTTTCGCGCATCCGCCCCGCTTCATGCTATGCCCTGCCGACGCCGGGAGGGGGGACCTCATGCCATATCCACGCGCCCATTATTACGTGCTGGTCGTGATCGCGGTGATCGTCGCCGGCTTCTGGCCGAGCTATTTCGGTGTCTGGGGCAGCGTTCCCTGGCAGTTTCACGCCCATGGCGTCGCCGCCAGCCTGTGGGTGGCGACGGTCGCGGCGCAAAGCTGGACCGCCCATCACAAGCGGCTGCCGCTGCATCGCGCCGTCGGCAAATCGAGCCTGCTGCTCTTCCCCTTCCTGATCGCCGGGCTGGCCGCGATCATCGACGTCACCGCCAAGGGCTTCGTCGCCGGCGACGGCCCGGTGCGGACGATGTTCGGTGGCTCCTTCCTGATCGGCCTCGCGCTCGCCATCGCCGCTTATGTCACCGTCTATTACCGGGCGCTCAAATATCGGCGGAAGGTGTGGCTCCACTCCGGCTACATGCTGACGACGCCGCTGATCCTGTTCGAATCGCCGTTCAGCCGGCTGCTCAACGGGTTCATGCCGGGGCTGACGATCAGCGGGCCGGACGACCTGCATTTGCTCATGCCGTCGATCCTGTGGGCGATGGCGATCGAGCTGGCCGTGATCGCGGCGATCTGGCTCAGATATCGGGAGAAAGCGACGCCCTTCCTGGTCGCCGGCGGCTTCATCGTCGCCCAGATGCTGACCATGGGGCTGATGGCGGATTCGGCGCTTCTGAAAGCGCTTCTGGCGATGATCGGCAACGTGCCGAGCGCGGCCGTGGTGCTGACCGGCTTCGCCGTCGGCGCGGCGACCAGCTGGGCCGGATGGCAGGCGGGCAGGCGCCCGGCGATGCCGGTCTCGGCGGCGGCGCAGCCGGCCTGACGAAGGGCGGCGGCCGCGACGCGCCGGCTTGCAAATCGAGGCGGGTGGCGGCATCCGCGCGGCGATGATCGACCTCGACGACCAGCAGCAGGCCGCCCGCGCGTGGTTCGAATCCCTTCGAGATCGCATCTGCGCGGAATTCGAGGCGATCGAGGCCGAGGCCGGGAGCGACGCGCGCTTCCGCTACATGCCCTGGGAGCGCGAGGATCCGGACGGCTCGCCCGGCGGCGGCGGGGTGCGCGGGCTGTTGAAGGGCGAGGTGTTCGAGAAGGTCGGGGTCAACGTCTCGACCGTCGGCGGCCGCTTCAATCCGGACTTCGCCGCGACCATCCACGGCGCCGCCGAGGATCCGAGCTTCTTCGCCACCGGAATCAGCCTGGTCGCCCACATGGCCAATCCGCACGCGCCCGCGGTCCATATGAACATGCGCTTCCTGTGCACGACCCGGCGCTGGTTCGGCGGCGGCGCCGACCTCAACCCGCCGATCCCCTATGACGAGGACACGGCGGAGTTCCACGCCCGGCTGCGCGCGGCCTGCGCCGCCCACGACCAGACCTTCTACGACCGCTTCGCCAAATGGGCGGAGGAATATTTCTTCATCCCCCATCGCGGCGTGCACCGCGGCGTCGGCGGCATCTTCTACGACCATCTGGAGGAGCATTTCGAGGAGAATTTCGCCTTCACCCGGGACGTCGGCGAGGCCTTTCTCGACATCTTCCCGAAGCTGGTGCGGCGGCGGATGGGAACGCCTTTCACCGAGGCGGACCGCGCTCGCCAGCTGGAATGGCGCGGGCGCTATGCCGAGTTCAACCTGATCTACGACCGCGGCACCCTGTTCGGGCTGAAGACCGGCGGCAATGTCGACGCGATCCTGATGAGCCTGCCGCCGCTGGCGACCTGGGAATGAGGATGATGTCGGCATGAGCTCGCGGGGATGAGCGGCGGGCTGGAGCCGCTGCCGCCCGGCCATGTCGGCGCGGTCGTCACCTTCCTCGAAATGCGCGAACGGCCGGCGCCGGCGCCCGTGCCCGAATCGGAGCTTCGGCTGGAGCGGTGGCAGGCGATCGATCCGGAGCGCTACCGCGACCTGTTTCGTCGGGTCGGCGGGCCCTGGCTCTGGTTCTCGCGGCTGGCGATGAGCGACCCGGAGCTGCTGGCGAGGACGGACCAGGTCCACGAGATCCTGGACGCCGCCGGCGCCTCGGTGGGGATGCTGGAGCTCGACTTCCGGACCGGGGGAGAATGTTTGATCCGCTTCCTCGGCCTGGTGCCCGAGCTGGCCGGGCGGGGCCATGGACGCTGGCTGTTCGCCGCGACGCTGAGGCTGGCCTGGGCGCCGGGCATTCGGCTGGTCAAGGTCCATACCTGCACGCTCGACCATCCGGCCGCGCTGCCCGCTTACCTTCGCGCCGGCTTCACCGCCGTCGGCCGCGCCTTCGAAAGCTTTCCCGATCCGCGACTCTCCGGCCTGCTGCCGAGCGAGGTCGCGCCGCGGCTGCCGCTGATCGGCTAGGCGAAGATTTCGGCGTTATCCGTGCCGTTGAGCTGCGCGTAGATCCGCCCCATCATGATCGCGAACAAGGTCGAGACGACCGCCTGGAACGCGGCCGACAGCAGCATCACCGCGAAGGAGGCGCCGCTTCCAGGCAAAGGCGGACCGGAGATCAAGGTCATGACGATGCCGAGGAAGATCGAGACGACCAAGAGCGCCACCACCGCGGCGATCCCGAACAGGATGACGAAGCCGAGCAGCTTCCAGAACCGGCCCCGGGTCAGTGTCCAGCTGCGCGTCAGAATCGCGACGGGCCCGACCGGCTCGGCGGCGGCGACCGGCGTGGTCAGCAGCAGCCGGACGAACAGGGCGATCGTCACCACCAGGAAGATCAGCGGCACCAGCCGCACGGCTCCGGCCCCGGGATCGCCGCCCGCCACCGATGCCGCCAGCAGAATGATCGGCAGAAGAGCGGCCGCCATTGCGAGCGCCACCAGCAGGCCGGACAAAAACAGGAAGAAGAAGCGCCGCAACCCGACCGTCAGCCCCTCGCCCACCGAGGCGCCGGGGCGGATGGCGAGATAGGTGATGGCGATCGAGCCGATCATGCCGACCATGGCGATCGGCGGGATGAACAGCAGGAACGGGCGGACCTCTTCCAGCCAGCGCTCCAGATTGGGCGGCCCGGGCTCCATCACCGGCATCGCCCATTGCAGGGCGGCGGCGGGGAGCGCGATGAGCAGGAAGGCGATCGGCAGCACCAGCTGAAACTCGCGCGCGAAGAATCTCGTGGTCTCGTTCCAGGCCCTGGTGATCGACAGGCTTGCCATTTGCTTTCCCTTTGATTTGCCGCCGCGTTATGCGCGAGCGCGATGGACCGTGCAACGCAGCCCATGACCGCGGCCGGGATCGAGTGGCGGGTGTCGCCGGGCCTCGTCCCCTATCCGGAGGCGCTGGCCGAGATGGAGGCTCGGGCGGCGGCGATTCGGGCCGGCGAATCGGGTGAGCTGGTCTGGCTGCTCGAGCACCCGCCGCTCTATACGGCCGGAACCAGCGCCGACCCGGCGGAATTGTTCAATCCCTCCGGCTTCCCGGTCTACGCGGCGGGGCGCGGCGGCCGCTACACCTATCACGGGCCCGGACAGCGGGTCGGCTATCTGATGATCGACCTCGACAGGAGAGGCCGCGACGTGCGCCGCTTCGTGCACGCGCTCGAAGGCTGGCTGATCGCGACTCTCGGCGATCTCGGCGTCGCCGCTCGCCGGGCCGAGGGGCGAATCGGCATCTGGGTGGACCGGAACGGGACGGAGGCGAAGATCGGCGCGCTCGGCCTGCGCGTCCGGCGCTGGGTCACGCTGCATGGATTTTCGGTCAATATCGCACCCGAACTTTCGCACTTTTCAGGCATCGTGCCGTGCGGTATTGCCGACTTTCCGGTGACCAGCCTCGACGAGATGGGAATTGCGGGCCTGCAACCCCGTTTCGATCTGGCCCTCCGGCGCAGGTTCGATGACTTTCTGTTCTCGCTCGAGGGGGAATAGGGGCGGTGAGGGAGAGGCTTGAGGGCCGCTGCCTTTCCGTCTATTGTGCAACGCTGATTTGGGCAAAAAAGGGGCCTACCCGACCAAATCGTTAATCTAGGGAGACCTTTTAATGCGTAAGATTCTCACCACTTCGATGGTTGTCGGCGCGGCCCTGCTCGTTGCGGCCTGCGGCGGCGACAAAGCGGCCAACAACGCCGCCGACCTGAATGCCGCCAATGACGTCATGGTCGACGACTCCATGAACATGGGCGACGCCAACCTGATGGAAGGCAACACCGCCGGCGGCGACGCGAACATGATGAACGACATGGACTCGTCGACGACTGCCGACAACACGGTTGCCACCAACAACATGTAATCGGTTTTTCGCTCGCGAAAGACAGGGAGGCCGCCGGGCGACCGGCGGCCTTCTTTTTTGGGCCGGAGCGCGCCATGAGCGCTCGCGGCCGCTTGCGCCGGACGGGCTTCGGAGGGATAGAGAGCCGTAACCCAGGAGGAACCCGATATGCGCAACCCGATGCTCCGCGCCGCCCTGATCGCCGGAGCGACGCTCGCTCTCGCCGCCTGCGGCAGCAGCGACAAGGCCGCCGACAACAGCGCCAACGAGGTCGACGCCAATGCGATGATGGGCGAGCCGACCAACGACATGAGCGCGATGGAAGCCGCCGGCAACGCCACCGAGCCGCTGCCGCCCGTCGACAACGGCACCGCCACCGGCAACGTTCTCGGCGAGACCGAGGGCGGCGACACGGGCGGCGAGACGGTCGAGACCAACACGCCGGGGATGTAGGCCGACGAATCGTGCCGGCGGCGCGACGGGCGCCGCCGCGACTTATAGGGGAAGGGCCGCGCCGCCGCTACGATCGGAGCGACGGCGCGGTGGAGTATCGGCATGAGGATCTCGCGAAACTTCGGCGGACGCGCCGCATTGGCACTCGCGGTCGCTCTGGCCGCGCCGACGGCGGCGCCCGCCCAGCTCTATCTCAACAACCCGGCCTTCCAGTCCGGTCCGATCGAGCCCAGCGATCCTCTCGTCGGGCTGCCCATGCCGGGCGCGACCCCGGCCGAATATCGCGCCCATCTGATCTGGAACCTGCGCGCCGGCCTCAACGTCGCCGCGCTGCAGTGCCAGTTCTCGCCCTATCTGCGCACGGTCGGCAATTACAATTCGTTCCTGGCGCACCATTCGCGCGAGCTCGCCGCCGCCTATACCGCGCTGGAAGGCTATTTCCGCCGGGTCAACGGCCGCACCGGGCCGCGGCAGTTCGACATCTATTCGACCCAGACCTACAACAATTTCTCGACCCTGCAGGCGCAGCTCGGCTTTTGCCAGACGGCGGCGCGGATCGGCAAGGAGGCGCTCGCCACCCGCAAGGGCGAGCTCGGCCAGCTCGCGCAGGCGCGGATGCGCGAGCTGCGCAGCAGCCTGACGCCCGCTTATGACAGCTTCTCCTTCGTCCGCCAGCAGGTGCGGCTCACCCCGATCACCCTGGCCCCGCGCGACTGCTCGCGACTGCCGCGCCAGGAACGGCGGGCGTGCGAGGGCCGCGACTAGGGCAACCCCAGCAGCTTGTGGTTCTGCAGGCTGAGCCGCCATTTCGGATGGTTCATGACGAAATCGATCGACGCGGCCTTGGCGCCCTCGGCGTCGGCGCAGTCCATCGGCTGGATCAGGAAATGGCGGAAGTCCCAGCCGCCGAGGGCGTCGGCGTCGATCCCCGGCTGCGGCCAGACCAGCTTCAGCTCGTCGCCGCTGCGCTGGACCACTTCGGTGCCGGCCTTGGGGCTGACGCAGAGCCAGTCGATCCCCTCGGGCGCGGGAAGCGTGCCGTTGCTCTCCACCGCGATCTCGAAGCCGCGCGCATGCAGCGCATCGATCAGGGGGGCGTCGAGCTGCAGCATCGGCTCGCCGCCGGTGACGACCACCAGCGGCGCCTCCCCTTCGCCCCAAAGGGTCTCGACCTTGTCAGCCAGCGCATCGGCCCCGTACCGCCCCCCATTCTCGCCATCCGTGCCGACGAAATCGGTGTCGCAGAAATTGCATTGCGCCTCGGCCCGGTCCCGCTCGCGGCCGCTCCACAAATTGCAGCCGGCGAAGCGCAGGAAGACGGCGCGGCGGCCGGCCTGCATGCCCTCGCCCTGCAGGGTGAGGAAAATCTCCTTGACCGCGTAGCTCACGCGCCGTCGTCCCCGAGAATGGCGTAATCGGTCGGATCCGGGATTCCCGCCTCGGCGAAGCCCCGGGCGCGCAGCCGGCACGAATCGCAAAGCCCGCAATGCTCGCCGGCCGGACTCGGGTCGTAGCAGGACCAGCTCATCGCCGGGTCGAGGCCGAGCCGCGCCGCCTCGCGGACGATCTCGGCCTTGGACAGGTCTATCAACGGGGTGCGGATGGTGAAGCGGCCGCCCTCGACGCCGGCCTTGGTGGCGAGGTTCGCCATCGCCTCGAAGCCGGCGATGAACTCCGGCCGGCAGTCCGGATAGCCCGAATAATCGAGCGCGTTGACGCCGATGAAGATGTCGCGCGCGCCGGCGGCCTCGGCCCAGCCGAGACAGAGCGAGAGGAAGATGGTGTTGCGCGCCGGCACATAGGTGACCGGAATTGTCCCCTCCTCGACCCCGCTTTTGGGCACGGCGATGTCGTCGGTCAGCGCCGAGCCGCCGAAGCCGGTGAGGTCGAGCGGCAGCACGATGTGGCGCTCGACGCCGAGCGTCGCGGCGAGGCGCCGCGCCGCCTCGATCTCGATCCGGTGGCGCTGGTTGTAGTCGATCGTCAGCGCGAGCAGCCGGAAGCCGGCCTCGCGCGCCAGCCCGGCCGCGACCATCGAGTCGAGGCCTCCCGAGAGAAGGACGAGGGCTAGGGGCGCGGTCACGATCCCGCGCGGCTAATCGCGAAGGCCCGGCCATGCAAGGCGCGCTATCCGGTTAGGCCCCTCCCCTTGACGGGGAGGGCTGGGGGAGGGGTGGCGCCTCAGGAAGAGTCGCGGCCTGCATTGACGCTCACCCCCACCCCAACCCTCCCCCATCAAGGGGGAGGGAGTCTGGGGCCGATACCCCAAAAAAGGACGGGCCGCTCCCGAAGGAGCGGCCCAGTTCAGGCTTCGAAGCCTGCTAGGGAGGAAAGCGTGCCGCTCGCGACACAGGGGCTCTCTAGCCCGGCGATGGTAAACAGGCCGTTAACGCTGTCTTCAGCAGGGCCCGACCCGGCGCGCCTGGGCGCGAAGGGCGAAGGGCGCGCCATGATCCAGGCCCTGGCTGTCGATCTGGATCAGGCGCGGCGTCTCGAAGCGGATGCTGGTCCGGCCGCGGCCGACGCCGGGGCAGGAATAGGTCACCGTCATCGAGCGCGCGTCGGCGGCGACGACGTCGCGGCTGCAGCCCGGCGCGGTGCGGTGGCGCGGCTGGGTCAGAACGATCGGGTTGCCGAGGCAGAGCGCGGCGATTCGGACGTTGTTCGACGCCCGCAACTCCCACTGGCCGCTTTCGAGGCGCGACAGCATCGGATTGGCGCGATCCTGGGTCGCGCCCGGCCAGGCGACAAAGAGGCTGGCGCCGGCGAAGGCCGCGGCCCGGCCGGCAATCCCGAAACGCGTCACTCCACGCACTCCCGAAGCGGCCGCTCATTCGGCCGCGCCTTCGCCCCTGCGCGGTGAATGTAGCACAATTGCGGCGCCGAAACGACGACGGCGTGTCAGCTCTCCAGGTCGCTGAGCCGGATCGGGAAGACTCGCGAGCAGAATTCGCAATCGACGCTGATGAAGCCGTCGTCGTCGGCCATCTCGGCCCGCTCCTCGGCGCCGAAGCGGGCGATCACGCCGCGCACATAATCGGCATTGCAGCGGCAGCCCTTGACCAGCGGCACGGCGGCGAGGAGGCGCACCTCCTCCTCGTGGAAGAGCCGCCAGAGCAGGGTCTCGAGCGGCAGCTCCGGATCGGCGAGCTCGTCGGCGCGGGTCGTCCGGCCCAGGGCCAGCACATGCTCCCATTCGGGATGATCGAGCCTGGTGTGCAGCCGCTCGCGCCCCTCCTCGCCCTCGGGAAGGTGCTGGAGCAGGATTCCGCCGGCGACATGGCCGTCGGCGCCGACGGCGAGCCGGACCAGGCTCGGGATCTGCTCGGACTGGCCGAAGAAATGCTCGACCGCCTCGGCGAGGCTGCCGCCTTCCAGCGG
>Ga0190274_10000592_pt1 | contig 21244 bp, 22 predicted proteins | sample Popmic531T_FD_133002 | JGI IMG/M metagenome (GOLD analysis project Ga0190274, IMG submission 133002) | Populus adjacent soil microbial communities from riparian zone of Yellowstone River, Montana, USA - 531 T | ecosystem: Environmental > Terrestrial > Soil > Riparian zone | place: USA: Montana... | reverse complement strand
CGATGCGCGCACGATGTTCGTCAACGCCTACAATCCGGGCCGCACCCTGGCGATCACCGGGCCCTGGGAGCGCTTCCGCGGCGCCTGACGCGATCAGCTCCGGGCGTCGAGCCGCCGGCCGATCGCCACGCAGGCGATGATGACGAACGGCACCAGCACGGCGGAGAGCACGACCTTCGCCAGCATCTGGCCCAGCATCAGCTCGCCGATCGGACGAAGGCCGTAGAAGGAGACGGTGATGAAGATCAAAGTATCGACGATCTGCGACAGCGCCGCGGCGATGAAGCCGCGGACGGCCGCGAAGCGCCCGGTCGCCGCGGTGAGCTTCGAGAAGATCCAGATGTTGAGAGTCACCGAGACGCCATAGGCGACGATCCCGGCCGCCATCAACCGCCAGCTCTGGCCGAGGATGATCGGAAAGGCCGGCTTGGCGGGCTCGTACATGGCCGGGTCGGTCGGCAGCCGGATTATGATGAAGGACAGGGCGATGGCCGCGATCAAGGGCGCGAAGCCGTAGCGCAGCAGCCGGTTCGCCGCCTCCTTGCCGTGCAGCTCGGCGACCGCGCTGGAGATCGCGACCAGGATCAGGAACGGAAAGATGCCGGCCTCGACCGCGAGGCCCCAACCCAGGGCGACCTGCTTGACGCCGAGGACTCCGGCGATGGTGACCATGCCGCCGTAGAAGATCGCGAAGGCGAAGAGGGAGCGGCTGATCGCCGGCGACGGGGTCGTGCTCATTGCCGATCCGTAACCGGTTTGGCGGCCCACAAAAAGGGCTTTCCGTTGCGCCGCAATCCAGCCATGACCCGGGCGTGACTGCGACCCGTCTGGACGTTTTGGCGATCGGCGATGCGCTGGTGGACGTGAAAGCCGGCGCGACCGACGACTTCCTCGTCGAGGAGGGCCTGGTCAAGGGTTCCATGCAGGTGCTCGACACCGAAGGCGCGACCCGGCTCTATGCGCGCATGGGTCAGGCGCGGGAGACGAGCGGCGGCTCGGCGGCCAATACGATGGCAGGGGTGGCGGCGCTCGGCTGCCGCGCGGGTTTCGTCGGCCAGGTTGCGAAAGACCAGCTCGGCGAGATTTTCACCCACGACATCCGCGCGCTCGGCGTCGAGTTCCTGACTCCGCCCAGAGCGGACGGCCTGCCGACCGGGCGCTGCCTGATCGTCATCACGCCCGACGCGCAACGGACGATGAACACCTATCGCGGCGCTTCGCACGAGCTTTCCGCCGAGGTGCTCGATCCGGACCAGATCAGAGGCGCCGCGATCCTCTATCTGGAAGCCTATCTCTGGCGCTCGGCGGGGCCGCGCGCGGCGATGGAGCGCGCCATGGCGATCGCTCATGAGGCGGGTCGCAAGGTCGCTTTCACCCTTTCCGACATCGTCTGCATCAACGCCCATCGGGACGAGATGATCGCGATGCTGGATGGTGGCGCCATCGACATGCTCTTCGCCAACGAGAACGAGATCACGGCGCTCGCCGATCTGAAGGATCGCGAGGCGGCGATCAGGGCGATCCAGGACAAGGTGCCACTGCTCGTCGTCACCTGCGGGGAGGACGGAGCGTTGGCGGTCGAGCGGGGGCGGCGGGTGAGCGTCCCGATCGCCCGGATCGGCCAGGGCGTGGTCGATACGACCGGTGCGGGCGACTTGTTCGCGGCCGGCTTCCTGGTCGGGCAAACCACGGGAAGAACCCTCGAGGACTCGCTCCGGCTGGGCGCGCTCGCCGCCGCCGAGGTCATCTCGCATTTCGGCTCGCGGCCGGAAGGCGATCTGAGGGAGTTGATGGCCCGGCTATGAGACGGCTCGCCGTTTATTGCGGCTCCTCCATGGGCGCCGATCCCGCCTTCGCGGCGCTTGCCAAAGCGCTCGGCGAGGAGATGGCGCGGCGCGGCATCGGCCTCGTCTATGGCGGCGGCCATCGCGGGCTGATGGGGGTCGTCGCCGACGCGGTCATGGAGGCCGGGGGAGAGGCCTATGGCGTGATTCCGCGGGCTTTGGTCGATCTCGAAGTCGCCCATACCGGCCTCACCGAGCTCCACATCGTCGCCTCGATGCACGAGCGCAAGGCGATGATGACCGACCTTACCGATGCCTTCGTCGCCATCCCAGGCGGTATCGGCACGCTCGACGAATTGTTCGAGGCATGGAGCTGGAACGCGCTCGGCTATCACGCCAAGCCGTTCGCCCTTCTCAACGTCTCCGGCTTCTGGGACGGCATGATCACCTTCCTCGACACCGTCCAGACGAGCGGCTTCATGTCGCGCGCGCGGCGCGGGCAATTGCTTGTCGCCGACACGATCCCTGACGTCATCGACCAGCTCGACGCCGCGATCGGCGCGACCGAGCCGAAAATGGTTTGGTGATTCCGCCGCGCCGCTTCATGGTGCGGACGAGAAAAGAGACTCCGGGGGGACTGTCATGAAGTTTCTGATCGGCATCGGCGGCATCGTCCTGATCCTCGCCATCGCCTTCCTGTTCTCCTCGAACCGCCGCTGGATCCGCCCGCGAGTCGTCGCCGCCGCCTTCGCGCTGCAGGCGGGCCTCGCCTTCCTCGTTCTGGGCACGCCCTGGGGCCAAAGGGTGATCGGCGCCATGTCCACCGGCGTCTCCAACCTGCTCGGCTACGCGAAGGCGGGCACCGACTTCATCTTCGGGCCGCTCGCCTCTCCCGAAATGGGGGCGAACAGCTTCGCCATCGCCGCCTTGCCAGTGATCATCTTCTTCGCCTCGCTGATCTCGATCCTTTACTATCTCGGCATCATGCAACTCATCATCAAATGGGTGGGCGGCGGGATCCGGCTGGTGACCGGGATCACCCGGGTCGAATCGCTAGGCTCGGCGGCCAACATCTTCGTCGGCCAGTCGGAAAGCCCGCTGGTGATCAGGCCCTATCTCGCCAATCTCACGCCCTCGCAGCTGTTCTGCATCATGACCGTCGGCATGGCCGGAGTCGCCGGCACCATCCTCGGCGCCTATGCCAGCATGATCGGCCAGCATCTGCTGCCCTATTTGCTCGCCGCCAGCTTCATGTCGGCGCCGGGCGGCATCCTGATGGCCAAGATCATCATGCCCGACGACCCGCAGGCCAGCGACATCGAGCCCGAGCCGGTGGATGAGGGCGAGCATGGCGAGGAAAAGCCCGCCAACATCATCATGGCCGCCGCGATGGGCGCTCAGACCGGAGTCAAGCTGGCGGTCGCCGTCGCGGCGATGGTGCTCGCCTTCGTCGCCCTGATGGCGCTCGCCAACGGGCTGCTTGGCGGGATCGGCGGCTGGTTCGGCTATCCCGATTTGTCGTTCCAGATGATCCTGGGCAAGCTCTTCCAGCCGGTCATGTACATGCTGAACGTGCCTTGGGACGAGGCCGGGGTCGCCGGCGGCCTGTTCGGCACCAAGGTGGTGCTGAACGAGTTCGTCGCCTTCATCGATCTCGGCGCGGCTCAGGGCACCTTGTCGCCGATCACCGTCGCCATCGTCACCTTCGCGCTTTGCGGCTTCGCCAATTTCAGCTCGATCGCGATCCAGATGGCGGTGACCGGCGGCCTCGCCCCCAATCAGCGGCCGATGATCGCCCGGCTCGGCCTCAAGGCACTGCTGGCGGGCTCGCTGTCCAACCTGATGAGCGCCGCTCTGGCCGGCCTGATCCTGACCGCCACCGGCCAGGTCCCCGCCGCGCCGCCGCCGGCGCCCGCCGCCGCGGCGGCACCCGCGCCCGCGCCCGCCCCGGCCAACGAAGCCGCTCCGCAATAGAGGGATGGCCCGAGGTTTGAGCAAAGCGGCGCATTGGATTAAGAAGCGCGCATGAGCACTCTCGCACCCCAGAAGACCGTCGCCTCCGTCTCGCTGCTCGACGCGGATCGCGATCCCGAAGGCTTTTCGCAGGAGCTCGGCGGCTCGTTCCAGCGCTACGGCTTCGCCATCGTCTCCGATCACGGCATCCCCGCCGACCTCATCCACCGCGCCGAGGAGAAGGCGAAGGCCTTCTTCGCCCTGCCCGACGAGGTGAAGCGCAAATATCATCTCGCGGGAAAGGGCGGCGCCCGCGGCTACACGCCGTTCGGCATCGAGACCGCCAAGGGCGCGGTCAATTACGACCTCAAGGAATTCTGGCACGTGGCGCGCGAGCTTCCGCCCGGGCACAAATATGAGGATTCGATGCCGCCCAACGTGTGGCCGGAGGAGGTCGAATCGTTCAGGGCGACCTTCCTCGAGCTGTTCGCGGCCTTCGACAGGACCGGCGCCAAGCTGCTCGAGGCGATCGCCCGCTACCTGAAGCTGACGCCCGATTATTTCGTCGACACGGTGAAGGACGGCAATTCAATCCTGCGCCTGCTCCATTATCCGCCGATACCCGGCGACGGACCGAATGTCCGCGCCGGCGCGCATGAGGACATCAACACGATCACCCTCCTGCTCGGCGCCGAGGAGGCGGGGCTGCAATTGCTGGACCGCGACGGCGACTGGCTGCCGGTGACGCCCAGGCCCGGCGAGCTCGCCGTCAATATCGGCGACATGCTTCAGCGGCTGTCGAACAATGTGATGAAATCGACGACCCACCGGGTCGTGAACCCGCCGCCGGAGCGGCGCGGCATCTCGCGCTACTCGATGCCCTTCTTCCTGCATTTCCGCTCGGACTTCCTGATCGAGACTTTGCCCAACTGCATCACGCCGGAGCGACCGAACGCCTATCCCGAGCCGATCACCGCCGATGAATATCTTCAGGAGCGGCTCAGGGAGATCAAATTGGTCTAGCCGCTGGTTCGTCATCCCGGACTTGATCCGGGGTCAACCTTCTTCTCGGCGCTGCAAGGAAAGGTGGATGCCGGATAAAGTCCGGCATGACGATTATGAGCCCGCGTCGGCGAGGCTCGCCGGCCCGAAGCCGTGCGGGAGCAGCGTCCGGATGGTGCTGACGATCGTCTCGGTGCCGTCGCCATTGGCCGAGATCACCTCGACGTCGATGCCGGAGAGATCGGCGGCTTCGTAAATGGCCTGGCGGCAGCCGCCGCAGGGCGTCACCGGCGCAGCTCCCGCCAGCGCTCCGTCCGGTCCGACATGGCCGCCGGCGACCGCGATTCGGGCGACCTTGTCGAGGCCGAAGGCCTGGCGCGCGGCGGTCAGCGCCGAAATCTCGGCGCAGATGCCGAGCCGGTAGCAGGCGTTTTCCATGTTCGCGCCGAGCGCCACCTCGCCGTCCACCGATTCAACCGCGCAGCCGACGCTGAACCGGGAATAGGGGGCGTAAGCGCGAAGCGCCGCGGCGCGCGCCCGCTCGATGAGGGAGTCGTTGGTCATGGCCGGAGCATAAGCGTCCCGGGCGCAAAAAAAAGGGCGCCGCGAGCAAAGCCGCGGCGCCCCGACTTTCTGGCCGGTGCTACTGCCGGAACGCGACGTTCAGCGTGAGGCTGACTGCGCGCGGCGCCCCCACCGACACGAACGGCACCGAATTGTTCAGCAGCACGCCGCTGCCGAAGTTCGAGACGTAGAACTTGTCGAACAGATTGGTGACGTTCAGCTGCAAATAGGTCTCGTCGTTGAGCCCCAGGAAGCCGAGCCGCAACCGCGCGTCGAGGTCGACGGTCGTGAAGCCGGGCGCCCGGGCCGGGAAAACGACGAAGGACGTCCCGGTGCATTCCGTAACGTTGCGGAATGCGGCCGTGCACAATGTCAGTGGCAGATTCACGTCGTTGGTGTAGCGCGGTCCCGTCCGCTTGGCCTGGACGCCGACCTCGAGCGGGCCGAAATGGCCCTGGACGCGGCCGCCGAACGTGTAGATCGGCGGGCCCGATTCGCGGCGGCCCTCGGTCGGCGCGAAGATCGGCGTGCCGAGCGCCGTGCAGGCCCCCGCCACGACGGTGCACTCGCCGGCGAGCACGTCGTCCTGGATCTTCGACCAGAGATAGGATCCGAAGAGGTGGATCGAAAGCTCGGGGATCGGCTGATAGTCGATCACGGTATCGATGCCGTAGCGGTGGACCGAGCCGAGGTTGCGGAACACGTTGGCATCGAGATCCGGATCGAACGCGGAAGCCAGGCGATTTTGGAAGATCGTGTACCAGCCGGCGACCTGGACCTGCAGCGTGCTGGACCGATATCTCACGCCGAGATCGAAATTGTCGGTCGTTTCCGGATCGGGCTCGGCCTGCTCCGTTCCAGTGGGGAAGAAAAAGCTGTTGTAGAGGAAGTCGGTGCTCGGAACCTGCAGGCCGCGTGAGTAGCTGGCATAGACGGACAGTCGCGGCATCAGGTCGTAGATCACGCCGATGTTCGGCAGCACCGCGTTATAATGGAATTCGCGGCGCTGCGGCCCCTGCGGAACGACGAGAGTGTTGTTGCCGATATTGACCCTGTTGTTCGCCAGATAGGAAGCCAGGCCAGCGGTGTTGGTGCCAAAACACTCGACGAAGCCGCTCGCGCTCGACGTCGCGCAGAAATTGTTGAGATCGCGGGTGAAGAAAGGCACGCGCAGGCCCGCATTGACGGTCAGGCGGCTGTCAAAAAACTCGCCGCGATATTCGCCCGCAACCTGGTGAAGGAGCGCGATCGAGCGGCGATCGCGCTTCTGGAGGATGTCCGAGTTCGCAGCAGCGACGGGATCGTTGATCGGGAAAACGTCGAACGGCTCGCCGTTCGGCTGGAGGAAGCCCGTCTCGCCGGTCTGCCGATGCCGGCCGCGATCGAACGCGTAGGCGATGCGGACGGTATGATCATCGTTGATCTCGTAGCGGAGCGAAGCGTTGAGACCGTAGCGGTGCGTGGCGGTCTGGCTCGGCGCGAGCAGCCGAACCGTATCGAGCCGGTCGCCGTCGCCATTGAGGTCGCGGCCGAAGAAGGGCGTGCCGCCCAGATAGCCGATCTGACAGCTGGTGTTGGCAGGCGGGACAGCGGCGACGCACTGATTCGGAGTGGCGGTGCCGCCGGTGGGATTGACGTCGCGCAGGCCCTCCTGCGCAACGACGGTGCCGCCGCCATTCGCCTTCACCCACTGGAAGCTGGGATCGACGGTGAGAACGAGGCCGTCCATCAGCGTAAAGCGCGACTGGAAGCGCACATTGCCGGTGTTCGACGGATTGAATCGCTCCTCGAACTCGCTGCCGCAGGTGTTGGCGGCGTCCACGAGGCCCGTCCGCGCCACCAGATTGATGAAACAGCGCGGGACCGTGTAATCCCGCTCGTCCCTGTTCCTGGGGAAACGGTTGGTCGACGCCGAGCCGACATTGCGCGGCGCCAGGTTGGTCGGCGACTGCGTCAGATCCTGGCGCAGCGGCAGCGAGCCGAAGAAATTGTTGCGGTTCTGGTTGTAGTGAATGGCGCCCGAGATGAAGTCGCCGTTGGAGCCGATCGGCTGATAGATGCGGGCATTGTACTGCTGCTTGTAGATGATGCCGCGATGGCCGTAGACCGTGTCGTTGGTGGCCATGCTGGCCGATCCGAAAGCGCGCGTGCCCCAAGGGGTGAACTCGCCCGTGTCGACGACTCCGAACACGCGCATGTAATTGCCGTCCTCGAACCAGCCATAGGAGCCCTGCACGCGCGCGCCGAACGTCTCGTACGGCACGCGGGTGCGGAAGTTGATCGTGCTGCCGGTCGCCGAGGCGGTCGGGCTGTCGACGTCGGTCGAGCCCAGGCTCACCGCGACCCGGTCGATCACCTCGGGATCGAGGAACTGGTTCGAGAAGAGGGCGTAATTGCCCGTGTCGTTCAGCGGGATACCGTCGAAGGTCTCGGAGATGCGGCTGTTGTCGAAGCCGCGAATGAACAAGGTGCCGCCGGCCGAGCCGAACGGATCGTTGTTGGTGAAGCTGACGCCCGGCAGCTGGTTGATGACCTCGTTGATCGTCTGCCCCGGCGTCTGGTGCTGAATGAACGTCGCGTCGAGCTCCGCGCGAGTCTTGGTCGTGTCCGGCACGACGACGCCGCCGACGGCGGGATTGCGCGTGCCGGTTACGACGACGCTGGACTCTTCCTCGAAGTCGGCCGTGCCGGTCGACTGAGCGAAGGCCAGGCTGGGCATGACAAAGGCTGTGGTTACGCAAAGGAGTGCGAGCTTTTTCATGGTGATGATTCCCCCGGGGACCCTGGAATCGGCCCCTCCGATACCCAGCCTATAGCAAGTGCGATTTTACGGTTCAAAGACTCTTGCACTGTCGGATCACGAATCTGTGGACAGCGTTGCGCCGATGCGTCACGCCGCCAGGAATCCGCAGTTAAGCTGGATTATTTCGAGCCCGGCCCGGTGCTTACAACCCTAGCGGAAGGGCGGCTCGTCGAATGCGCGGAGCTTGCGCGAGTGCAGCTTGGCGCCTTCGCGCTTCAAAATCCGCAAAGTCTCGATGCCGATTCGCAGATGCTGGCTGATCGCCCGTTCGTAAAAGGCGTTGGCCTGGCCGGGCAGCTTGATCTCGCCGTGCAGTGGCTTGTCGGACACGCAAAGCAGCGTGCCGTAGGGGACTCGGAAGCGATAGCCCTGGGCGGCGACGGTCGCCGATTCCATGTCCACCGCGACGGCGCGCGACTGGTTGAAGCGAAGCGCCGACAGGGTGAAGCGAAGCTCCCAATTGCGGTCGTCGGTGGTGACCACCGTGCCGGTCCGCAGCCGCTGCTTCAGCTCCTGGGGCGGCTCGCCGGTCACCTCGATGGCGGCGTCGAACAGCGCCTGCTGGATCTCGGCGATCGCCGGGATCGGCACTTCGGTCGGAAGCACGTCGTCCATGACATGGTCGTCGCGCAGGTAAGCGTGGGCGAGGACATAGTCGCCGATCGTCTGGCTCGGCCTCAAGCCCCCGCAATGGCCGATCATCAGCCAGACTTCCGGCCGCATCACCGCGAGATGGTCGCAGATCGTCTTGGCGTTGGACGGGCCGACGCCGATATTGACGAGGCTGATGCCTTCGCCGCGCGGCGCGATCAGGTGGTAGGCCGGCATCTGGTGCCGCCGCCAGCCGCCGGCGGCGACCAGCGCCTCGGCGTCGGCCGTCTCCCTGGTGACGAACACTCCGCCCGCGGCCGACAGCGCTTCATAGGGGCTGTCCGGCTTTTTCAGCTCGTCGACCGCCCAGCGCACGAATTCGTCGACGTAGCGGATATAGTTGGTGAATAGCAGGTACCGCTGGGTGTGCTCGGACGGCGTGCCGGTATAGTGGCGCAGCCGCGCCAGGCTGAAATCGACCCTCGGCCCGTCGAACAGCGACAGCGGGCGCGACGCATCGGGAGACTGGACCCATTCGCCGTCGGCGATCTCGTCGCCGATATTGGCGAGCTCCGTGGTCGGGAACCAGAGCGCCACCTCGGCCTGCTGGGCGCGGTCCAGCCTGAGATCGTCGGTGCCGTCGAGCACGTAGGGATAGGGGATTTCGCTGGGCGAGCGGCCGACCGAGACGTTCACGTCGTAATCGCCGATCAGGTAAGTGAGCTGCTCGGTCAGATATTTGCGGAAGAGGAAGGGCCGCGCGATGCTGGTCGCATAGCGGCCCGGCGTGTTCAGCCGGCCGAAGGCGCGCGCCGGAAGGCCGAGCTGGGTGGCCATCCGATAATCGATGCGAAGCTCCGGATAAGCGAACAGGCCGTCCAGCCGATCGGCGGGATTGGGCCGCTCGCCGGTCTTGAGGAAACGGGCGAGGGCACCGCGCAGGTTCGCGACCGATTCGTCGTAAATGGCGCAAAGCTCGTCGACCACCCGCGGAATATCGTCTGCCGTGGTCACTCCCCCTCGTTCCTTTCCTTGTCGCGCAGCGGCCATTTCCGCCTGTCGGGCGGCCATGTCAAACCGGCGGGAGGTAAGCGAAGGCTCAGCGACCGAACAGCCGGCGCCGGATGCGGCGCTCGCCGCAGGCATCGAGCAGCTGCTCGACCGCCGGCCGGGCGCCGGCGATTCGGAAGCTGATGTCGACTGGCCGGTCCTCGATGTCGCGGGTGCGGAACAGCAGGCGATCGGCGACGATCAACCCGCGCAGGAACTCGGTGACCCGCTTGCGGCCCGCGAGTCGCGCGCCGCGGTCGCGCATCACCCAGATCAGCCGGCGCGGACGCTCCTCGTCGAACCGGTAGAGAAGCGGCCGCTCACCGGTGAAGAAGCTGCTGCCGGCCAGCCAGTGCTGCGAGGTGAAAACGACGCGCACCCCCTCATAATCGTCCGGCTCGCAGGTGAGGGTGAGCTTGGCGCCCCGGTCCTGCAGCGTGGCGATGGCGGTGAGATCGTCGCTGATCGTATCGCGCGTCACCTCGACCCGCATCGGGCGGGGCGGCGGCGACGGGGGCTCGGCCGCGGCCAGGGCCAAGGCGATCAAAAACATTCCTAATTTGCTCCTTGCCGGTGCGAATAGGTCGGGAAACGGCGCGGGGCAACTCCGGCGAGTCCGAAAGCCGACCGTGATGGACCAAGCTTGGGCTTGCGCGGCGCGGCGCGGGGGCCTAAATCGCCTGCCGAAGCCGGCCGCTCCGTGAAGGGGCGGCCCTTATTATTTTCGGAGAATCCCAGTGGCCCAGCCGCTCATGCCGCACGCGACCGCCTCCTGGCTCGTCGACAACACGTCGCTGACCTTTCAGCAGATCGCCGAATTTTGCGGCCTGCACATCCTCGAGGTGCAGGCGATCGCCGACGACACCGCCGCCACCAAGCTGACCGGCCGCGATCCGTTGCGGTCCGGCGAGCTGACCCTGGAGGAGATCGAGCGCGGCCAGAACGATCCCGATTATCGGCTGAAGATGCACCGTGAGCCCGATCAGGCGGTGCGGACCAAGGGGCCGCGCTACACGCCGGTCTCCAAGCGCCAGGACAAGCCGGACGGCGTCGCCTGGCTGATTCGCAACCATCCCGAGCTTTCCGACGGGCAGATCGGCAAGCTGATCGGCACCACGCGCACGACCATCCAGGCGCTGCGCGAGCGCACCCACTGGAACATCGCCAATATCCAGCCCAAGGATCCGGTCACGCTCGGCCTGACCTCGCAACGCGAGCTCGATGCGGCGGTGGCCAAGGCGGCCAAGGCGCGGGGCGCCGAGGCGCCGGTCGATGTCACCTTCAACGACGATCGCCAGGCGCTGATCGAGGAGCTGCGCGCCGAGCGCGAGGCTCATGCGCGCGAGGCCGAAGCCGCGCTGGCCGCGGAAGCCGGCGAAGCCCCGGCCGATGCCGAGCCGAATGCCGACACCCTCTTCAAAAGCTGAGCCCGCGACTCCGGACGCGTCGCTCGCCGCCGACGAGCCTTATTCGCACAAGGGCCTGACCTACCCGCTTGGCCGCACCGGCCCGGCGGCGGGCGAGATGATCGCGCTGGCCGAGGGGATCGGCTGGACCCGTTCGCCGGTGCCGGGCTCCCTCAACCATATCAATCTGTGGGTCCTGGACGACGGCGACGGCATCGCGCTTGTCGACAGCGGCCTCAACCTGCCGGCCGCGCGCGACGCCTGGGAGGGCTTGTTCGCCGGGCCGCTCGCCGGCCGCGCCGTGACCCGGGTGATCTGCACCCACTTCCACCCCGACCATCTCGGCCTTGCCGGCTGGCTCTGCGAGCGGTTCGGCGTTCGGCTCTGGATGACTCGCGGCGAATGGCTGTTCGCCCGCATGCTGACCACGGACATCCGCGACGCGCCGCCGGCCGAGGCGGTCGCCTACTGGCGCGCCGCCGGCTGGAGCGAGGAGCGGATCGCGGAGGAGGCCGGAAAGGGCTGGGGCCGCTTCGCCGCGATGGTGAGCGCGGTGCCGGTCAGCATGGTGCGAATCCAGGACGGCGAGTCGCTCCGGATCGGCGATCGGAGCTGGCGGATCGTCACCGGCTGCGGCCACTCGCCCGAACATGCCTGCCTGGTCGACGATGAAGGCAAGGTCATGATCGCCGGCGATCAGGTGTTGCCGCGAATTACCTCCAACGTCTCCTTGAGCCTCAGCGAGCCCGAGGGCGACCCGCTCGGCGACTGGCTCGACTCGATCGCCAAGCTTCGGCAACTCCCCGACGACCTCCTCGTCCTGCCCTCGCACGGCGAGCCGTTCACCGGCCTGCACGCGCGCCTCGACGCGCTGGCGAGCGGCCATCGCGGCCGCCTCGACGCGCTGCACGCGCATCTCGCCGAACCTCGCCGCGCTCTCGACTGCTTCATCACTCTGTTCGGCCGCAGGATCGACGACGGCTCGCTCGGCCTCGCCACCGGAGAGGCGATGGCGCACCTGCGCCGTCTCGAGGTCGAGGGCAGAGCGGTGCGCGAGGAGCGCGACGGCGCCTATTGGTACCGCGCCTCGGCTTGACCCCCGCCGCGCGCGAGACCAATGCTCGTCTCATGGCTGAGCAGGAAAATGTCGCTGAATTGAGCTTCGAGGATGCCCTGAAGCGGCTCGAGGAGATCGTTCGCAAGCTGGAGAGCGGCGAGGCGTCGCTCGACGAGGCGATCGCTCTCTACGGCGAGGGCGACCGCCTCAAGCAGCAATGCGAGGCGCGGCTCGCCGCGGCGCAGGCAAGGATCGAGCAGATCCAGTTCGGGCAGGACGGCAGCCCATCCGGGACCGCGCCCTTCGGCGGCCAGTGAGCGCCGGATGATCCTCGCCGCCGCGCTCGAAGAGGTCGGCGCCGGGATCGACCGCGCGTTCGACTCTTTGCTCGCCGTGCCGCAGGACGCGCGCTCGCGGCTCTACGAGGCGATGCGCTATGCGGCGATCGGCGGCGGCAAGCGAATCCGGCCGATGCTGGTGCTCGCCGCCTGCGATCTGTTCCGGGTCGATCGGGACCGGGCGATGCGGGTCGCGCTCGCCGTCGAATGCATCCATGTCTACTCGCTGATCCACGACGACTTGCCGAGCATGGACGACGACGACCTCAGGCGCGGCAAGCCCACTTTGCATCGCGCCTTCGAGGAATCCACCGCCATTCTCGCCGGCGATTCGCTGCACGCGCTCGCCTTCGAGATCCTGGCCGACGAGGCGACTCACGAGGATCCGTTCGTCCGCGCCGACCTGATCGCCGAGCTCGCCCGCGCCGCCGGCCCGGCCGGCATGGCCGGGGGGCAAATGATGGATCTGATCGCGGCCGAAATGACGCTCGATCTCGCCGCCGTCACCCGGCTCCAGCAATTGAAGACCGGCGCGCTGATCGGCTGGTGCGTCGAGGCGGGGGCGATCATGGGTCGCGTGCCGCCGGAAGCGCGCACCGGCCTTCGCGGCTTCGCCCGCGACGTCGGCCTGGCCTTTCAGATCGTCGACGATTTGATCGACCATGAGGGCGCGGAGGAGAAAGCCGGTAAAAGGGTCGGCAAGGACAAGGCGGCCGGCAAGGAAACCTTCGTGTCGTTGCTGGGGCCGGAGCGGGCGAGGCGTCAGGCCGACCTGCTGATCGAGCAGGCGGCCGAGCATTTGCGCGACTTCGGCGAGGAAGCCGACTTGCTCCGCGCGGTCGCGCGCTTCGCGGTGGAGCGGGATCATTGACTGCCCGTCCCAACCGCCATTCCGGCGGAAGCCGGGGTCCAGGCGGTCTGTGAGCGTCCGATTCAGAATGGATTCCAGCTTTCGCCGGAATGACGGTAAGGAGCCGGCATGAGGATTGGCGTTTATCCCGGCACGTTCGACCCGATCACGCTCGGGCACATGGATATCATCCGCCGTGCCGCCCATTTGGTCGACCGGCTGGTGATCGGGGTCACCACCAATCCCAGCAAGTCGCCCATGTTCGGCGTCGAGGAGCGGCTGGCAATGGTCGAGCGCGAGGTGGCGGCGGTGAAGGACGGGGCGGACCTTAGAATCGTGTCGTTCAACTCGCTGCTGATGGACTTCGCCGAGGCGCAGGGGGCGTCGATGATCGTGCGCGGCCTGCGCGCTGTCGCCGATTTCGAATATGAGTATCAGATGGCGGGGATGAACCAGCAATTGAACGCCGATATCGAAACCGTCTTCCTGATGGCGGACGTGTCGCTGCAGCCGATCGCGTCCAACCTCGTTAAGGAGATCGCCCGCTTCGGCGGCTGCATCGACAAGTTCGTGACGCCCGCCGTCGCCGCCGACGTCCAGGCGCGGGTGGAAACCAGCGGACGGAAGGGCGGATGATCCGCGCTTGAGGCGCGGGCCGCACCGCTTTAGAATCAATCCATTGATCGGGAATCGGGGTAAGAGAATGTCGCGTCTGTTGTTGATGATCACCGGCCTTACCGGCCTCTTCTTCGCGAGCCTGCTCGCCGCCCAGGCCCCGGTCACCGGATCGCGGGCCGATCCCAAATTCGCGCCGCCGCCGCCGCCGCTGACCGCGGAGAACACCTGGAACCTCGATCTGTCGACCGGCGGACGGGTGTCGATCCAGCTTCGGCCCGACGTCGCCCCGCAGCATGTCGAGCGCATCAAGACCCTGACCCGGCAGGGCTTCTACAACGGCCTCACCTTCTTCCGGGTGATCGAGGGCTTCATGGCCCAGGGCGGCGATCCGCGGAACAACGGCACCGGCGGCTCGACGCTTCCCGATCTGCCGGCCGAGATCAACGGCCTGTTCCACGTCCGCGGCGCCGTCGCCATGGCGCGGGCGCAGGACCCGAACAGCGGCAACAGCCAGTTCTACATCATGTTCACGCCGCGGCTGAACATGGACCGCGACTATACGGTGTTCGGCCGGGTGGTGAGCGGAATGAACTTCGTCGATGCGATCGAGCGCGGCGAGCCGCCGGCGAACCCGAGCCGGATCGTTCGCGCCTCGCTCGGCTCCGACAACCTCGCGCCGATGACCGCCGAACAGCTTCGCGCCGAAGCCGAGCGGATGGCGGCGGCCGCGCCGGTCGGGGCGGCGGGCGCCGCGCCGGCCGCGGTCGGGCCCGCCGTGCCGAGGGCGCCGTCGGCGCCGCGCGCGCTGGAGCCGGTCCGGGCGCCGGGCGCGCCGCCGCGCCCCCCGCGGCCGCGCACCTAAGACTTTGCGGGTCGACCTTTTCGATTTCGACCTGCCGCCCGAACGGATCGCGCTGAGGCCGGCAAGCCCGCGCGATTCGGCTCGGCTGCTGAAGGTTGAAGGCGGCGCGATCTCCGATCACGGAGTCGGCGAGCTGCCCGATCTGCTCCGGCGCGGCGACCTGCTCGTCTTCAACGACACCAGGGTGATCCCCGCCCAGCTCGAGGGCCGGCGCGGCGAGGCCCGGATCGGCGCCACCCTGCACAAGCGCGAAGGGCCGCGCGCCTGGCGCGCCTTCGTCCGCAACGCCAAGCGGCTGCGCGAAGGCGACCGGATCGAGTTCGGCGCCGATGTCGCCGCGGTCGCGAGCGAGCGGGCCGAGGACGGCTCCTTTCTGCTGAGCTTCGAGGGCGAGGAGGCGGTCGAGCTGCTGCTCGAGCGGGCCGGAAGGATGCCGCTGCCGCCTTACATCGCCGGCAAGCGCGAAGCGGACGCGCGCGACCGCGAAGATTACCAGACCATGTTCGCCCGCGAGGAAGGCGCCGTCGCGGCGCCCACCGCCGCGCTGCACTTCACCCCCGCGCTCATGGCCGCTCTGACCGAGGCCGGGATCGGCCACGAAACGCTCACCCTCCATGTCGGCGCCGGCACCTTCCTGCCGGTCAAGGCGGAGGATACCGACGACCATGTCATGCACGCCGAATGGGGCCGGATCGCGCCCGAGGCGGCGGCCCGGCTCAACGCCGTTCGGGACGCGGGCGGCCGGATCGTCGCGGTCGGCACCACGTCGCTCCGCCTGCTCGAAAGCGCCGCCGACGAGACGGGCAGGGTGCAAGCCTTCGAAGGCGACACCGCGATCTTCATCACTCCCGGCTACCGCTTCCGTGCGGTCGACGGCCTCGTCACCAATTTCCACCTGCCCCGCTCGACCCTGTTCATGCTGGTCTCGGCGCTGATGGGGGTGGAGACCATGCGGGCGGCCTATGCGCATGCGATCGGGCGAGGCTATCGCTTCTATTCCTATGGCGATGCCAGCTTGCTTCTGCCTGGGTGAATGAATTACGGTCAACGACGCGAAAGGGGCGGATATGCGATTGAGATGGCTCGTCATATTGGGCGCAATGGGTTTTCCGATTGCGAGCGGGGCCAACGCCAGCGTGTTCACCGACGACCTGGCTCGCTGTCTGGTCGCCAGGACGACGAGCGAGGATCGCACCAATATCGTCCGGATGATGTTCTACGCGGCCGCCGCCAACCCGGCTTTTTCCGGTGTGACCAACATCAGCGAGGCGCAGCGGCGGGACGGATTGCGTTCGGCGGCGGCCGTGTACGACCGGCTGGTGCTCGTCGACTGCCGGACGGAATCCGTCGCGGCGATGCGCAGCGACGGCGCCGCCTCGATCGAGCTTGCGTTTCAAACCCTGGGCCAGCTCGCCGGGCGTGAACTGATGAATTCGGCGGAGGGCCTGGCCGTGCTCAACCAGCTCACCGACTTCATGGATCTCAATAGGTACGACGCCCTGATGCGGGAAGCGGGCGTCACGCCGCCGGCGCGATCGAGGAACTGAGCCCATAGACCGATGAAACGCATCCAATTCGATAGTTGACATCGTCAACTAAATAGCGATGATAGAGCGGTGGACGAGGCCATCACCGCCCTACGCGCGTTCAACCGCTTCTACACCCGCTTCGCCGGGGCGCTCGACGCCCATTATATGGACAGCGAGCTGTCGCTGACCGAGGCGCGGCTGCTCTACGAGATCGCCAATCGGCCGGCGCCGCTCGCCGCAGGGCTGCAGGCCGATCTCGGCCTCGACGCCGGCTATGTCAGCCGGATCCTTAGGCGGTTCCAGGCGAAGGGATGGATCGAGCGCGGCCGGGGCGAGGATGCCCGCCGCCGCCCGATCAGCCTGACATCGGCCGGCCGCGCCTATTTCGCCGCGCTCGACAGGCGCACGCGCGCCGAGGTGGCGGCGCGGGTGGAAAGGCTGAGCGAGGGCGACCGCGACACCCTCGTCGCCGCGCTCGAAGCGGTCACCGGCCTGCTCAGCGGCAAGGACGCGCCGTGGCGGATCCGCACCTTCCGCACCGGCGACCTCTACACGATCGCGGCGCGCCAGTCCGTGCTCTACGAGCCCTATGGCTGGAAGCGGCCGATGGAGGTCCTGCAGGGCGAGGTCACCACCGCCTTCCTGCGCGATTTCAGGCCCGGCCGCGAGCAATGCTGGGTGGCCGAGCGGGCGGGGATGATGGCCGGGGCGGTGATGCTGGTCGACGCCGGCGACAATGTCGGCCAGCTGCGCCTGCTCCACGTCGAAACCTGGGCGCGGGGCCTCGGCATTGGCGCCGCGCTGGTCGCCGAATGCGTCCGCTTCGCGCGGGAGGCGGGCTATGCCAGGATGCGGCTCTGGACGCACACGATTCTGGCCAGCGCGCGCCGCATCTACGAGGCGAACGGCTTCGAGATCGTGGAAACCGCGATGCACGACGAATTCGGCGAGCCGGTGCAAGGCGAGACCTGGGAGCTGGATTTGAAGGGGTGATTGACCCCTCCCGTCATTCCGGCGAAAGCCGGAATCCGATTTCAACCTTCCAGAAGGCAGAGAGATTCCGGCTTTCGCCGGAATGACGAAGACCTTGAGCCAGCGTTTCGCCTTCTCCGTCTCCGCCACCGACGGCCGCGCCCGCGCCGGCACGATCGCCATGCGCCGCGGCGAGATCCGCACGCCCGCCTTCATGCCGGTCGGCACCGCGGCGACGGTGAAGGCGATGAAGCCGGCCGACGTGCGCGCCGCCGGCGCCGACATCATCCTCGGCAACACCTACCACCTCATGCTCCGCCCCGGCGCCGAGCGGATCGCCCGGCTCGGCGGCCTTCACGATTTCATGGGCTGGGAGCGGCCGATCCTGACCGACAGCGGCGGCTATCAGGTTATGAGCCTGTCCGATCTCACCAAGGTCGACGAGCGGGGGGTGGCGTTCAGGAGCCACCTCGACGGCAGCCGGCACATGCTGACGCCCGAGCGCTCGATGGAGATCCAGGCGCTGCTCGGCTCCGACATCGTCATGGCCTTCGATCAGCTCGTTCCGACCACCTCGACCCGCGACGAGCAGGCGGCGGCGATGGAGCGCTCGATGCGCTGGGCGAGGCGCTCGCGCGACGCCTTCGCCGGCACCGGCGCCCTGTTCGGAATCCAGCAGGGCGGGCTCGACGAGGCGCTTCGCAAGGCCTCGGCCGACGCCCTCGTCGACATTCGCTTCGACGGCTATGCGATCGGCGGGCTGGCGGTGGGGGAGGGGCAGGAAGCGATGTTCGCCTGTCTCGATTTCGCGCCCGGCCAGCTCCCCGAGGATTCACCGCGCTATTTGATGGGCGTCGGCAAGCCCGACGACATCGTCGGCGCGGTCGAACGCGGCATCGACATGTTCGATTGCGTGCTTCCCACGCGGAGCGGCCGCACCGGCCAGGCCTTCACCCGGGACGGTCCGCTCAACATCCGCAACGCCAAATTCGCCGAGGACCAGGCGCCGCTCGACCCGGAATCGCCGACGGCGCGCTGGTCCAGAGCCTATCTCCACCACCTCGTCCGCTCGGGCGAGATTCTCGGCGCGATGCTGATGACCGAGCATAATCTCTGGTTCTACCAGAGGCTCATGCGGGAATTGCGCGACTCGATCGTCGAGGGACGGCTCGCCTCCTATGCCGACTCCTTTCGCGCGCGCTATCGGCGCGATCTTTAGAAGAGCGGCCGGCCCTCCGCATCGGCGGCGATCAGCACCCGGCCCGCTATTCCGCGGCGGAGCACAGGCGCCGTCGAGGCGTTCGTCGAATAGGTCCTGCCGTTGAACGACAGCCGGGCTTCGTGCGGCCGAGCGCCGCCGCCGGCGACGAAAATGCCGAGATCGCGCCAGCCGTGGCGGCGCGTGTTCAGCAGGCGGATCGGCGGCCGTCCGACCGAAACCGAGGTCACCTCCCGCCAGCTTCTTCCCACCGGCGTGTAGATGTAGAGGTCGCACCCGCCCGAGCCGCAAAAATAGCCGGAGCTGAGATAGACCAGCGCCTCGTCGCGGCCGTCGCCGTTGAGATCGGCGAAGGCATTGACATAAGAGGTGTCGGAGTAATTCTCCCGCGCCTCCGCGAACGCGTTCTGCAGGAAGGTTCGAAGCGACTGTTCGCGCGGAGGCTGCGCGTCCACGCCGCCGGCCAGAAGGAACGAGGCGACGCCGAAGACGAGCGCCCGGCGCATTGCTAGCTGCCGAAGCCGCGGCCGAGGAAACTCGGCACCGGGCCGTTCCAGCCGTCATCGGCGGCATCGGGCTCCGGCGCTCGCTCGCGCCTCGGCGGCCGCTCGCGCTTCTCCGCCTTCGGCTCGGGCCGCTGCTCCGCTTTCGGCTTGTCCTCCCGGCGCGGCCGTCGCTCGCGCCTGGGCTTCTCCTCGCGCGGCTCGCGGGCCCTGGTCTCGGGCTCGGCTTCCGCCTTGTCCGCGCCCATCTCGGCGATCCGGGTGCCGGTCAGCTTCTGGATGTTGTCGATCGACTCGGCATCCTCGCGGGTGACCAGGCTGATCGCGATGCCGGTCTTGCCGGCGCGGCCGGTGCGGCCGATGCGGTGGACATAATCGTCCGGATGCCAGGGCACGTCGTAATTGAAGACATGGCTGACGCCCTTGATGTCCAGCCCTCGCGCGGCGACGTCCGAGGCGACGAGAATGTTGATCTCGTCATTCTTGAACCGGTCCAATTCCTTGATCCGGTCGGACTGGGCCATGTCGCCCTGAATCTGGCCGACGTTCAGATGGCCGCGCTTCAGGCTGGTGGCGAGCTCGCGCACCGTCGTCTTGCGGTTGCAGAAGACCAGCGCGCTGCGCACGTCACCGCTGCGCAGCATGTCCGCGAGCCAGTCGCGCTTCTTGCGCGCATCGAGGCGGACGATCCGCTGGTCGATCAGCAGGTTGGACGAGGCCGGCCGGGCGACCTCGATCGACTTGGGGTCGGTGAGGAAGCGGTCGGCGAGCTTCTTGATCGGCGGCGGCATCGTCGCCGAGAAGAGCAGGGTCTGCCGGGTCTTCGGCAGCTTCGTGCAAATCTCCTCGATATCCGGGATGAAGCCCATGTCGAGCATCCGGTCGGCCTCGTCGATGACGAGCAGGCTGCAGCCGTTGAGCATGATCTTGCCGCGGCCGAACAGGTCCATCAGCCGCCCGGGCGTGGCGATCAGAACGTCGACGCCCTTCTCCAGCGCCTTGATCTGGTCGCCCATCTGCACGCCGCCGATCAGAAGCGCCATGCTCAGCTTGTGATGACGCCCATATTTCTCGAAATTCTCGGCGACCTGGGCGGCGAGCTCGCGGGTGGGCTCGAGAATCAGCGAGCGCGGCATCCGGGCGCGGGCGCGGCCCTGGGCGAGGATATCGATCATCGGCAGCACGAAGCCGGCGGTCTTGCCGGTGCCGGTCTGGGCGATGCCGATAATGTCCCGGCCCATCAGGACCGAGGGGATGGCCTGGCGCTGGATCGGAGTCGGGTCGTCATAACCCGCCTCGCTCACCGCGCGGAGCAATTCGTCAGAAAGGCCGAGATCGGCAAAAGTCATCGAGGTTCCGGGATTTGGGCCGACGCTTGAAGCGGCCGCGCTGCAACGCGCGCCGCTTGTGCCAAGCGGTCGTTCTTGTCAAGCTCAGCGGCGCTCCGGCGTGAGGGTTCGGAACTGGTCGATTCCGCATTCGCCGCCGGTGCGGGAGCGGATCACGTCGCGGTCAGCGCAGATTCGTCCGTCCGCGGTCGGCTGCACGTAGAGCGCCCGATAGAAGTCGATGGTCGGGCAGCGCCGCTCGAGCTGGACACGCACCCGGCTGCTGTCGCGGAAGATGAAGTCGACGCTCTCCTGCCTCGGCGAGGTGGCGGCGATGATCTGACGGATCGGGATGCAGCGCGGACCGCGGCCTTCGCGCCAGACGATGGGTACGGCGCTCATCGCCGGCGTCATGCGCATTCGAGGCGGAGTGACCCGGATGATAAACTGCTGGCGGACGGAGACGGTGCCGCCCCGCGGCGGCGGCGCGCGGCGCTGATCGTCCGCGCTCGCGGTCAAGGCAAGCAGCAGCAGGGCGGCCCCGCCCGCCCGGATCATGCTTTCGGCTCCATCGTCTCTCCGCATCCATGGCCGCGCTTGAACATGCGATTAATTGATCCTCGCGGGAGCCGCCTCTACAGCCGTAAGGATGGCTTATCCTTCCTCGGCGCTGCTCGACAAGCTCGCCATGGCGCTCGGGCCGAAGGGCTTCACCCGCGAATCCGCCGATCTGGCGCCCTGGACGGTGGATTGGCGGGGCCGCTATCATGGCGCCGCCGCCGCTCTGCTGTCGCCGGGGACTCGCGAGGAGGCGG
>Ga0190274_10000591_pt1 | contig 21261 bp, 19 predicted proteins | sample Popmic531T_FD_133002 | JGI IMG/M metagenome (GOLD analysis project Ga0190274, IMG submission 133002) | Populus adjacent soil microbial communities from riparian zone of Yellowstone River, Montana, USA - 531 T | ecosystem: Environmental > Terrestrial > Soil > Riparian zone | place: USA: Montana... | reverse complement strand
CTGATGAATTCTTCAGTCAGTGTTTCAGGAAGCTTAATCTCTACCATAAATTGTCTTAGTTCCATGTATAAATAAGTTTAAAAGGTTTGAGGTAGGCAAATATTACTTTCCAATAACAATAACGGAGGGAATAAGTTTAGTAAACAGTAAACCAGTTTCCAGTTCGCAGCTTGCCCTGCTGACTATAAGTTCTGCAGGGTTACCAGTTGGCAAGTAACGCTGTTCAATGACCTCTGTCTTAATGACTCCGGCTGTCCGCCACGTCGGATCCGTCCTTTGGCGGATTTAATGACGGCTGCTTCTTCAATAACGGCTGCTACTCAAATGACAGCTGTTAGAAATGCCTGAACCCTATCAATCGCCTTGCTTCTGAAAGTGTTTTGGATGCACTCTCGCGGGCTTTCTCTGCACCTTGCGTAGCGATTTTATGGATATAGTCTTCATCTGAAGCAATGGAAAGAATTTTTTCGCGCAGCGGTGATGTAAATACAATCATGTCTTCCGCCAATTGTTTTTTCATATCACCATAGCGGATCTTCATGGTGTTGTAAAGATCTTCAAAGTGCTTCAGCGTATCCTTTCCAGACACAACTTCCATCAATGTAAAAATATTTTGTATCGCTTCCGGCTTGGGCTGGTTCTCGGCAGTAGGACCGCTGTCAGTCACGGCGCGCATCACTTTCTTGCGGATCACGTCAGGAGGATCCGAAAGAAAAACTGCATTTCCTTCTCCTTCACTTTTTCCCATTTTACCTGCACCGTCAAGGCCGGGAATTTTTACAAGCTGTGTACCGTAATTAAAAGCAACCGGCTCCGGAAACAACTCATGCTTGTACATCCTGTTGAACCTGTTGCCGAATGTCCTGGCAAATTCGAGGTGCTGTTCCTGGTCTTTACCAACGGGAACTTTTGCTGCGCGGTGAATGAGAATATCAGCCGCCATCAGAACAGGATATGTGAGCAAACCGGCATTTACATTGTCGGGATGCTTGCGCACTTTTTCTTTAAAAGTCGTTGACCTTTCCAGCTCACCCACATAGGCATTCATTCCCAAAAGCAAATAGAGTTCCGCCGTTTCAGGGAGATCGCTTTGGATATAAATCGTGCAGGCTTCAGGATCAATACCACAGGCAAGGTATTCCACCAAAACCTGCTTTACGTTTGCATGAAGGTCGGAAGGAGTTGGATGGGTTGTAAGTGAATGGTAGTCCGCAATAAAAAAATAACAATTGTATTCATGCTGCATCTTCAGAAAATTCTTCAGTGCCCCGAAATAATTACCGAGGTGAAGATTTCCTGTGCTTCGTATGCCGCTGACGACTGTTTCCTTGCTCATGAGCCGCGAAAGTAATTAGAAAGTACAAAGTAATGAGTATTGAGTATTGAGAAGAATACAAAAAAGCCATAATGCTCATTTAATGATTGACAGCCCGCTTGAACTTATTTTTTAAAGATTACTTTTAACGCCACAAAATGAACAATGAAGTCAAAACTTAAACTCCTCGACGATAAAATTGCCGAAGCCCATCTAGGCGGCGGAAAGAAACGCATTGAGGCACAGCATAAAAAAGGCAAGCTTACTGCACGCGAACGGATTCATTTCCTCCTCGACGACGGGAGCTTTGAAGAAATTGGCATGCTGGTCACTCACCGTTCTACCGAATTCGGCTTGGAAAAGGAAAAATACCTGGGAGACGGTGTTGTCACCGGCTATGGTACGATAAACGGAAGACTGGTGTATGTATATGCTCAGGACTTTACTGTATTCGGAGGTTCTTTAAGCGAATCACATGCTGAAAAAATCTGCCGCATCATGGACCTGGCTATGCAGAACGGCGCACCGGTTGTGGGATTGAATGATTCCGGCGGCGCACGGATACAGGAAGGCGTCGTGTCACTCGGCGGTTATGCAGATATTTTTTACAGGAATACAATGGCCTCGGGAGTGATCCCGCAAATCAGCGCCATCATGGGACCCTGCGCCGGCGGAGCAGTGTATTCCCCGGCCATTACTGATTTTATTGTGATGGTGGAAAACATGTCGTACATGTTTGTAACGGGACCGAACGTAGTGAAGACAGTAACGCATGAAGAAGTTTCATCAGAAGAACTTGGCGGTGCAACTACACATGCAACCAAATCCGGCGTTACTCATTTTACTGCACCGAATGGTCTGGAGTGCATCGGTCTCATCAAAAAAATGTTGAGCTATATGCCTCAGAATTGCGAAGACCAGCCTCCCGCGCTTGATTATGAAAGTGGAGATGAACTTCGCAGCGGTCTTGACAATATTATTCCTGACAATGCCAACCAGCCGTACGACATGAAGGATGTGATAGAACTGGTTGCTGATGAAGGAAGCTTTTTGGAAGTGCATAAAGATTTTGCGGAGAATATTGTTGTTGGTTTTGCACGTCTTGCAGGGAAGTCTATCGGCATTGTAGCGAACCAGCCTGCGCACCTCGCGGGAGTTCTTGATATACACGCATCAGCAAAGGCAGCGCGGTTCGTGCGTTTTTGCGACTGCTTCAATATTCCGCTGCTGGTTTTTGAAGACGTTCCCGGATTTCTTCCAGGCACTGACCAGGAATGGAATGGAATCATCAGCAACGGAGCAAAGTTGCTTTATGCTTTCTGTGAAGCAACGGTTCCACGCATCACGGTGATCACGCGCAAGGCATATGGCGGAGCGTACGATGTGATGAACAGTAAACATATCGGCGCCGATATGAACTATGCATGGCCATCAGCGGAAATTGCCGTCATGGGTGCAAAAGGTGCTGCAGAAATTATTTTCAAAAAAGAAATCAGCGAAGCAAAGGACCACGACGCTTACCTGAAAGAAAAGGAAAAAGAATACGTCGAGCTTTTCGCAAACCCCTACAAGGCAGCTGAGCGTGGCTACGTGGATGAAGTAATTCCTCCTTCCGTTACCAGGAAAAAACTCATCACCGCATTCCGCATGCTGGAAAACAAAGTTGCAAGTCTTCCGAGGAAGAAACATGGGAATATTCCACTTTAAATCATTTCAAAAGTGTATGTATTTACTTCGTCAACTCGTCACCTCGTCACTTCGTTACCTCTTTCTGATTTTCCTTGCATCCTGTACGAGCTGCAATCGTGAAACAAAACAGTCAGACTCACAAAATAAAACTCAACCTCCTGCTGTAAACGTTCCTGCATTCAATGAGGATTCCGCTTACAGCTATGTCCAGGCACAATGCGATTTTGGTCCGCGCACGCCAAATACAAAAGCGCATGATGCTTGTGCGGCATACCTCGTCAATAAAATGAAATCGTACTGCGATACGGTCATGGTGCAGAAAGGACAGGTGATCACGTTCAATAAAGTCACATTGAATATCCAGAATATCATCTGCAGGTTCAATCCGCAAACGAACAACAGGATTTTGCTTTTCGCTCACTGGGACACACGTCCGTGGGCCGACCAGGATTCTGTGAGGCGCAATGAACCCATGCTTGGCGCCGATGATGCAGGAAGCGGCGTTGGTGTGCTGATAGAAGTTGCGCGCATTCTTTCACAGCAGAAAGTTTCCATCGGCATCGATATCTGTTTCTTTGATGCTGAAGATTACGGAACAAGAAAAGAAGACGGTCCGGATGACGACAGCTATGCGTTGGGAACACAATACTGGTGTAAAAATCCTATGCCTGAAAACTATATGGCCAGCTATGGAATCCTGTTGGATCTTGTTGGGGCACGCAATGCAACTTTTCAGATTGAAGGTTATTCAAAACAGTATGCATCGTTCGTGGTAGATAAAGTATGGAGTGCGGCTAATAAACTGGGTTACTCCCAATTTTTTCCTTACGCAACAGGCGGATATGTAACCGACGATCATGTTTATCCGAACAAGATCCTGAACATTCCCTGCATCGACATCATCAACACAAATCCAGCAAATATAAAATCAGGATTTCCTGACCACTGGCATACGCACAATGATAACATGGATATCATTGACAGGAAAACTTTGAAAGCGGTGGGACAGACGCTGCTGCAGGTAATTTATACTGAAGGAATCATTTAACAGAAGCAGGAATCAAGATTCAAGATTCAAGAAATCCTAAAACTCTGCGTTGCCCGGTGTACGTGGGAATGGCATCACGTCCCTGATGTTCGTCATACCGGTCACAAAAAGCATGAGGCGTTCAAAGCCAAGACCGAAGCCGGCATGCGGGCATGTACCGAATTTTCTTGTGTCGAGGTACCAGCTCATTTCCTTTTCGGGAATATGCATTTCACGCATGCGCGTTAAAAGTTTTTCATAATTGTCTTCACGCTGGGAACCGCCGATGATCTCGCCGATCCACGGGAACAGTACATCCATGGCACGAACGGTTTTTCCGTCGTCGTTCTGCTTCATGTAAAATGCCTTGATGTTTTTCGGATAGCCTGTTAAGATCACAGGACCTTTAAAATGTTCTACAAGATAATTTTCATGCTCCTTCTGCAAATCGGTTCCCCACTCCACCTTGAATTCAAACTTTGCATTGTTCTGCATCAGCACATCCACCGCTTCAGTGTATGTAAGTCTCGTAAATGATTTTTCTGTAACTGATTTCAACCGCGCAAGAAGTTCCTTGTCGTACATATTATTCAGGAATTCGAGATCGCTCATTGCATTGTCGAGGGCATACTGGATTAAATATTTCAGCATCTCTTCGGCAAGGTCCATGTTGTCGTTGATGTCGTAAAATGCCATCTCCGGTTCTATCATCCAGAACTCTGCAAGGTGACGCGGCGTATTTGAATTCTCGGCACGGAATGTAGGGCCGAACGTATAGATCAGTCCCAGCGCCATGGCTGCCAGTTCGCCTTCAAGTTGTCCACTCACAGTAAGGTTCGTTTCCTTTTCGAAAAAATCTTCTTTGTAGTTGATGCTGCCGTCAGGATTTTTCGGAGTGTTCTTCAGGTCGAGGGTAGTGACATGAAACATCTCCCCTGCCCCTTCTGCATCACTTCCGGTAATGATGGGCGTGTGCACATAGTAAAATCCCTTGTCGTTGAAAAATTTGTGTACGGCAAAAGCCATGTGGTGACGCAGTCTGAAAATTGCACCGAAAGTATTCGTGCGTGGCCGCAGGTGTGCGATCTCACGCAGGAATTCCATGGTATGGCCTTTTTTCTGCAGCGGAAAAGTTTCGACATCGGCGGTTCCATAAATCTCAATTTCTCCGGCCTGGATTTCTACACTTTGTCCCTGACCTTGCGATTTCACAAGAGTTCCCTTTACCCGCAAACATGCGCCAGTCGTAATATCTTTCATGAGCTCTTCCGGGAATTTGCTCACCTCCGCAACCACTTGTATATTATGAATAATGCTTCCGTCGTTCAATGCGATAAAGGATACATTTTTATTTCCGCGCCTTGTGCGTACCCAGCCTTTGACCGTAACTTCCCTGTCGACGTCAGAGGAAGATAGCAGTTGTGATATTTTGGTATGAGATAACATGGTTTTGAGAAGATCAGGAGTTGATGAGTTGAATGGTTGAGAGGTTGAATGGCTGAGGTTGAGAACAACTATTCGTAATTCGCATATTAGTTTTTGATTCGTTATTCGATGGGGTAACTATTTTTGCTATGTAAAGAAATCCCTCAAAAAAAAAGTCCTGCCGATCTGTTCAGACAGGCAGGATTTCCAATTAAATATTTTTTATCCTTAGTCGAACTTCTCTACATCCTTGTGCTTATTCATATACCAGAGCCAGATAAAGAAAGCACCAAACCCGATCACGATCAACAGCTTATTCCACCATGGGGAAATCGCATTCATGATTCCAAAAATAAACTGAAAGAAAGCGCCAATTGCATTCCAGAAACTCGTCCACATAATAGCTTGTTTTTTTGTTGGCGCAAAAATAGAAAAATCCGGAAATGATAAAACTATTTTACGCTACTTTGTCAACTTAGTAAACTCATGATCCGCTATTTCAAAACAATCCAGCCGGCGGCACTTTTTACCATACCCGTGGTATGCTTGCTGCTTTGGCTTCCGGGGTTTTTCAAAGCGGAAACCGTCCTTGAACCATACGATAGTTCAATTTTGAACGGGATTTCGACGTTACCTGTATTTATCCAGACGCTTATCTCTATCATCCTGGTTTCGATGGGAGCGATATACCTGAACTATGTGACTACCAAACATGATGTGATATTTCAGCATTCATATTTGCCTGCACTGATGTATGCCGTCCTGATGAGCTTTCATAAAGAAGCCATACAGTTTCATCCACTGCTTGTTTCAAACATCCTGATCATCCGTGCATTGGACAAAACCTTTTCACTTTTTAAGAATGATTCGCCTGTGTCGCCGATTTTCGACGGCAGTTTTCTCCTGGCCATCGCTACGCTTATTTATTTTCCATCATTTCTCATTTTCTTCTTGTTCCTGTATTCGATCTACAACCTGAGGTCATTTAATTTCAGGGAAATGATGATTGCCGCAGTTGGATTCATACTGCCTTTCTTTTTCCTTGCTGTTTATGGTTTCTGGACGGATACCCTGGTCTCCTCAACACACAATTTCTTTGCACGATTTACAATCCATAAAATCCAGGAAGAGCTGCACGATGTCCAGTCAGCCATTGGAATAGCTGTGTATATTGGATTGTTGGTGCTGATGGCGCTTATCCGCCTGCGTTCAAATTTTTACCGGAATACCATCAAGAGCAGAAGCACCCATGAAATCCTGTTTGTATTTTTAATTCTTACGCTCGCCGGACCACTCTTTCTGCCGGCAATTACGTTTTACCATTTTACACAACTTGCAATTCCTTTTTCGATTTTCCTTGCTTATTTTTTTATCTCTGCAAAAAGGAGAATGTGGATCTATGAAGCATCGCTTTGGATCCTTCTGGGATTTATTGTGTTTAGCTACTTTTAAAAACCCCTTTTCTCAAGCCAGGCATCTTCGGCCCGTTTCATTTTCTTTTTATTTTCAGGTTTTTTATCGTCGTAACCGATAAGGTGCAATGCCCCGTGAATCATGACTCTATGTAGTTCATCTTTAAATGGAATCTTAAAAGCTTTTGCATTGGCCTTTACCCTGTCGATAGAAATAAAAATATCAGCTTCCTTTTTTTTAGGATCAGATGAATTGTCAAACGTGATGATGTCCGTAAAATAATTGTGCTTCAGGTATTGCTTATTCATCTGCAGAAGATATTGATCGCTGCAGAAGATGTAATTGATTTGCTGAATGTTTTTTTTATTCGACTTGAATGCCTTGAAGATCCATTGCTTTAATTCATTCGAATGGAGCAACCTGAACTTTACGTCCTCTTTGAAAAAATGGATCGGGTAATCTTTAACCATCGCACAAATATAGTAGGGAGTATTGAGTATTGAGTGCATCGTGAATTGTGAATTGTGCATTGTACATTATCTTCGCGCGCAATGAACAACAGGGATAAAAAGAGCATCAGCTTGTGGTTGTTTTCCGGATGCTTCCTGATTTTTATAATGGTGGTGATCGGCGGAATTACCCGGCTTACCGGAAGCGGACTTTCAATCACAGAATGGAATCTCGTGATGGGGGCAGTACCGCCAACGAATGATGCGCAGTGGCAGGAAGCGTTCGATAAATATAAACAGATCCCGCAATACCAAAAGCTCAACTATGATTTTGAGCTTGCTGATTTCAAGAGAATCTTTTTCTGGGAATACCTGCACCGGCTCATCGGCAGACTGATAGGCATCGTATTCCTTTTACCCTTTCTTTATTTTTTATGGAAGAAAAAACTGGACAAAGAATGGATCCGTAAATGCATATTACTTTTCGCACTTGGAGGATTACAGGGTTTCCTTGGGTGGTACATGGTTAAGAGCGGTCTCATTGAACGTACCAGCGTAAGCCATTACCGGCTGGCCATTCACCTTCTTGCAGCATTCATCACCTTTGGATTTACTTACTGGTTTGCGCTTCAACTGGTTGCGGAACGAAAAGACCCAGGGAATAAAAAAACTGCTTCACTCATAAAATATCTTCTCGCGATTGTTATTCTGCAGATTACTTATGGTGCATTTACTGCCGGATTGCACGCCGGCAGAATTGCAAATACTTTTCCGACCATGGATGGGGAATGGATTCCTTCGGGGATTCATGCAATGACTCCGGCGTACCTGAATTGTTTTGAAAATCTTCTCACCGTTCAGTTCATCCATCGCATGATTGCCTATACAATCTTCATTTTTGTGTTCACACTTTGGTGGAAGGTGAGAAAGGAAAAATATTCGCCGGCACAGAAAAAAGTAATAAATGTCTGTGCAATTGCCGTATCGATCCAGGTGCTGCTGGGAATCTTTACGCTGCTATACCATGTGCCTGTAACCCTTGCAGTTTTACACCTCGTTGGGGGATTTTTCCTTTTTACTTCCGTAATAACGGCGCTGTATTTTTTCTCAGAGGTGAAACTGGTAACCCACTGAAATCATCCATTGGAAAACTGTAAAAGTCTGGTGTGCGCTGGTTCCTTCAGGCGTATGGATGTTTGATAGGTTTACATAACTTCCTTTGGCGCCTGTTTCAATAAATAGTTGTTCAGCAAGTATATACCTGAATGCCACTTCAAGTTGCGCCACATAACCGGCCACTTGGTAACCTTGTTTCATGTTGTGGCCATAAACGGAAATCAATGTATGCGGGACGGCAATTCCGGCTCCCGGCTTCACAAGACATTGGATTGAATGCATTTCCGTGCGTGTTCTCCATAAATGCATACCCCGCACAAAACTCAGCGTCAAATAATTGAGTCCTGAATGTTCATACTTTACGAAGTTATCTCCCACGATCATTGGCCTGTCAACCGAATCCACATCATTTGTTGTGCTGTCGAACAAAACTCCCTGCACGCGAATGGTCTGGTCGGACTTCATGCTGTAATTCAACTGGTCAAAACCGAGTTCAAGACCAATAATATTTTCATTGTAAAAAAGGTATCCCACCCTGTAATAAAACTGGGGAAGGTTGACGTCCCACTCTGAAATATTCTTGATATCTGGCTTGTCAATAGCAGTGGCGCCCAATAAAATGAATTCATATTCCCTTCCCTGGGCTTCGGCTGGAACTCCGGAATCGTAGACATAATTCCCTTTAATATAAATATCACTTTTGGAATACCAGTCGCGGTGGTAGCCTCCCATCACATAAAGGTTTCCATTTTTAGAAGCAGTGATATTGATGAGCTGTGCCTTGGCTGCTATTGAAAACGTTGCAAGCGCGATAAAAAAGATAAATCTGAATTTCATTCTGAAGGCCGCGAAAATAATGAGAAGTGCCTTATGATTTACTTCCAGCGAAAAGTTTCAATGAGATGTTTTATATCCTCATTTAAAAAAGCCAAAACAGGTGCTATGCTGTCAGGCTGCGGAAGTGAATAAAAATACAATGAGCCGCGGATAAAATGATGGGTGCTGTCAGTAAGATAAAATTGTGTGTTGCTGGCCGCGCTGCCTTTAATCGAATACCGGCTACCATAAACATGATGAGCTGCATCCTGGAAAGCTTCTTCATCAATGGCATTTGCCTTGGGGATGTGCTTCATCGTCATGCTGCGGTGGTCTTCAAAAAGTTTCTGAAGGTCGTTTTGAACGGGCTTATAAGTGAGATAAACGGTTGCATTAAAATCGGGAAACTGAATATCCATAAAGCATGGTTCTGCGAGTTTTGATGAATCTCTCACCTCGGAGGCATATGCGGGCATTTCAAATTCAAAGGGACATCCTGACGGGGAGTGAACCTGGTAGGACTTCTGCGGAAGCGTAATCCTGAAAAAACCTTTTGGCTTCGGTATATATTCCTGTTCACAGGATGTGAGAAAAAATGCACAGAGAATAAAAAGAATCATTTTCATGATCGATCCATTCCCTGATGCCCTGGTAGTTTCAGGAAGGGTGATCTTAACCCGTTTTATCCTCCTCCTGTCGGCCGATTCAATTTTAAGCTTGATCCCATTGTGTTCGACCATTTCGCCGCGGACCGGAATTCCTCCTGCAAGATCAAGTATCAATCCCGCCAGCGTATCCACATCCTCATTGGATGAATCAAAAACCTTTCTGTCGAGTTCCATCACCCTGCAGACATCATTGATAAGGGCTTTGCCGTCGAACACAAAATTGTGATCATCTAGCTTTGAATATGAAAGTTCTTCCTCGTCAAATTCATCATGAATCTCGCCCACAATTTCTTCAAGAATATCTTCAAGAGTTACGATTCCGGAATTACCGCCATATTCATCTACCACTATTGCCAGGTGCATTTTTTTCTCCTGGAATTCCTGCAGCAGGTCATTTATTTTTTTGCTCTCAGGTACAAAGTAAGCCGGGCGAACGAGGTCTTGCCACTTAAAGGAACTGTCATTTTTCCTGTCGAGATAAGGAAGCAGGTCCTTTGTGTAGAGTACGCCAATTACACTGTCGAACGATTCCTGGTACACAGGCAAACGGGAATAATGATTTTCGATAATGAAAGGCAGCAGATCGCTAAAGATGACAACAGTGTCAGCAGCAACAACGTCCATGCGCGATTTCATGATCTGCCTTACATCAATATTTCCAAACCGTGCGATGCCTTTCAGGATTTTCTTTTCTTCCTCGGGTGTATCCTTCGAAGAAGTCACGTCAATGGCATGGGTGAGTTCATCCACGCTTACGTCATAACTTTTCAGCCTGATTCTTTTTTCCACGAAAGTGGTAGAGGAAACGAGCAGGTAGCTGATTGGCTTCAACACTTTATCGAGGATATACACCGGGAACACACTTACCTTGGCAGTACGCAATGCATTTTGCTGTGCATATACTTTTGGCAATACTTCGCAGAACAGCACAATCACAAATGTTACCGCAACTACCTGGATCACAAAGCCCAGCGTTTCATGAGTGGCGAAGTTGAAAACCAGGTTAATGAGCAACGATGAAAGCACAACGATGGCTATATTCACAAAGTTGATGGTAATAAGAAGTGTTGCGAGCAAACCTTTCGGCTTGTGAAGTAATTGGTAAATCAATTTTTCGGAAGTACTCTTGGAATCTTTCAGGTCAGCAAGTTGTGCAGGTGTGATAGCGAAGAATGCTGTTTCCGCCCCGCTTACAAACCCCGAAGTGAAAAGCAGTACAACCAATACTAGGCAGCCACTAAGAAATGCCATGGAAAAAGTAAAATCAGCACTGATTATTCCCGAAGCTATCTGGAGTAAAAGAAATACCGGTTGGTACGCGTCAGGGTGGTCCAAGTGTTCTTGTCAAAAAGAGAGGCGCAAAGTTAAAAATCTTTGCGCCTTTTGATTTGGTTCAGGATAAAGTTCAGAATGGAAGGTCATCTGAAGGTCCTGCAGCGATTTCCGGTGCCGGAGAATCCATCATTCTGCCTGATTCTGCAGGTGCAGACTGTGAACTGCTTCCGCTTCCGTCGCCACGAGTGCCCAGCATGGTCATCGTATCGGCAAGAATTTCGGTGAAATATTTTTTATTGTTGTCTTCTCCGTAAGTCCGCGTTTTAATTCTGCCCTCAATATACAACTGCTTTCCTTTGCGAACATATTTTTCAGCAACTTCAGCAAGGCCGCGCCACATGACGATATTGTGCCACTCTGTATTTTCAACGCGCTGACCTTCTTTGTTCTTGTATACTTCGCTGGTGGCCAGGGTAAATTTGGCTACTGCAACACCGCCTTCCAGGTACTTTACTTCAGGGTCTTTGCCCACATTTCCTACGAGGATCACTTTATTGATTCCGCTCATGATAATTAAAATTAAATTGTTTGATTTGAATTGAGTTTCCGGGAGTGAATGTAGGAAAAAGTTTGTATCGAATTAAATGATGGCTTAAAAATTTTGAGATTTAAGTCCCGATAGCTATCGGGAAGAGATATGAGTATTGAGAAATGAGATTTGAGCAATACACGAACCCATTATAATCTCAGATCTCATTTCTCAATACTCATTACTAATTGAAATCAATTCCCCTCCCTACCTTCGTCCGATGCTGCAAACGTTTACCGCAGATTATATTTTTCCTGTTTCCTCTCCGCCGGTTAAAAAAGGTGTTGTGGTTGCTGAGGAACATGGACAAATCATTGAAGTTCTTCCCGGGGAAAAATTCAGGAAGGAAAATTTCAGTGAAGATGCACAACATCGTTCCTACAGGGGCATCATCTGTCCGGGCTTCATCAATGCACATTGCCACCTGGAGCTTTCCCACCTGGAAGGAAAATTTGAAAAGGGAAAAACTTTGCCGGGTTTTATCGGACAGATTGTGAGTGGTCGTGAAGCTGAAAAACAAGTGATCCTAGAGGCCATGATGCAAGCGGAAGAAACAATGATAGCAAATGGCATTGTTGGTGTCGGCGATATCTGCAATACGGAAGATTCAGCTTTAGTCAAAAGTAAAAAAAGACTGCGCTATCATAATTTTATTGAACTGTTTGACATCGTTCCTGAAAATGCCGGTAAAGAATTTGAGAAGGGAATTGCTTTGCTGGAAAAATTTAAAGGAGCCGGAAGCGCTTCACTGGTCCCGCATGCGCCTTACACTGTTTCTCCTCAATTGCTGAAACGCATTTATGAATATGCTTATGTGCGCGACAGTTTGCTAAGCATACACAACCAGGAAACCGAAAGTGAAAATGAAATGTTCGAAAAAGGAAGCGGGCCGCTTTCTGAAAAACTTTCTTCATTCGGAAATCTCTATTCAAACTGGAAACCGACAGGCTTTAGTTCTTTGGAATCAACGCTCGTTCACATGCCTAAATGCAATAGGACGCTGCTGGTACACAATACATATTCAACTTCCGAAGATATAAACTGGGCACACCTTTATAGTGCTGTTATCTACTGGTGCTTTTGCCCGAACGCCAATCTCTTCATTGAAAATCACCTGCCCGACTTCCAGGTTTTCATTGATCATGGTTGTAAAATTTTAGTTGGTACTGACAGCTACGCCAGCAATCATTCTCTTTCAATACTGGAAGAACTGAAGACAATAAGCAAGCATGCTCCTAAAATCAAACTGGAAACTTTGCTGCAATGGGCAACGCTGAATGGAGCTGAATTTTTCGGGTGGAAAAAGGAACTGGGATCCTTGGAAAAAGGGAAAATTCCGGGGTTGAATCTGATCACTGATGTGAACACAGAAAACCTTTGTCTTACAGAAACTTCCGGGGTAAAACGATTGTTGTAACCCTCATTGCAACGTGGCGTATGATCATCTCCTCTCTATTCAACAAGAAATTTGAATCGGTAACGTTTAGACCTGTTATTAAGTACAAGTATCATCAATTCGTCAGATTCGCCTTAAAAAAGAGACTGTTTGCCATATATTTTCAAACAAACTCTTACTATTGCCCTATATTAATATGCTGTTAAACTGACTGGAATGCACGGAAACCTAAAATACCAGGGATTTCAAGTCAAAGCCTTTTTTTGCGCTTTGGGATTGTGCATTATTTTATGCGCTCCAAAATCATTTGCATTACGACCTGCAAATGAAGACTCTTTGAAGTCAGTAGCTACCCTTGTTTCACCCTTCATTTACGAGCATGATTCCTCTGTTATTGTGGACCAGGCACAGCTGAAAGCCGGGTTGCTTTATGATGTGCAGAATCAGAAAATTGTATGGCAGAAGGACATGCATAAAACCTACCCCATCGCTTCGCTTACGAAAATGATGGTGGCATTGATTACAGTAGAAGATATTCATGCCGGAAAAGTTCATTGGGATGACCAGGTTGCATGGACGCGCGATGTATATTATTATGTCAAGAGAAAAAGAGTCCGGTCTACTTCCGATGTAAGTTATACGCTGCAGGACTTGTTCAAGAATGCAATGATCGCTTCCAACAATGAAGCATCAGAGCAGATGGCCCGCTATGTAGGCGAGGGAAACCTCGACCGTTTTATCCAGAGGATGAACCTGAGGGCACGCGAACTTGGAATGATGAGCACATATTATGGCAACCCGACGGGTTTGCCTTCTTACTCGCGTCTCTACGACAATTCATCTACGCCAACTGATCTGTTGCTGCTCACCCTTGAAATGCTGAAGTATCCTGAGATCATTGATGTAACCCGCATGGATTATGCTGACATTACCTGCGGGAGCAAGAGTACAACCATCAGCAACCACAACCGTCTTGCGATTGATTTCAAGGGACAGGTGGATGGAATGAAAACCGGCTACACAAAGCGTGCAGGATTTTGCCTTGTTGCATCTTCTTACAAATGCGATCACAGGCTCATCAGCATCGTACTTGGATCACGCGCGCCTGTTACGCGCAATGAAGTTGTACGCGGAATGTTTGACGATTACTACACTTCTATCGGTCTTGACAAACTAAGTCCATATTGCAGCGCACCGGAACAATACACTACTGCGGGATCAACTGACAGCGACGACGCAGATGCACCGGAAGGCGCATATGTTTACCAGACCAAGGTGACTTTCTTTACCCACAAAGTAAAGCGCGGGGAATACCTCAGTTCCATAGCAGGCAAGTACAAGGTGACGGTTACACAATTGAAGAAATGGAATCACCTGAAAACTACACGCATCCGTGCCGGACAGAACCTGGCAGTAAAAGGAACCATTCGACAGAAAGTGTGGATGACGAAGGACGAACAGGGAAACAACATTCCTAAAAAGGATACCGGCACAAATTCCACAGCAGTGTCAACTCAGCAGGAGAATTATATTTTTTACACTGTACAGCAGGGAGATACTTTATTCAGCATTTCGCGGCAACATAACGGCATCAGCATCGATAAGCTGAAGGAGCTGAATAACATTTCTGACGATTGCATTTTGCCCGGCATGAAATTAAAAGTTCCGAAGGGCTAAAATCTTCCACGCCAAAAAGTTTTTCCCAGAACCTACCACTTTCCTTTTTATTTTTGCGGTCACTTAAAAAATTATCATGCAAAAAATATTATTTGCTGCAGCCATAACATTGTTATTTGCTTTCAGCGCCGGTGCTCAAAAGAAAAAGGATGTCGCGCCGCCTCCACCGCCTCCGCAACTCCCGATGGACAATACCAACAAAATCACTTATGAAGAAGTGGTGGATGTTCCAGGAAAGAGTGCAGATGAAATTTACAAGAAGATCATGAATTGGTTCCAGACCTATTATAAAAATCCAGGAGAAGTGATCCGCGAAAATGATTCTCTGAAAAGATCCATTACCGGAAAGCCCCGTTTCAGGATTCAAAATCCCCCCGATAAAGAAGGAACAAAATCGGATGCAGGACTTGTGCAATACACAATCACTATTGCCGCCAAAGATGGCAGGTTCAAATACACCCTTACCGATTTTAACTGGAAGGGAAACAGCTATTATGCCTGTGAGAAATGGTATGACACTGCATTGCCGTCGCATACGCCTGCCATGAATGATTACCTGCTCCAGACTGACAACTATGCTAAATCTACGATCGGGAATTTTAAAATTGCGATCACAACGGATAAGCCGGTGCAGAATAAGGATAACTGGTGAACAGCCGATGTGCAAATGCGTAAATGTTCAAATGTGAATGAACGGCCTTCTGATTCCTGGTTCTTGGCTCTTGATTCTTGACTCCTGCTACTTTTCCTTACATTCGCTACACCAAACTTAACTACCATGTTCACTACTCTATCAGTCACACCTTTTATCATCGGGGCAATTGTACTTTTTTTCCTGGGAGTAAGAATCATCCGGCCAACACACCGCGGCCTGATTGAGCGGCTGGGAAAATTCCACAACTTCGCTGAACCCGGTTTTCACTGGATCATTCCTTTCATTGACAAGATGTACCAGATCAATACCACTGAACAAATGATCAATGCCGAGAGCCAGGAAATCATCACCTTCGACAACCTGAATGCGCGCGTGGATGCGCAGGTATATTTCCGCATCAAGCCTGATGGAGTGAGTGTAAAAAATTCGCAGTACAATGTTAACAACATCGGTTACCAGATCGTGAATCTTGCACGGACAACGCTTAGGAATATCATCGGAACCATGACGCTGAAGAGTGCCAACAGCGAGCGCGGAAAAATCAACAAGAGTCTTTACCTCACCTTACTTGAAGAAACAAAGGATTGGGGAATTGATATTGTGCGTACGGAGCTGAAGGAAATTGATCCGCCGAAAGATGTTCAGGAAACAATGAATAAGATTGTGAAGGCTGAAAATGAAAAGATGGCAGCGATTGATTATGCAACTGCAGTCGAAACAAGAGCCGATGGAGAAAAACGGGCAGAGATCAAAAAAGCGGAAGGTGTCAAGACTGCGAGAATCCTCCATGCAGAAGGGGAAGCGCAGGCCATTGCCCTTGTAAATGAGGCGGCAGAAAAATATTTTGTCGGGAATGCCCAGCTTCTGCGAAGAATTGAAGCTGCGGAAGTTGCCCTCAGGGACAATGCGAAAATCATATTGCCAAATGACAAAGACCTGGTAAATGTAATAGGGGATATGGCGGGGGTACTGCCATTGCGGCTCAGGGATAAGGAATAATCTTTTTTTGAGAAACTTTTATACCTCAGGCGTGTTGAACCAACATGGAATCTGATCAGCGATACAAGCCCGGCATCTGTAATATGGGCGAGCGGGAGATCTCTGTAAGAAAAAAAATCCTAGGCTTTTTCTCGTTTCTAACGATCGGATTTACCATCTGCTGCTTCGCTTATTGCGATTCCATAGTCACCTGGATGGCTTTGATAGCTTCTTCGTTTGCCGTCATCGTTATTTACCTGGAGATCCGTTACCGCTTCTGCATATTGTTCGGCTTTTTTCACCTTTACAATTTCAAACAACTCGGCAACCTTGAGGAAGTACATTGCAAGGACGACCAGCGCACCGACAGGAAACGCGTGAAGAAAATTGTTTATCAATCCCTCTTCGTTGCAGTTATCTACTCATCCATTATACATATGATGGCTGTGAGTTATGCTTAGGCAGCCAGTTACCAGTTTGCAGTTTGCAATTGACAGTCGAACAACCCGTAATAGACAGTAGACAAAGAACTACTGCTTTTAAAATCTTCTAACACTCGGCCAATAGCCAATAGCAAAAAAGGACACTCGATTGAGCATCCTTTTCTTGATTCTTGATTCTTGATTCTTGTATCTCTCTACTACGGGAATATTCCAAGCGACTGGTACGCAACACCAAGCTTATTGATTCCGCTTACGAATGCCGCTGTGCGCAGGTCTTCGATTTTCGGATTGCGTTTTTTCACTTCGCGGATTTCATTGTAAGCAAAGATCATCGTCTCTTCCAATCCGCTTCTTACCAGGTCAATTTCATCTGCACCATGTGCAATGATGTCCCTGTCGCGTGCACTTATTGATTTGCCTGTAATGTTTTCAACGGTCCTGATCAGGTGACCGGTCGACATTTCCTGGAAACGTTTTTCCATCCGTCCGAAACGTACGTGCGAAAGGTTTTTCAGCCATTCGAAATAAGATACAGTTACACCTCCTGCATTCAGGAAAAGGTCAGGGATGATGAGTACATTTTTCTGGTTGAGGACCGCTTCACCGTTTTTTGTAACCGGGCCGTTTGCACCTTCAGCAATGATCTTTGCTTTGATATTCGGCGCATTGTCCTTTGTAATCTGATTTTCCAATGCTGCAGGGATGAGGATATCACATTCTGCTTCGAGCAATTCCATTGAGTCGTTATAGTTCTTTGCGCCGGGAAAATTGAGGATTGAACCATGTTCTTTCCTGTGCTTGAAAACATCGTCAACATTCAGCCCTTTTTCATTGTAGATTCCTCCTTCGCGTTCTGCAATACCTACGATAAGTCCGCCTGCTTCCATGCAGAATTTTGCAGAATAAAAACCTACGTTACCAAGACCCTGAACGATAATTTTTTTGCCTTCGATACCTGTTGTCATTCCGCGCTCCTTCATGTCTTCGGTTTGGTTCAACGCCTCACGGATACCAAAGAAAACGCCCTGACCTGTTGCTTCGGTACGGCCTTGGATACCACCTTGTCCGATGGGTTTACCGGTAACGCAGCCCAATGCATTCAGGTCATCGTATTTGAAAGTTGCATACGTATCGGCAATCCACGCCATCTCACGCGAACCACTTCCGTAATCGGGAGCAGGTACGTCAACCGACGGGCCGATCATATTTTTTTTGATCAGTTCCGTAGTGTACCTGCGTGTGATGCGTTCCATCTGGCGCGTGGTGTATTGCTGCGGCTGAACCTTGATACCGCCTTTTGCTCCTCCGAAAGGAACGTCCACAACTGCACATTTGAATGTCATCAATGTGGCAAGTGCTTTTACTTCGTCTTCGTTTACAAACTCACTGTAACGGATACCGCCTTTGGTTGGTGTCTTGTGGTGAGAGTGTTGAACACGGATGCCTTCAATTACCTGTACCTTTCCTTCTATCTCGATCGGGAAGTACATTTTGTAAATGGAGTTACAGATTGTTATCTGGTGCAGCAGTCCCGGTTCAAAGTTGGTGAAAGCAGCAGCTTTATCGAAGTAAGAAAGTACATCATTGTAAAACTTACTACCGTTTTCAAGATCGTTTTGCATTTAATTCTTTTTATAGTTTCTAAAGTATGAAGAACTCATTCCTGATTAAGGGGGGGCAAAAGTAAAAGAAGCCCTGACATATGGCAAATATTGAATAGATTTATTGACAAATCTACCCCATCCATTTTCGCTACTTTTGCAAAATAACAGATCTATGACAGTGTTAACGAATAAGATAGCTGAAGAAGCGCAGGTGAAATTGTGGCGAAAGGACTTTCCAATCCTGGAGCAGACAGCTTACGGAAAACCTTTAATATACTTTGATAATGCAGCTACATCGCAGAAGCCCCAGGTAGTGATTGATGCGCTTTTGAAATATTATTCAGAATACAATGCCAACATTCACCGCGGTGTGCATTTTCTCAGCCAGAAAGCTTCCCAGGCATTTGACGATGTACGCATCAAGGTTCAGCAATTCATCCATTCAGCATCAGAGAAAGAAATCATTTTTACGCGGGGAACAACTGAAAGCATCAACCTTGTCGCTTCCTCATGGGGAAGAAAAAATCTAATGGCCGGGGATGAGATCATAATTTCGGCAATGGAACATCACAGCAACATCGTTCCGTGGCAATTAATTTGTGAAGAAAAGAAAGCAATATTAAAAGTGATCCCCATGAATGAAAGTGGGGAGCTGCTGATGGATGAATTTGACAACCTGCTGTCTCCTAAAACAAAATTCATTTCTGTTGTGCATACTTCCAATTCACTGGGAACAATTAATCCTGTAAACGAAATCATCAAGCTGGTGCGAAGTTACTCCCTCTCCTTTGGAGAGGGCCGGGGTGAGGCCTATATTCCCGTTATGATTGACGGTGCCCAGGCCATCGCACATGATGAAATTGACGTGCAAAAAATGGACTGTGATTTTTTTGCTTTCAGCGGACACAAAGTTTTCGGACCAACAGGAGTTGGATGCCTGTATGGAAAGCTTCACCTGCTTGAAGACATGCCGCCATACCAGGGCGGAGGAGAGATGATTCATTCCGTCAGCTTTGAAAAGACAACCTACAATGAAGTGCCGTTTAAATTCGAAGCGGGAACTCCCAATGTCGCTGATGTGATTGCACTTGGAACAGCAATAGATTACTTACAATCGCTCGACAGAAATTCAATCACTTCCCATGAACATGAGCTTCTGGTCTATGCATCTGAAAAGCTGAAAGCCATACCGGGCCTGCGTTTGATCGGCACTGCAAAAAACAAAGCCAGCGTGGTTTCTTTTGTCATTGACGGCGTGAATGCATTGGATGCAGGAATGTACCTCGACACACTTGGCGTTGCCGTCCGCACCGGACATCATTGCACTGAACCTTTAATGAATCGTTTAGGAATCACCGGTACCATCCGCGCTTCATTTCTTTTTTACAATTCGAAGGAAGAAATTGATGTGATGGTTGCAGGTGTTCAAAAGGCAATTACTTTCCTAAAGCCGAAGACGTAGGAGATTACGCCATCGAATAACGAATCTTTTACGAAAATACGAATTACAAATAGGCTATTCGCAATTAGTATTTTCGTTGGATCTCATTCGTTATTCGATGGGGTAATCATCAAAGCCGTTTACTAAAAAGCGACAGTTTACTGATACTGAAATCTGAAGTTTAACCTGTTGATCAACCTTCTATAATTTTTCTTCAGGTCCCGGTCAACAGCACGCACATCCTTGAACTCCTGGAATTTCCTGATGAGCAGCATGTCGAAAACTGAGCTTTCAAGGAAGTCGATATCACTTTTAAAACCGCAGACACAAAGTGCATGCGTGGTCTTTAAAAACTTTCGGATGTTCCGTTCATCTGTATCCAGCGTATTGCAGCTTCCAAAGTGAATGATCTTGTTCACGCAGGATCCGTTCAATGTTTGTGCAAGCTCTTCCAGATTCAAACACTCTTTGCCGACCTGGATTTTTTCCGGATGTCCGTGGAATGCCAAATAAGCAATTGTATAATTCTGATATCTCTTCTGTTTCCAGAGGGAGAGATAATATTTCAGGTTTTCTTTTGTGCCGCAATGTTTGTGTATGTAATCAATACCGCAGTTGGCATGTAAAAAGTCGAGCGCAGCAGACACGCTTGATTTGTCACGCAGGTCCTTCTCCCAGTCTCCTTCAAGGCAGAATACATTTTTGTTTAGGTTCTTTGCAATTTTCATAATCTAAATTTCCCTTTCTTAATTTTGTTCGAGTATTTGTTACTGCCATAGTTTCTTTTTTTTCCATCGAATGCCTGCTAGGCGCTTCGTAATAATATTGATTCCGAAAATTTTGTCAGGACGAATGTCCTGACTCCACTTTTGGTTACCGTTTGAAATCCGGTTTGCGTTTTTCCAGGAAGGCTGAAATTCCTTCTTTCGAATCTTCTTTCGTAAAACATTTTCCAAATTCTTCCGCTTCCAATGTGAAGCCATCCATACCGGGCGTAAAATATGCATCGACACATTTTACAATCGCGGAAATTGCTTCAGGACCCATTGTGGAAATTTTACCGATAAGTTCTTTACATTTTTCAATCAACGTCTCCTTTGATGTTACATAATTTACAAGTCCAAGCTCCAGTGCAGTTTTGGAATCCATCATGTCAGAAGTCATCAGGTATTCCATCGCTTTCCCTTTTCCGATGAGCTGCACCATTCGCTGCGTGCCACCGTATCCGGGTATAAGTCCAAGTTTCACTTCGGGCTGACCGAATTTCGCATTCTCACTTGCGATG
>Ga0190274_10000590_pt1 | contig 21286 bp, 22 predicted proteins | sample Popmic531T_FD_133002 | JGI IMG/M metagenome (GOLD analysis project Ga0190274, IMG submission 133002) | Populus adjacent soil microbial communities from riparian zone of Yellowstone River, Montana, USA - 531 T | ecosystem: Environmental > Terrestrial > Soil > Riparian zone | place: USA: Montana... | reverse complement strand
CGACCTCGGCCTGGTCCGCGAGGCGCTGCTGGAGCGCCAGCTGATGGTCCAGCTGGCGCCGCACCTGGTCTACCCGACCCCCTTCCTCGTCCCCGCCCTGGGCGAGGAGCGCCGCGACCGCCGGGTCGGCATCGGGCTCAACATGTACGACGTGATGGCGACGACGCGGGTCGGTCGCAGCCGCCGCGAGATGCGCTCCTCGAAGGAGGTCGACGAGGATTTCTACTGGTCGCCCGATCGCCACCGCACGATCGACCGCGACGAGGTGCTCGCGCTGGTCCCCTCGCTGGCGCAGCGCGATCCCAAGAACGCCTACCTCTTCTACGACTGCCAGACCGACGACGTGCGCCTGACGCTGACGATCCTCGGCGAGGCCGAGCGCTTCGGGGCGGCGATGCTGAACGGTGCCGAGGTGGTCGAGGTGCTCGAGCGGGGTGGCCGCGCCGCCGGCGCCGCCTTCGTCGAGGCCGAGTCGGGAGAGCGGATGGAGGTCGAGGCGGAGAACGTGATCAACGCAACCGGCGTCTTCGCCGACCGCATCCGTCCCGAGGAGGTCGTCGACGAGGAGGACGTGCCGCGGATCTCGCCCAGCCGCGGCACCCACGTGCTGATCGACCGCGCCGACCTCTCCACCGGCGACGCCGCCTGCATCGTCCCCGCCGGCGCGGGCCGCCAGATCTTCGCCCTGCCCTGGTACGGGCGCACCCTGATCGGCACCACCGACAACGACTTCGAGGGCGACATCGACCATCCGCGGCCGGGAGAGGATGACGTTGCCTACCTGCTCGACGCCGTCAACGAGTTCTTCGGCGTCTCGCTCGGCGGGTCCGACCTGGTCGGCGCCTACGCGGGCGTGCGCCCGCTGATCGCCACCGGCGACCCGAAGAAGTCGGTTGACATCTCGCGCAAGGCGGAGCTCTACGAGACCTCCTCGGGGATGCTGACGATCACCGGCGGCAAGCTGACCACCTGGCGGCGGATGGCGAAGCAGACGGTCGATCGGCTGGTCGAGCGCGAGGGCCGCGAGGCGCCCTGCCACACCGCCGAGATCCCGCTCGGGATGGAGGCGCGCCCGGAGGACCTCGGGGCGCCCGACGGGGTGGGGGAGGACTCGCTCGCCCAGCTCGCCTTCCGCTACGGGCACGCGGCGCGCAACGTCATCGCCCTCACCCGGGAGGACCCGAAGCTGGCGGCGCCGATCGTCTCCGGTCGCCCCGACCTGCTTGCCGAGGCCGTGATCGCGGCCCGCCACGAGCAGGCGCGCAGCGTCGCCGACGTGCTGCTGCGCCGCACCCGCCTCGGGATCCTGGCCGCGCCGCAGCTGCGCGACAGCGGCCCGGCGCGCGCGGTCGCGGCGGCGATGGGAGCCGAGCTGGGCTGGAGCCGCCGCCAGGTGAAGCGCGCCGCAGAGGCCTGGCCCGCGGCGGCGGCGGAGGCCGGCACCGACCCCGCCGGCTCACCCATCTAGTCGCTGCAATAACCTGCCGACGATGACCAAGACTGAGCTGGAGTCCAAGCACCTCGCCGAGCTGCACGCCCTCGCCGCCGAGGCGGGCGTCCCGAAATACCGGATGCTGCGCCGCGAGGAGCTGATCGAGAAACTGGGCGACGGAAAGTCGCCCGGTGGCGATGCAACCCCGAAGCGCGAGGCGGCCCCGAAACGGGAGCGGCCACCGCGCCGTCGCCGCGAGCGTTCAGGCGGGGAGCGTTCCGCCAGGGAGCGTCCCCCCAGGGAGCGTCCGGCAAAGGAGGAGGCGGCCCCCGAGCCCGTCGAACCCGCGCCGACACCGGCGCCCGCACCCTCCGCCACTGCCGCTCCCGCCGCGCCCGAGTCCGGCCGCCCGCGCCGCAAACGCCGCCGCCGCTTCGGTCGCAAGAGCAAGGGCCTGCGCGTTCAGGATCTGCTGACGCCGCCGCCGGGCCGCCAGGCCCTCGTCTACGGTGAGAGCCGCGCCTCCTGCACCTCCCTGCTGCGCGAGGTTGCCGCCGAGATGGCGGGCGCCTCCGACGGCCCCGACCCGATCGCGCTGCTGATCGACCCCAGCCCCGAGGAGCTGGCCGATTGGAAGCGCGAGGCCCCTCAGGCCGAGATCGTCGCCGCCGGCAAGGCCCGCCACGCCAGCGACGCCCTCGCCCAAGCCTCCCGCCGCGCCGACGCGGGCGAAGACGTAATTCTCCTAGTCGATTCCCTGAGCCGCCTAGATCAGTCCTTCGAAGACCCCGACGCGGCCAAGGCAATCTTCGACGCTGGCCTCACCCAAGCAAAAGGCTCCCTCACCGTAGTAGCGGCCCTAGAGCGCCCGTCCTGAGAGCGGCGACCAAGGCAGGGGTGGAGCGTCTTGTACTTTTTCGGCGCAAGCCTTGAGGCGCCAGCAGGTCACGCACCATCGAAAAAGTTAAGCGGAACCCCTGCCTTGGTCGCCGCTACCGCCGATACGCAATACGCCGCCACGACGGCTCTTTGGAGAGCTCGATCAGCTCGGAGCTGCGGTCCGGTTGGACGTAGCCAAAGGTCTGGTTGCGCTCGTCGAAGACGACGTCGAGCTCACCCTCCTTGACCCGCTGGTCGAGCCAGGCGCCGCGGAAGACGAGTCGGCGCAGCCAGTGCACGAGGCTGCGGTTGGCGGGGCCGACGAGGTCGTCCCAGTTCTCGTTGATGTGTTCGCCAAGGCGCGAGGTGGGCTCGGCGATCTCGCCGCTGACGGCCAGATCCAGCAGGTCGTCGAGCTCCTCCTGGCTGAGTCCCTGGTCGACGAAGCCGAGTTTCACCGCCGCCTGCTCGACCCGCTGGCCGAAGTCCTGCTCGTTGAAGGCGAAGCGGAGCTCGCCGTACTCGAGCACGTAGTCGGAGCCAGACTCGTAATTCCCTCGGCGGGTCGTTTTCTTATCCATGAGTTGAAGCCATCTGCTCGCGCCAGCCCAGCGGGAGCAGGTGCTGGATCATGCCGGTCATCGTAGTCCCATGCCTGCGCGCGGCCGGCCCTGAAAGAGCGTTTGCACCTGTTTGGGTCGCTGGCGCCCCGGATACCCTCATGGGGGCACCGTGATCGACCTGCACTGCCACATCCTGCCGGCCCTCGACGATGGCGCACTCGACTTCGACGACAGCGTCGCCATGGGCCGTCAGGCGGCGAGCGACGGCATCGAGGCGATCTGCGCCACGCCCCACATCCGCCACGATCACGACGTCCGCATCGAGGAGATGGCCGAGCGGGTCGAGGCAGTGAACGCGCGCCTGCGCGAGGAGGGCGTGCCGGTCGCCGTCCTGCGGGGGGGCGAGGTCGCGGAGACCGCGGTCGAGGGCCTCAGCGAGGAGGAGCTCAGTCTCGTCGCGCTTGGCGACGGTGGCTGGGTGCTGCTGGAGCCGGCGCCGGGGCCGCTCAGCGACACCCTCGTGCGCCGGGCCGAGCGCCTGGCCGAGCGCGGCCACCGCGCCCTGATCGCCCACCCGGAGCGCCACGTCTCGGCCGACATGTTCGAGCGGATCGCGGCGCTGGTCGCCGCCGGTGCCCTGGTCCAGGCGACCGCCGACTTCTTCCTGCGCGAGCACACCGCCGACGGCATGCGGACGCTGGCCGAGGCCGGCCTGATCCACGTGCTCAGCAGCGACGCCCACTCCTCGCACGGCGGCCGCCCGGTCCTGATGAGCGGCGCTTTCGCCGTCCTCACCGAGATCGAGTCGGTCGCGCCGCACGTGCATTGGATGCGCGACGTGGCTCCACTGGCAATCGTCAAGGGCCAAGCGCTCTCGGTCCCGTTCGAGAGTCGATCCCGGTAGGGGTGGAGCGTCTTGTACTTTTTCGGGCGCGACCTTGCGGCGTCAGCCGGTCCCGTTCCACCGAAAAAGTTAAGCGGAACCCCTACCGGGATCGACTCTCACAGCGGGCGCAACTCGACCCGTCGCGCCAGGTCCTCGACCACCGGGCGCGAGCCGCTGCCGAGGCCATGGCGGAGGAAGTTGGCGGCGCCGGCCGCGGCGCCGATTCGCAGCGTCTCCTCCCACTCGAGGCCGGCGGCCATGCTGGCGGCGAGCCCGCCCATCATCGAGTCGCCGCAGCCCTCGCGCGAGCCGCGCTCGAAGCGGGGTGGGATCAGCGTCCAGGCCTCCTCGCCGCGCAGGACCATCGCCGGCTCCTCGGCCCTGGTGATGATCACGGTGCCGGCGCCGGCCTCGAGCAGGCGCCCCGCGGCGGCCCGCATCTTCTCCTCTGTGTCGACCGGCCCGGTGATGTATTTGGCCAACTCCCAGTCGTTGATCTTGACCAGGTCCGGGCCGCCCTCCAGGGCGCTGTCGAGGCGCGGCGGCGAGAGATCGACGACCACTGGCGTCCCGTTCGCCTTCACGTCGGAGACCAGGTTGCCGTAGATCTCCAGCGGCAGCGCCTCGCCCGGATAGGGACCGCAGAGGGCCAGCACGTCGCAGTCGAGGGCGGTGGCGACGGTGCTGGAGAAGAGCTCGTCGATCTCGTGCCGCGTTGGCGGCAGCGAGGCGCTCTGGGCGATCGGCTCGCGCTCGCCGCTGCGGCGATCGTGCAGGTAGGACCCGCTCGCCTCGCTGGTCTCGACCAGGCGCAACTCGGCGTCCATCTGGTCCAGCAACGGCCGCAGCACGGTGCCGGTCTCGCCCCCGATGAAGCCGCAGAGCGTGGGGTTAGCGCCCATCTCGGCCGCCATCCGCGCCACCCAGACCCCCTGCCCTGCCGCGTGCAGGTGGATTTCGTCGCCGCCATCGCTGGTCAGCGCCTCGACCGTGATCGAGAGCATCGGGTGCGGGCCGAAGACGGCGACCTTTCCTCCTCGGGGCATCCGCAGAGGCTAGTCGAGCCCTGGCTGAGGTTGCGCTTTTCGCCGCGATGCGGACGGGAGTGCGATCTCGGCGGATCGGGGGAGAGTTCGCCTGGGCCGAGCCTTGAACGCGTGTGACTCAGGGGCCTCGGAGCTGTCGCTTGCGCCGCCTTCCGATTGCGAGCGTCCTCGGTCATGAGGTTCCCGTGGCGTGCACCCTTCGTGCCCGCCTGCTCGGCCTCGCGCACCTCGACCGCGATCAGGCCGGGCCCGGCCTGCTCATCCCTCGCTGCTCCAGCGTCCACACCTTCGGCATGCGCTTTCCGCTCGATCTCCACTTCCTCGACGCGCGCGGCGAGTGCCTCGAGGTTCGCCGCGCCGTGCCGCCTCGCCGCGTCGCTTCCTACCGGGGCGCGAACGCGGTCCTCGAGATTCCAGCTGAAGAGGGGGGAGAGTTTTCGCCGCCGGACCCTTAGAGGGGCCAGATGCTCCCCCAGCGACAAGAGATCGCCAGCCTGGTCGTCTGCGAGGACGATCCGCCCACCTTGGAGCTTCTCTGCGATCACCTCGCGGCCGATCGCTTCGGGGTCCTGCCGGCGCCCAGCGCGTCCGACGCACTGCGGCTCTGCCGTTACAACCACCCAGACCTCCTTCTCCTCGACCTGACCCTGCCCGACGCCTCCGGGCTCGACGTGCTGCGCGAGATCCGCGAGTCCGACGGGGTGACGTCGCGCTTCGATCCCGGCCTGCCGGTGATCATCCTCACCGGGCGCGGCGCCGATGCCGACCGCGTTCGTGGGCTCGACTTCGGGGCTGACGACTATGTCGTGAAGCCGTTCCATTTTCAGGAGCTGCGAGCCCGGATCGGAGCAGTGCTGCGGCGCGGCCTCGGCGGGCGCGAAGGTCCCTGCCGGGTCGGCGATCTCGTCGTCGACCCGTCGCGGCGCAAGACCTGGGTGGGCGAGCGGGAGGTGCCCCTCTCCAACAAGGAGTTCGGGCTGCTGCGACTGCTTGCCAGCGATCCCTCGCGGGTCTTCTCCAAGCGTGAACTGCTCGAGGCGGTGTGGGGGTATCGCAGCCCGGCTCGCACGCGCACGCTCGACTCGCACGCCAGCCGGCTGAGGCGCAAACTCGACCCCGAGCACGGACGCTTCGTCGTCAACTGCTGGGGGTACGGATACCGCCTGATCGACGGATGATCGAGCTGGCCCAGATCGTCGCCGGCTGGCCGCTCGCACTCTCGATGGCGGCGGCGGTCGCCGCCCAGGGACTGCGCGCCGGCCGCCGCCGGACGGCTCTCAACGTGGCGCTGCACGAGCTGCGCCGGCCGCTGCAGGTGGTCGCACTTGCCGCGGGTCCCGAGCTCCCCGCCCGGGGGAGTGGCGATGCGATGGAGCTGGCGGCGGCGGCGCTGGAACGGCTGGATCGAGAGATCAACGGTGGCCCGCCGCCCCCCGCTTGGGGCACGATCGACGGTCACTCGCTGCTCGAGGCCGCGGTCGGCCGCTGGCAGGCACGGGCGAAGCTTGCCGACGGATCGCTGGAGCTGCGCTGGAACGCCGGCCGGGTCGTCCTCAGCGGCGATCGCTGCGCCCTTGCCCAGGCTCTCGACAACCTGATCGTCAACGCGATCGAGCACGGCGGCCCGACGATCGTCGTCGCGGCGCGGGTGCACGAGGGGCGCCTGCGGATCGCCGTGGTCGATTCGGGCCGGGCCCTGCGGCCGCGCTCTCGGCGCAACAACCCCGCCGAGGTGGTCGCTCGCCTGACTGGGCGTCAGCGACATGGGCACGGGCTCGGGGTGGTGCGTCGGGTGGCGTCCACCCACCGTGGTCGCTTCGCGCTGCGTCGCTCCGAGCGGGGATCGCTAGCGGTGCTCGAGCTGCCGCTCGCCAGGGCAGAAGCCGGACGAGCGGAATGAGCAGGCGGGCGCGCGCCGCCGGCTTCCTCTTCTTCGCGCTCGGGGCCGCGGCGCTGGCGGCCGGGATCGCGGACGGCTATGGCTCGAGCGTCGCCCGGGGCTACGGGCCGCTGCGTTCCGTCGTGGTCGTCGCGCACGACCTCGACGCGGGCCGGCCGCTGCTGCCGGAAGACGTGTCGGCTGCCTTGGAGTCGCGGCGCGTGCCCACCAGGTTCGTGCCGCCGGGTGCCTTGGAAGCTCCCCAGGACGCGCTCGGGCTCGCGCCCGTGGCCGCGGTTCCGGCCGGCTCCTACCTGCTTGCCGCGCAACTGCGCCCGCCACGACGCAGTCGCTCGGCCGGCGCTGTGCTGGGGCCGCAGCGCCGTCCGGTCGAGATCGCCGTCAGCGGCGCGGAAGCGCTGTTCGCGGCCGGCGGCGCGCCGCGGGGAACGAAGGTCGACGTGGTCGTCACAACCGAGCCAAGCGGGTCGGGCCCCGGGCGGACCTATGTCGCCGCCGCTCGGGTGCCGCTTCTTGCGCTCGGGCCGGGCGCCGACGGCCCAGGGCCCGGAGGCGCCTCGGCCGCAACCCTCGGGCTGACCAAGGGCCAGGCGCTGCGGTTGATCGCTGCCGAAAGCTTCGCCCGCAAGTTGACCCTGCTGCCGGAGGGCTGATCGGGTGGGGGCGAGGGAGCGGCAGATCGAGGATCTCGCCGGGTCGCTGCGGAGGCGCCTGATCGAGCGGCGGCGGGCCGCGGCCGCGGCCGGCGACTCATCGGGTGCCGAGCTGGCCGAGGAGGTTCGCGATCTGGTCGCCGAGGAGGCGGCGCTGCTCGGCGCCGAGGATCGTGCCGCCGTCGCCACTCGCATCGTGCGCGACACGGTCGGCCTTGGCCCGCTCGAGGACCTGCTTGCCGACCCCACGGTCGAGGAGGTGATGGTCAACGGCCCCGATCGCGTCTACGTCGAGCGCGCCGGGCGGATCGAAGCCACGGACGTTCGCTTCGGCGACGAGGAGGATCTGCGCAACGCGATCGAGCGCATCCTCGCGCCGCTGGGCCGGCGGATCGACGAGCTCAGCCCGATGGTCGACGCGCGCCTCGCCGACGGCTCGCGCGTCAACGTCGTGATCCCGCCGTTGGCGATCGACGGCCCGGCGCTCTCGATCCGCCGTTTCGGCGCCCATCGGCCCAATCCAAGCGAGCTGGTCGAGCGCGGCACGCTGAGCGTCGCTCAATGCGAGTTGCTCGAAGGGGCGGTGGCGGGAAGGAGGAGCGTCCTGGTCAGCGGCGGCACCGGCTCGGGGAAGACGACGCTGCTCAACGCGCTGTCGAGCTTCATCGCCCCGGGCGAGCGGGTGGTGACGATCGAGGACGCGGCCGAGTTGCGCCTGCAGCAGCCGCACGTGGTCCGGCTCGAGAGCCGGCCGGCGAGCGTCGAGGGCAGGGGCGAGGTGACCGTGCGCGACCTGCTCCGCAACGCGCTGCGGATGCGGCCAGACCGGATCGTGATCGGCGAGGTGAGGGGCGCCGAGGCGCTCGATCTATTGACCGCGCTCAACACCGGGCACGACGGGGCTCTGTCGACCGTGCACGCGAATTCGCCGGCCGATGCGCTGAGCCGGCTCGAGACCCTGGCCCTGATGGCGGGCGTCGGCCTGCCGCACGAGGCGATTGCCGAGCAGGTGCAGAGGGGGATCGACCTGGTCGTTCACCTGGAGCGGCGTCCTGACGGGGCACGCCGGGTCGCCGACATCGCCGAGGTCGTGCGGGTGGCTGGCGCGACCGCAGTGCGAGCACTCGACTGCGCGGCCGCACGATGAGCGGCGGCCCGAGCCTTTTCGTGACCCTTGCCGGGGCCTTGGCCGGTGGCCTGGCCGCGGTCGGGGCGCGTGAGGCGGTGCTGGCGACACCGGCGATCGCACGCTGGGTGACGGTGGCTCTGGAGCCCCTGGGCCGGGCCGGGCGCGAGGGGTACTCGCCGTCGGCGGGCGAGAAGCGCCGGCTCGCCGCTCTGGGAACCGGTGCGGCGATAGCGAGCGGCTGGTTTCTGGCCGGCGCCACGGTGGCGCTGCCGCTGGCGGTCGCGGGTCCCTCGCTGGTCGCCTGGGCGGTCAACGCCCGGCACAGGCGCTACCGCCGCGCGGTCGAGCGCGCCCTGCCCGAGGTCGCCGTCGCGGTCGCCGATTCGCTCAGCGCCGGCCGCTCGCTGCGCGCCTCGCTGCCGGCAGCAGCCACGTCGCTCGACGGGCCGCCGGCCGTCGAGCTCGCCCGGCTCGGCGCCGAGCTCGACCTGGGCGCGCCGACGGCGAGCGCGGTCGGGGCATGGCGCCGCCGCATGCGCTCGCCGCGGGTCGACGCGCTCGCCGCCGCCCTGCTCAGTCAGCGCCTTGCCGGCGGCGATCTCGCCGGCCTGCTGCGGCGCTTCGCCGAGGGAGCGTCGGAGCGCGATCGTGCCGCCGAGGACGCCAGGGCCGCGACCTCGCAGGCCCGTTTCACCGGGCTGCTGGTCGTCGCGATGCCAACCGGCGGCGCCCTTTTCGCCGAGCTGCTGCAGCCCGGCTTCCTCGCCAAGGTGCTGGGGGCCCCGGCTGCGGCGGTCCTGCTCGCGCTCGCCGCGGCGCTCCAGGTCGTCGGTTTCGTCTCCATCCGGCGCTTCTCGCGGGTGGTCGAGTGAGCCCCGCCGGCCCGCTTGCGGCGCTAGCGGTCCTTTTTGCTTGCGCTGGCGCCCGCGAGCTCCTCGTCGTGCGAGGCGCGGTGGACGGACCCCTGCGGGTCGGTCTCGCTGGCGGTGGCCGTGCGGCGAGGGCGGCGCTGCGCCTCGGCCTGCCCGATCGCCTCGCTCGTGCCGGGGTCGAGGACCGCCTCTCGCTCGCCGCGGTGCTGCTGGCGAAGCTGGCCAGCGCGGCCGCGGGTGGGGTCGTGGCGCTTGTCGCCGCACCGGCGGCGCCGGGCCGGATCGCCCTGCTCGTCGCGGTCGGGATGCCGGTCGCGGGATTCTTCGCCCCCGACGCCCTGCTCGAGCGCCGGGCTCGCTTGCGCAGCCGGCGCCTGCTCGGCGCCCTTCCCGACGCCTTCGACCTGCTCGCTGTCGGTGCCGCTTCGGGGCGCAGCCCGGCGGCCGGCTTTGCCGAGTTGGCCCGGGCTGGGGGCGGGCCCCTGGCGGACGAGATGCGGATGACGGTCGCCGAGCTCTCCTGCGGCCGACCTTTGTCAGAGGCGCTGCGTTCGCTCCGTGCCCGCGTCCCCGGCGGCGAGATCGCCACCCTCTGCGCCGCGATCGAGCGCTCCCGCCGCTACGGCTCGCCCCTCGCCGACCATCTCCGCCGCCAGTCCAGCGCCCTGCGCCGCGACCAGCGCCGCGCCGTCGAGGAGCGCGCCGCCCGTGCCGCGCCGAAGATCCAGCTCGTCGTCGCCCTCGTCCTCGTCCCCTCGGTCCTGCTGATGATCGCCGCCGCCCTGATCGCCAACGCCGACGTCCTGCTCAGCGGTTTCTAGGACGGACTCCTGGCCTCAGTCGTAGGTGACGAGGCTGAGGCCGGCGAAGCGCAGGAGGTCGCCCTCTGCCTCGGGGTCGGCCGAGAAGGCCAGGATGGTCACCGTCGCCTCGGCCCGATCGGAGATCGTGCGCAGTGCCGCCGTGCAGTCGAGGCTGAGGTCGATCGGGGTCATCGGTTGGGGCGAGCGGAAGTCGAACTCGTGGATCGGGCCCTTCGGCAGGTCGCAGTGGCCGGCGTCGCCCCAGCAGTGGCCATGGGCGAAGACCCGGAGCCTGCCGATGTAGCCCTCGCCCTCCTCGCCGGCTTTCTCGTCGACCTCTGGGTTGTCGAAGTAGGCGTAGACGGTGAAGGAGGGTCCGTCGTGGCGGATGTCCTCGAAATCGAGCGTCGCTTCGACGAAGGGCCCGTCCTGCGGTGGCAGCGCCAGTGGGCCGGATGTCCAGCGCTGCATCAGACTGTCCCCGGGACTTTGCTTGCGGTGCCGGCGTACTCGTAGCCCAGGTGGTGCACGTAGAGGGTTTTCCGCACCGTCATTCCGTTGGGCCGCAGTGCCACGTCGAGCAGCTCGTCGCGCGGCCGGGCGCCGGGGTTCTTGTACTGCCAGATGCGCCAGGCGCGGTCGACCATCACGTGGTGGGCGTAGAAGACGGGGTCGTAGGCGGCCACCCGGCGGTCCAGCATGATCCCGCCGACCCAGCCGTGGACGTCGTCGTGGATCGCCTCGAGCCGCCGCTGGAACTCGGCGAAGGTCGTCGCTTTCATCGCCTGGTCCCAGCGTTTGTCGTAGGGCAGGTCGGGCACTTCGGGGGGTGTGGTTTCCGCCGCCGCCCCCGGTTCGCGGGGAGGGATGTCGACCGTTTGGGAGCTGTGGAAGAACTTGATGACTTTCGGGTTCAGCGGGTTGCCCGGGTCGTCGGTGTAGGCCGGCGGGAGCGTCGTGCTCTTGGTCCAGTCCCACCAGGGCAGCGTGACCGTGACGTCTTTTTTCAGCTGGGCTTGAAGCGCGAGTTCGAGGTAGTAGAGGTAGGCGCGGTGCCAGGGCAGGAAGAGGTCGGTGTGGTGTTCGCACCATTTGAAGGGCTCCCCGTGCCACCCGGCGAAGTAGGAGAAGCCGCGCTCGTCTTTGATCTCCATCGCTTTGGCGAAGGCCTCGCGCAGCGCGTTGAGCTCCTCTGCGCTCAGCTTGTCGACGCTCTTGCGATGGCGGAGCGGTGCCTTCTCCTTCTTGCCCGGGGCCAAGGCCTGAGTGGTCATCGCGCACTCACCCTTGTCGGCCGCTCCGCGCCTGCCTGGCGCTCCAGATCGAAGCCCGGCCGGCGCGGCCCGCGTCGCACGCGATTGCGCAGCTTCACCCCGGCGGCGGTGGCGACGGTCGCGGCGACCGGCGCCAGGCTTAGCGCCGTCTCCTCGACCGGTACTCCGACGATGTGCGCAAACACACAGCGATCCTAAACAATCAAATGCTTCAAATGCAAATATCCGGTGACGGCTACTCTAGTGACTCCTCGCGCAGGCGCTTCGCCACCGTGGCGGTCGCGGCGCCGACGACGTCGAGGTCGGCGGCGCTCTTCTTGTGGCCGCTGACGTAGCAGCAGAGGGTGCCGCCGACCAGCTCGAAGGCGAACTTCTTCGGCGCTTCCTCGCCGAGCCAGACGACGAAGGTGGGAGAGAAGAGGCGGCGCAGCCAGACCTGGTCCTGCTCGGCGCCGGAGAAGATCTCGTAGCGCTCGTCCAGTGCCTCGCTCTCCAGCTTGACCCGCTGCTTGGAGCGGCGGAAGGCGTCCTCGAGCTTCTCCAGCGAGCGCAGGCCGGACTTGCGCTGGCAGAAGAGCTCGGGCACGCGCCCGGCGCACTCGGGCACCTCGACCAGGCCGAGCGTGTAGCGGTAGTAGTTGGTCTCGCGGTTGCCCTCGCTGTCGGTGGTCTCGTCCTCGTAGGTGTAGAGCGCGAGGACTCCGTCGACGCCCTCGGCGAGCGGTCCGGAGAGGGCGCGCTCGGCGTAGCGGTCGTCGCCCTTGCGCAGCAGCGGCGTCGCCGGTGGCAGTGGGCTCTTGCCCGATAGCGCCAGGCCGCGCTGGGCGGCGTAGGTCTCGAAGAAGGCGCTCTCGGCCTTCGAGTCGGCGATCGCGAAGACGACCAGCAGCGCCAGCAGGAACATCGCGCCCACCGCCACGGCGCCGATCGCGGGGCCAAGGGTGGCGGCGCCGGCAACCCCGGCAGCGATCACCGCGATCGCGGTGACGATCCAGGTCGCCGGCTTGGCCAGCAGGCGCTTGAAGTGGAAGCCGCGCAGGTCGTTGGCGTCGTCCGGAGTCGTCTCGCTCGGCGAGCTCGGTGGCGCGGTTGCCTGCTCGGTGCTCATGCCGCCAACCTAACGCAGGGGTTGCAAATGGGCTTGCAGGGTGGGGTCGTGTTGCAAAGTGGGGGAAAGTGGGGTACTGTGCCGCTCGAGTTGAAGCCCAGGACCGGGGTGGTGAGGTTCCTCCCACCTCATCACTCCGGTCCTAACTCTTTCCCAGGTCGCCCGCACTGAAAGGAACCGAACCGGTGGCATTTCGGGGCCTCTACGAGCACAGTCTCGATTCCAAGGATCGCCTCACCGTTCCCTCCAGGTTCCGGGCCGCCCTATCCGATGGGGTTGTTCTCTCCAAGGGCTTCGACCCCTGCGTCTGGGTCCACACGACCGAGGAGTTCGAGCATCTCTCCGACCGCTTCCTCTCGCCGCACAGCCCCTTCGGCCGCGACGCGCGCCAGCTGCGCCGCCGCTTCCACGGCGGCTCCTTCGACGAGAAGCTCGACTCCGCCGGCCGCATCCGCGTGCCCAAGCCGCTGATCGAGCACGCCGGCCTCTCCGGGCCCTGCGTCGTCGTCGGCACGGGGGAGTACCTGGAGATCTGGAACGCCGAGGCCTGGTCCAAGCAGGAGGCCGAGCTCGACGCCTCCGCGCCGGAGATCGCCGAGGGCCTCGCCACAAGCGGAGCGGCTGAGTGAGATGGCGGCCCGAGCGCAGCGAGCCCCAGCCCTCGACCGCCCGCAACCGAACCGCGCAACCCTTGTCTATATGCCGACCGAGCACAAACCCGTCCTCGCCCCCGAGCTGACCGCGCTACTCGCCCCGCAGCCGGGGCAGACCGCGGTCGATTGCACCTTTGGCGGTGGCGGCCACACGCGCCTCGTCGCCGCGGCGCTGGGCCCGACCGGAACCCTGATCTGCATCGACCGCGACCCGGCCGCGGAGGCCCGTTACGAGGCCTTCGCCGCCGAGGCGCCGTGCGCGACCCGTTTCGTCGCCGCGGACTTCGCGGCAGGGCTTCGCACCCTGCATGGCGAAGGCATCCGCCCAGAGATGGTCTACATGGACCTCGGAATGTCCTCGATGCAGGTCGACGCCTGGGAGCGGGGCTTCTCCTATTCCTACGACGCGCCGCTCGACATGCGCATGGACACCCGCCAGCAGCTGAGCGCCGCCGACGTCGTCAACGAGTGGCCCGAGTCACGCCTGGCCCAGGTGCTGCGCCGCTTCGGCGAGGAGCGCTACGCGGGCGGGATCGCCCGCGAGATCGTCCGCCGCCGACCCCTTTCCACGACCTCCGAGCTGGTCGACGCGATCAAGGCCGGGATGCCGGCCTCGGCCCGCTTCGGCGGCGGCCACCCGGCGAAGCGGACCTTCCAGGCGATCCGGATCGCGGTCAACGGCGAGCTCGACTCGCTCGACGATGCCCTGCCCACGGCGTGGGGAATGCTGCCGCTCGGCGGCCGCCTCGCCGCGATCTCCTTCCACTCGCTGGAGGACCGCCCGGTCAAGCGCTTCCTGGCCGAGCGGGCGCGCGGCTGCGTCTGCCCGCCCGAGCTGCCGGTCTGCGTCTGTGGCCGCGAGCCCGAAGCCGAGCTGCTGACCCGCCGCGCGGTCGCTCCCGGCCCCGAGGAGGTCGCGGCCAACCCGCGCTCGAAGTCGGCCCACCTGCGCGCCGCGGTGAAGGTCACCGAGGCTGCAGGAGTGGAGGCCTGATGGCTGCCGCTGCGACCGCACGCAAGGCCGCCGCTGCGCCGGCGCGAGCGCCGAGCCGCAAGGCCCCCGCGCGCAAAAAACCCGTCAAGGTCCAACTCGCGCCCGCCCGTCAGGCCCCCGCGCGCAAAAAGGCGCCTGCCCGCCGCGCTGCGCCGGCCCGCCGTCCCGGCGGCCAGCTGATCCCGATCGCGGTCGGCACCGCCACCGCGGTCCGCCACCTGCCCGATTCCAGCCTCGTGGTGCGGATGACCCGCGGCCGGCTCTGGATCGGCGTGCTCGGCGTGCTGCTCGCCGGGATCGTCGCCGTCAACGTGGTCACGCTCAGCCTCTCCGCCGCCGCCGGTCACATCGACCAGAACATCCAGGCGCTCGAAGAGGAGAACCCGCTGCTGCGCAGCCGTGACGCGCAGCGCTCCGGCTCGGCCCGGGTGCGCTACGAAGCCGGCGCGCTTGGCCTCGCGCCCGCCACCGATCAGATCGACGCCGTCACCGCGTCTCCCAGGGACGTCGCCGTTGCCGCCCAGCGCCTCGCCGCAGCCGGCTCGGGCTATTAGAGGCCGGCCACGATGCGGGTGATCGAGCGAAGGATCGGCCTCCTCTTCGCCGGCTTTCTCCTCTGCTTCCTCGTCATCGTCTGCCGTGCCTTCTGGCTGCAGGGCGTGCAGGGATCCAAGCTCGCCTCAGAGGCGATCAGCCAGCAGACCGAATCGATCCCGCTGCCGAGCCTGCGCGGCAGCCTGCTCGATCGCCACGGCAACGCGCTGGTCGCCTCCGAAGACGCGGCGACGATCTTCGCCGTGCCGCCCGAAGTGACCAAGCCGGCGCTGGCTGCCGAAAAGCTGGCGCCGATCCTCGACCTGAGCGAGCCCAAGGTGCTCAGCGAGGTGACGGCGGAATCGACCTACTCGGTGCTCGCGCACAAAGTCGACCTGCCGACGGCGAAGCGGATCGAGCGGCTCGATCTCGCCGGGATCGGCCAGGATCCCGACAGCCGGCGGACCTATCCGCAGGGCGAGATGGCCGGGCAGGTGCTCGGCTCCGTCGGCGCCGAAAACGAAGGGCTGAACGGCCTCGAGGCGGGCGAGGAATCCGCTCTGCGCGGGACCGACGGAGAAAGGCGGATCGTCTCCGACGCGAAGGGGGAGCCGATCCGGCTGGAAACGGCGCAGGAAGCCGAGGACGGCGAAGACGTCGAGCTGACGCTCGACCCGGCGATCGAGTCGAAGACCGAGCAGGTCCTGGCCGAAGTGGGAGAAACGTACGCGCCGAAGGGGGCGACGGCGATCGTGATGGACCCGCGCAGCTCGCAGATCCTGGCGATGGCGAACTGGCCACCGGTCGACCCGGCCGATCTCTCCAGCGCCAGCTCCGAAGACCTGATCAACCGCGCGACCGGCTTCACCTACGAGCCGGGCTCGACCTTCAAGGCGTTCACGGTTTCCGCGGCGCTCGAGGAAAAAGAAGTGACGCCGGAAACGTCCTTCTACCTGCCCTCGCAGCTCCACGTCGCCGATCGCATCATCGAAGACGCCGAGGCGCGGCCGCCGATCACGCTCACCGTCGCCCAGATCCTCGCCGAGTCGTCCAACGTCGGCGCGGCGACGATCGGGCTGAAGCTGGGCGCCGAGCGCTTCAGCCGCTGGATAAACCGCTTCGGCTTCGGCCGGCCGACGGGGGTCCAGTTCCCCGCCGAGGAGCAGGGGATCGTGCCGCCGCTGGACGAATACTCGGGCTCGACCATGGGCAACCTGCCGATCGGCCAGGGCCTCGCGGTGACGCCGATGCAGATGATGGCCGGCTACCAGGCGATCGCCAACGGCGGCATGCTGCGACCCCCGCAGCTGGTCCAGAGGATCGGCGACGAAGAGGTGCACGAGCCGAAGGGGCGCCGGGTGATCGACGCCGGGGTGGCGGCGCAGGTGCGCGAAATGCTCGAGGGGGTGCTGGCCGCCGGGGGCACGGCGTCGGAGGTCAGCGTCCCCGGCTACACGCTGGCCGGCAAGACCGGGACGGCGCAGGTGGCCGAAAACGGGACCTACTCCGAGACCAAGTACGTGGCCTCGTTCATCGGCTTTGCCCCGGCGCAGGACCCGCAGCTGCTGGTCTCGGTGATCGTCGACCAGCCGCAGGGGGACATCTACGGCGGGTCGGTGGCGGCGCCGGCGTTCGGCAAGATCGCCGCCTTCGCCCTGCCCTACCTCGGCGTGCCGCCGCAGTAGCTTCCGATCAGGCCTCCTCAGCCGGGGAGAGCGGGTCCCAGACGGAGATGATGCCGAGCAGGGTCCCGGTGGCGCCGGAGCCGATCGCCGCGACCAGCAGCGCGAGGTAGTCGGCATCGCTGCCGAAAGCCGGCTTCGGGTCGTAGGCGGCGACCTTGATCGCGAGCACGGCAACCGCGGCGGTGAAGAGGAATACGAGCAGGGTGAGAATCCCCGGCACGATCAGGCGTCCGATCCATTTCCCGGTCTTCGCCGAGCCCTGGGCCGGGTGCGTCGCGAGTACCGTCTCGTGCGGCATCGCCAGGGCGGTCACGAGCTCAACTGGGCCGGCGAAGGCGAAGGCGGCGACCCGCTCGTCCGCTGCCCGGTCCGGCCGCGCGACGGCAATCGCCTGTTCGACTTTGTCGATCAGCCCGAGCAGTTCGGTCAGATCGTCGAGGTCGGCAGTGGTGTCGAAGCGCGCCTGCGCCAGCCCGAGCGCCTCGCGGGGCTTTGTTGGTTTTTCGAGCGCGTCAATCGTCTCCTCCAGCTTGCGGAGCCGGGCCGCTTCGGTCCCGAGCTTGGTCAGGACTTCAGCGAGCTGGCGGGCCGGATGGATCGCCGGCGTGCCGTCGGTTTTGACGAAGTCTAAGATTTTCAGCTCCTCGCGCTTCAGCTCCTCGCCCGCGGCCTTGATCGCATTCTGGGTGGGGGGCAGGGCGGAGGAGGCGCGTGCCTTGCTCAGCAGCGCTTTCGCTTCGGCCGCGATCCGCGGCGCCCGCCTGACCAGGTCGGTTACGACCGGCAGCAGCTGATCGTCGTTCTTTTTCGCCATCGCGCCGCTGCCGTCGCGCTGTTCCGTGACCCATTTCTTCAGGTCCACGATCTTCTTGCCGTCCTCGGCGTTCTCGTTCTTTTCCAGGAGGTTGTCGAGTCGCGCCTTGCGGACCGAGAGGCGGGCGAACCGGGCCAGGGGGATCGAGAGGCCGCCGAGGATCAGGCCGATGACGATCACGAGCAGGGGGGAGGAGCAGAATTCAGCCCGCCGGTTCACCGCCAGCGTCAGTTCGGTTTCTTTGCCTTTGAGCAGGCCGGAAACGGCACTGCCGTCGTCGATTCCCCCCAGCGCGATGCACCAGTCCTCTCCGCCAAGGGTCGGATCGGCGTGATGGACCGGGCGCTGCAGGCACTCTTCGATCTTCTTCTTCGACTTCCGCGACCTCGCTCTGACTAATTTCAGGCCGTCCGCGCCGGTCAGCAGCGTCGTCTCTCTTGGCGGCTTGCCCGCCGCCTGGATGTGCACTTCGGCCTTGTCGGAGGATCGGATCTCCGAGGAGCCGAGCTGGATCGTCAGCGCCGCTTTCTTCGCGGTCGGCGCCGGTTCTGTCGCCTCGCCGACCAGCACCGGGATCGCGATCACGGCGAAGATCGACAACGCGATCTGTGGCCCCTTGCTCAAAGTCCCCGCTTGCGGATCGGCGCTCCCAAGAGTTCGCATACTAGAGACCCCCAAAGCAATCGGGCCCTGGCGAGCCCGGCGCCGCTGTGCGCAGACCTAGAATCGGCCTTCGTGGAGCTGCATGAGCTGATCGCCGGGGTCGGGGCACTCGTTCGTGGCGAGCGGGCGGTCGAGGTTGCGTCGCTGGCCTACGACAGTCGCAAGGCCGGGCCCGGAACGCTCTTCTTCTGCGTGCCGGGCGAGAGGGTCGACGGGCACGAGTTTGCCGCCGGCGCCGTAGAGGCGGGCGCGGCTGCGCTGGTTGTCGAGCGGGAGCTGGAGCTCGACGTGGCGCAGGTGCTCGTGGCGGACGCGCGGGCGGCGATGGCGCCTTTGGCGGCTCGGTTTTGGGGGGATCCGACGGCGGAGCTGCGCCTGGTTGGGATTACAGGGACCAACGGCAAGACGACTACGGCGTTTCTGATCCGGGAGGTGCTCGAGACGGCGGGAGTGCAGTGCGGTTTGCTGGGGACCGTGCGCCAGGTCGTTGGCGGGGCGGAGGAGGAGGTCGAGCGGACCACGCCGGAGGCGATCGACCTGCAGGCGACCTTCAGGCGGATGCTTGAGGCGGGGGATCGGGCCTGCGTAATGGAGGTCTCCTCACATGCGCTGGCGCTGCAGCGGGCGGACTCGGTCCACTTCGAGGCCGCCCTGTTCACGAACTTGACCCAGGACCACCTCGACTTCCACGACGGCATGGAGGACTACTTCGGCGCCAAGCGCCTGCTCTTCGAGATGGGGCCGAAGGTCTCGATCGTCAACGTCGACGACCCCTATGGCCGCCGCCTCGCCGAGGAATTCGACTGCACCACGTTCTCCGCCGAGGGCGCCGAGGCCGACTTCGAAGCCCGCGGGGTCTCCTTCGATGTGGCCGGCGCCAGCTTCGGGGTTGGCGAAACACCGGTGCGGACCCGCTTGCCGGGGCATTTCAACGTGGCCAATGCGCTGGCGGCGTTTGCCGCGGCGATCTCACTCGGGGTCCGAGCCGAGGTCGCGGCAGAGGGGCTCGGTCGGGCGGAGCGGGTGCCCGGGCGGTTCGAGCCGGTCGACGAGGGGCAGCCGTTCGCCGTGCTGGTCGACTACGCGCACACTCCCGACTCGCTGGAGAACGTGCTGCGGGCGGCGCGGCGGCTGACCGAGGGAAGACTGATCGCCGTCTTCGGCGCCGGTGGCGACCGCGATCGCGACAAGCGGCCGAAGATGGGCAGGGCGGGGGCGGAGCTCGCGGACCTGGCGATCGTCACCTCCGACAACCCGCGCTCGGAGGACCCGGAGGCGATCGTCGCCGAGGTCGTCGCCGGGGTCGAGAACGGGGCCGCGGTCGAGGTCGAGCCGGATCGACGCGAGGCGATCGCCCTCGCCCTTGGTCGCGCCCGTCCCGGCGACACGGTCGTGATCGCCGGCAAGGGGCACGAGCAGGGGCAGGAGTTCGAGAACGGCCGCAAGATTCCCTTCGACGACCGCGAGGTCGCGCGCGAGGAGCTGCGCAAGCTTTGAGGCTGACCCCGGAGGAGATCGCCGCGGCCTGCGGCGCCGAGATCGTCGTCCGCGGCGCGTCCGGCGCGCCACGGCGCGCCACGATCGCCTCCGGCGAGACGGGCGCCGGCGATCTCTTCTTCGGCCTTGAGGGGGAGCGCGTCGACGGCGGCCGCTATGCCGCCACCGCGATCGAGGCCGGCGCCTGGGGCGCGGTTGTTGGCCCGGAGCACGCGGAGGGCCTGGCCGGCGCCTGGGTCTTCGCGGCCGACGATCCGCTCTCTGCCCTGCAGGGCCTCGCTCGTGCTTGGCGCCGCGCGCTCGGCGCCCGCGTCGTCGGCATCACCGGCTCGGTCGGCAAGACCTCGGTCAAGGACATCGCCCGGGCGTTGCTCCCCGGCCGGGTCCACGCCAACCGCGAGAACCTCAACACCGAGATCGGGCTGCCGCTGACGGTTCTCGAAGCTCCGGAGGGAACCGACGTCCTGGTCTTGGAGATGGCCATGCGCGGCACCGGCCAAATCGCAGAGCTGGCGGCGATCGCCGAGCCCGAAATCGGGGCGATCACCAACGTCGGCCCGGTCCACGTCGAGCTGCTCGGCTCGGTCGAGGCGATCGCGGCGGCGAAGGCCGAGCTGCTGCCGGCCCTGCCGCGGGACGGGACGGCGGTCGTCCCCGCCCTCGCCGCCGAGCTCGAGCCGCATCTCGGCCAGGCACCGAGCCTGCTGCGATTCGGCTCCGGCGGCGACGTCCATGCGCTTGAGAGCAAGGTCGAGGACGGCGTCACCGAGGCGCTGATCGAGGCGCCGGCCGGGCGCCAGCTCTTCCATTTCCCCTTCGCCGAGGCCCACAATCTGGAGAACGCGCTGGCGGCGGTGGCGATTGGCGTGGCGCTGGGCGCGTCCCTCCCCGAGATGGCCGACCGCGCTGCGAACATAGGGTTCTCCCGCTTCCGGGGCGAGCGCCTCGAGCTGGGCGACGGGATCGTCCTGGTGAACGACTGCTACAACGCCAACCCAGTCTCGATGCGCGCCGCGCTCAGCCACCTCGCCTCGCTCGGCGAGGGGCGGCGGGTAGCGGTGCTCGGCGAGATGGCGGAGCTGGGCGCCGGCGCGGCGGCCTACCACCGCGAGATCGGCGAGAGCGCCCGCGCCGACGGGGTCGATCTGCTGGTCGGCGTCGGCGAGCCGGCGCGCGACTACGGCCCCGACGAGCTGGTCGGCGACCCCGAGGAGGCGGCCGAGCTGCTCGCGGCCCAGCTCGAGCCGGGCGACACGGTCCTCGTCAAGGGCTCGCGCTCGGCCGGCCTCGAGGCCGTCGCCGTCAGCCTCGGGGAGTTGCTCGATGGGTGAAGTGCTCATTGCCGGGATGGCGGCGATGCTGATCTGCATCTTCCTCGGCCCCAAGTTCATCGAGTTCCTGCGGGTCAAGGAGTTCGGCCAGCACATCCGCGAGGACGGGCCGCAGGAGCATCACACCAAGGCGGGAACGCCGACGATGGGCGGGCTGATCGTCTTCGCCTCGATCTGCGTGCCCTACCTGGTGCTCTCCGACCGCGACGCGCAGAGCCTGGCGGTCTTCGGCGTCGCCATGGGCTGCGCGACGATCGGCTTCGCCGACGACTTCATCAAGATCGTCAAGCGGCGCTCGCTCGGCCTTTCGGCGCGCTGGAAGCTGCTCTTCCAGCTCTTCCTTGCGCTTGGCCTCTGGTGGGTGGCGCGCCACAAGGTCGGGCTCGAGCCGATCCTCTTCTTCCGCATCGGTGACGCCAGCATCGACCTCGGCCCGGTCCTCTACTTCGTCCTCGTCTTCCTCGTCATCGCCGGCACCTCCAACGGCGTCAACCTCACCGACGGCCTCGACGGCCTCGCCGCCGGCTCCTGCGCGATCGTCCTGCTCGCCTACACGGCGATCGCCTTCGT
>Ga0190274_10000589_pt1 | contig 21302 bp, 18 predicted proteins | sample Popmic531T_FD_133002 | JGI IMG/M metagenome (GOLD analysis project Ga0190274, IMG submission 133002) | Populus adjacent soil microbial communities from riparian zone of Yellowstone River, Montana, USA - 531 T | ecosystem: Environmental > Terrestrial > Soil > Riparian zone | place: USA: Montana... | reverse complement strand
CTAACACAGCCGGGTATTTGATCTTCATGTTGTTCTCCTTTCAAGGGGCTAGTTTGAGATTCGACAGATGTATGATTTGAGAGGTAACCTTACTTCCTTGATCGACATGGGCGCTTCTCGAAAATTGCGAAACTTTTGAACCCCGGGTTTGTTCGTGAGATTTCGTGTGATGCGCGTGGATCGTTTTTGGCCCCTACTGACTAAGAACGATCCACGAAATAACACGAACAAACTCGAAAAAGCGCGGCGAGTTTTTAGCTGTCTTCGATCAGTGAAAATCATGCGAACCCGCGGCGGCCACGGTGAATGAAAGCGTCTTCACGCTTTTTGCTTTTACCGAAACCACATCGTCCTGGTTTTGCAGTGTGCCCGAGATCAGAAGAAACGGGTGGTCAACTAAAATCAAACGATATTTATCGAAGAGCTGTGGCGTGATGATGACATTTGCCACTCCCGTCTCGTCTTCCAAAGTTAAAAACACAAACCCTTTGGCCGTGCCAGGACGCTGTCGCACAATTACCCACCCACCAACTTTGATCACGCTGCCATCACTCAGGTGCTGCATATCGATGGCCCGGGAAGCGCCCAGCTTATTCAATTCAGCTCGATGGTAAGCCACCGGGTGCCGTCCGATCGTCAATCCGGTACCACGAAAATCGGCATCCATTCTTTCGGGGCGAGTCATCGGGGCTAAGGGCGAGTTGCCATCCTGTTCGTGTAGCTCTGTGTAAAGTTCTCCTGCCGGCCGCGTGACTCGCTCCACCTGCCACAACGCATCGCGGCGGTTTGTTTGTCCGACACACTTTAGTTTGTCGTTGTTTCCGCGAGAGGCTTCTTCAGTTAGATCGCGACAAACTAAAGTGTGTCGGACATTTTCCTGAATGAAATTCAAAGCCCCCACCGCCGCCAGCTTCCTCATTTCATCTTTCCGCAATTGAGGCACGCGGTTGCGTAGATCATCAATGCTGGTAAACGGTCTTTCAGTGCGCGCGCTAACAATGGCCTGTCCCGATTCTTCCCTCAAACCCTTCACATATTTCAACCCAAGACGAAGTACGAGTTCCTTACCCTCTTCCCCTATTCCCCCCTCTTCTTCAATCGTGCACAGCCAATCCGACTGCGTCACATCAACCGGTTTGACTTTCAACCCGTGTCGTTGCGCATCCTTAACCAGGGTAAACGGTTGATAAAAACCCATCGGCTGATTGTTGAGAATCGCCGCCGTAAACGCCGCCAGATAATGACACTTCAAATAAGCACTGGCATAAGCAATCAAAGCAAAGCTGGCCGCGTGTGATTCAGGAAAACCATAAAGAGCAAAAGAAGTGATCGCCTGCACGATCTCATCCTGCGCTTTGCTGGTCAGTCCATTGCGCGCCATGCCCCGGCGCAGTTTCACTTCGATTTCCTTCATCCGTGCTTCGGAACGTTTGAAGCCAAAAGCGCGCCGCAGTTCTTCAGCCTCGCCTCCGGAGAAATCGGCGCAGATCATGGCCATCTTTAATAGTTGCTCCTGAAACAAAGGCACACCCAAAGTTCGCCGGAGCGCCGGTTCCAGCAATGGATGCGCATACACGACCGGCTCGCGTCCCTGCCGGCGCTTTAAATACGGATGGACCATGTTGCCGACTATCGGGCCGGGACGAATGATCGCTACCTGCACCACGATGTCGTAAAATTTTTGCGGCTTCAGCCTCGGTAAACAGGACATTTGGGCGCGACTCTCCACCTGAAACAGTCCGATCGTGTCTGCTTTTTGCAGTGCCGCATAAACCGCCTCATCGTCCTGGGGAAGATGGGCCAGGTCGACTTCTTCATGGTATGAGTCGCGAATCAATTCAATTGACTCCTCCAATACCGCCATCATCCCCAGACCCAGCAAATCAACTTTGATCAGCCCCAGGTCTGCGCAATCTTCCTTATCCCATTGCACGACCACCCGCCCAGGCATGGCTGCGGGTTCGAGCGGCACCACCGAATCGAGTTGGCCCTGGCAAATCACCATGCCACCGGAATGTTGGCCCAGGTGACGGGGGAGATCCTGCACCATCTGGTAAAGCTGAAAAAACTTCTTGATGCGTGGATTTCTCAGATCAAGTCCCGCATCGCGAAACTGGCGTTCAGTTGAATCTTTGGGATCTTTCCATTCCCAGGTATGCACCAGGCCGGACAGCCGGCCAACTGTCTGATCATCAAAACCAAGGGCTTTACCGACTTCACGCGCGGCCGAGCGTCCGCGATAAGTGATCACGTTCGCAGTCATGGCCGCGCCAAGTTTGCCGTATCGCTGGTAAACATATTGAATCGCACTCTCGCGCTGGTCGCCGCTGGGCAAGTCGAGATCGATGTCCGGCCACTCGCCGCGCTCTTCGGAGAGAAATCGTTCAAACAACAATTCCATTCCCACCGGATCCACTGCGGTAATACCAAGGCTGTAACAGACGGCGCTGTTTGCCGCCGAGCCGCGACCCTGGATCAGAATCCCCTGCTTATTACAAAACTGGACGATGTCCCAAACGATCAGGAAGTAGCCTTCGAGTTTGAGCTTCTCAATCAATACCAATTCGCGTTCAATCTGGGGGCGGGCGCGTTCGTATGATGGTTTGCCCTTCTGACCAGTGTAACGAAGCCGCGCGCCTTCTTCCGTACGCCGGCGCAAAAACGAAGTCATGGTTTCACCGGCATCAACTGGATACTTTGGAAATTCATAACCAAGATCGGCGAGCGAAAATTCGAGCCGTGAAGAAAGCTCAACGGTGTTATGAATGGCTTCAGGCAGGTCTGCAAACAGCTGTTGCATTGTCTTCGCTGATTTCAGATAACGCTCGGAATTCGTGGCCAGCAAGCGTCCGGCTGTTTCCAGGCGCACATGATTTCGAATGCAGGTAAACACGTCCGACACCTCACGCTGGACAGTGCGAGCGTGACAAACGCCATTGGTAGCCAGCAACGGCAGGCCCAAACGTCTGGCTACTGCCATCACCGCCTGATTGCGCGCTTCCTCATCACGATTGAAATGGCGCTGCAGTTCGACATAAACATTGTCTTTACCAAACACATCAATCAACCATTCTGCTCTTCTCTGTGCCTCCTCTGTGCTCTCTGTGTCTCTGTGGTTAAGTGCGTTTGCCAACGGTCCATCACCCGCTCCCGTCAAACAAACCAACCCTTCCGCATATTCAGCCAGTTCATCAGGGGTTACTGCACACTCACCCGGCTTTGCATGTTTCGGCACACGCATTTTCATCAGCGTGATCATGCGGCAAAGATTTTGATAACCCGTGCGGTTCTGAACGAGGAGTGGAAGCGAGAACACATCTCTTTGAATACGTGAGTGTTTTTGTCCAAAGTCCGCTTTTCGATCTAGTTTGTGACTTTGGACCTTGGACTTTGGACTTTGGACTACGGTAATTTCCGCCCCAATATGCGCCTTGATTCCATGCTTCTTCCCCGCCATATGAAAACGTGGACTTCCGTACACGCCATCCCGATCAAGCAAAGCCATCGCCGGCATCTCTAATTCAAGCGCCGCGGCAATCAGCTCCTCGGGCACCGAAGCGCCTTCAAGAAAACTGAAAGCTGAGCGTGCATGTAATTCGATATAGTTCATTTTGGATCACCGATCATTATCCGCAGATTACGCAGATTTCACTGATTCAAAAGAGATAAAGCAGTGGCAAAATTCAGACCATCTTTTTCATTCCCCAACCGCAGCTCCTTATACTTGCTGTTTATTGAATCAGTGAAATCTGCGTAATCTGCGGATAAAATCGGAATGTTTTAGTCAGTCATAAACCCCTTCCACAAACCACTCCTGGCTTCGCAACTCACGGTAAATGCGATAAAGAACCTGTGACGATTGACCTCCACGTCCCGTATTCAAACTTTCCGATCTCTGATCTCTGACCTCCGACCTCTGACTTCTGGATTCAACGCCCACGTCCCATTCATCTCGCGCCCAAAGATCCGCGCGCCACCAGTCACCCGAGGTGCGCCATGGACCAGCCACGCACACCACCTTTCCATACACACTTCTGTTTTTGTCCCAGGCGCTAATTTCACGCGGATAGCCCTGCTCGGCCTGCACGATGGCCCGCAATGGTGGGCGGAAAACTCGAAACCCCAGTCGGAATTTCGGATTGCGGATTGCGGATTGCGGATTTTTGTTTGACTGCTGTCTGCCGTCTGCTGTCTGCCGTCTGCTATTTGCTGTTTGCCGTCTGCTTCTTTTCGCCTCCTTCAACTCAAACCGGTTGACGCGAAAAGCATCCGGGCGATGCGTATCCAACAACTCAGGCGAACCGATGTTTGCCATCCCCACCAGCTTTGCCAGTCGTGCCAGCGTTAGTTCCAGCTTCTCCGGCTCCGGGGCCAGCGGAATAAATAACCCCGTCTGCAACAAACGAGGCTTAACCGGTTCACAATTCACCTTGACTGCGACAACCCCTGCCGGCGGCGGATGCATTTCAGTGTCGAGCAATAGAAGTTTTAAAAAGACTTTGTGATCGCGCATGGGATAAGGCAGGTTGAGTTTGAGTTCATGGGTAGCGCGGGTTTCCAACTTCATTTCCACTTGGATCGCATTCGTGGCCAGCGCATACGAATTCAGGCTCGCGCAGATCTGGTTGAGCAAGCGCGCCAGTATGAACGACAGCGGTTCTAATTCGACGATGGGATAATCGAGCTCGATCGAGTTTCTGAAAACCGGTTCAGCTTGTTTGAGTTTGAGGTGACGAACAGTTTTTCCGCTCGCCAGTTGTTGCAGCTTTAATCCGTCCTGGCCTAAACGTTCGGATACTCCGGTCAGGGGTAGTTCCGCAAATTCTTTAAAGGTTCGCACGCCCCAGAGTTTGAGAGTCTCCAGAATTTCTGTGGCCGGCTTTTCGTCAATCCCCACCAACGACCATTGCAGTGCTTTTAACGGCAACCCGCCAAGGCAGGTGAGTTCTTCGCCGGCGGCAGTAAACGTAACTCCCTCGCAAAACTTCGCCGCGTGTATGGCGGCATCCGGGTTGGCAGCCAGAGCGACATTTACCTTGCAAGCTAAGCCTCCGGCTTCTTTCGAGTTCGCTTGTCGGGCGATTTGATCAGCCAGTTCGTATGCAGAACCAAAGCGTAAAGCACATCCTTCAACGTCAATGACTACGGTGTCGTCCGCCGTCTCTTCAACTAGGGGCGAGAAGGTATAGGCAAATTCGGCTAAAGAAAGGGATCCCCGACCGGGCAGTGCTGGGGTGCCAGATACTCTGGCAGGGACATTCTGACCATAAATGCACGCAAACATCGACAACTTCCTACAGCGGAGTTTTTCAGCAAGCGAAGATTAGCGAAAATTAGCGAAGGCTGTCAAGCTATGAACATAATTACGTCCGTTTAGAGGTGGGCACCGCCCACTGGTGCGCGTTGGATGAACCCATTCACGCAAATTAATCACGGTTAAATTCATAACCGGGTTCGTATCTTCCACGCCGTACCGGTGGGCGATGCCCACCTCTAAACGAACGTAAGTGTGCAACGTAAGTGCGAGGGTGCGAGGCTAGTGGGCGACTTTGACTAAAACCTCTTCTCCAAGTTGGTTAAGGTAAAGAGGGCGCCGGCACTCCACCTGAAAATTCAGGCCTTGCATGAGATTTGAATGAGGGAGTGGGCCCTCATTCATTCTGCGACGCAGGCTGTTTTCTGCCGGGGTGGGAATTGAAGATAACGAGCGCGATAAAGACAGTGCGCGAGTATTGCACTTGCCCTGGTTGACTCTATTAATAAATCTCTCAGTCACCGGTTTCAGTCTTTCGTTATTTGACGACCACAACCCGGTTTCCTGTTTTAGTTCCAAAGCCAACGCCGCGCATGATCGCACGCAACTCTCCTCTGCGATTACAACCATCGACGTGGGCGTGGCTTCCAGGGTGCGACGGAAGCGATACCACCATGATGAAATTATTCTTTTCGCATCTTTTGCCGCGACGTCTCCCAGATCCAATATGACCAGGCCAAAGCCGCCACCTTGCAACAACAAATCAGTGCTCTTAAAGGCGTGCTCCAGATTGTTGGCACAACGTATCCAGAGTAAACGGTCAAAATCTATCTCAGCTTGTGACGCTGATTGAGGATCAAATGAATTGTTTGTATCCACCAGGGCGCAAATTTCCTGGCGGCCGGTGGCGTGGGCCAGAGCAGAAAACATAAAGCTGGTGCGACCTGAAGACGCGGTTCCAAAAACTTCGGTTAAAGCTCCTCGTGGTAGCCCGCCCAGGGTGAATGAATCGATTTGAGGAATGCCAGTGGAGATTACTTCCGCGGGCCTCTTTTCATGCAGCTTAACCGCGGCGCCAAAGCGTGAGGCGAGTTCAGATTCAATTTCGATTTTTGAAACTACAGCTCTCATGATCTATTTTTGTAAAGCAAACTGTTAGTTTGCTGAATGGTTGATTACCACTCGGGTACATAGCAAAACTAACTGTTTTCCTATACAAACCTGAGCTATTGGCACATGCCTGTCACCAAAGATCCCGCAAACTAACAGTTTGCTTTACAAAAAAAATGCCACGAAAATCTTCCCAGGGCTCGGCTGAAGAATTCTTTCCCGACAAACTAACCTTGCCGGCTCTGCGAAAAGCCGCCGCCGATTGCAAAGCCTGCGATCTTTGGAAACGAGGCACGCAAACCGTCTTCGGCGAAGGCCGTCGCCGCGCGGTGGTAATGTTCATTGGTGAACAGCCTGGCAATGAAGAAGACCTCATGGGTAAACCTTTTGTTGGTCCCGCTGGCCGTCTCTTTGACGACGCGTTAGAAGAAGCCGGCATCGATCGCTCTCAAACTTACGTCACCAATGTGGTCAAACATTTTAAGTGGGAGCCGCGTGGCAAACGCCGCATCCACAAAAAGCCAAACGCTCAGGAAATTTCCGCCTGCCGTCCCTGGCTCGAGGCCGAAATCGCGTTAGTCAAACCAAGGGTCATTGTCGCCCTTGGCGCGACCGCGGCTCAGTCTCTGCTCGGTCCCAAATTTCGTGTCACTAAACAACGCGGAGAGTTTATTGAATCCACTCTGGCACCTTTGGTAATGGCTACCGTCCACCCATCCTCAATTCTGCGCGCTCCGGATGACGAAACCCGGCGCCTCGAACACCGTCGCTTTGTCGATGACCTCAAAAAACTCAGCCGGGTGATTAAGTAGAACAAGCTTCTGCTATCTTCCCGAACTATGCAGAGAGTCCAGCATCGTGGGTCGAAGAATACGGAACCGGGAGCAGTAGCGACCGGGTCACCCATGAGCTAAGAGCGCGATGGTTCAAATGGTGAAACCCTGAGCTTTTCTTACCAACGCCTACCCGGTCGCTACTGCTCCCGGTTCTGTATTCATCCCGTGGCGTTGATGGTTTCTGATTCCACGAACGCTTACGCGGAGCGATCTCATTAACACCGTGGCTTCAGCCCGGTGATCAATAATTCCCCATTACTTTTGAACCGTTTCTAACGGTTTTCTCCTCGCCCGCAATCTAAACCGTTAGAAACGGTTGAAGAATCATTTTGGCTGACTTCCTCCACCGGGCTAAAGCCACGGTGTTAATGAGATCGCTCCGCGTTTCGAGTGAATAGACTTTGATGAAACTTAACATCACCATCAAGCTCTACTACTTATCCCTTGACCTCGCTCGCCGTATTCGTTAATATTCGGACGATTTTCGCCTGCGAGCCGAAAATAACATAATATGACCGGTTGAAGCAAAGATTTTTTGGAGGGGATTTTAGATGCCTGTAACAGCGCGACAAAGGCAGGTCTACGAGTTTATCTGCCGGTATTCGGAGAGCCAGAGACAGCCTCCCACGATAGCTGAAATTGGGAAGCAGTTTCAGATGACTTCATCCGCAAGTGTGCACAGCATCTTGTCGGCCCTTGAGCGTGAAGGACTCATCAAACGCATTCCCAATGTCAGCCGCGGGATCGAAATCCTCAAACAGGAAACTGCCGAAGATGATTATGAGATCCCTTTGTTGGGACTGGTGGCAGCCGGCCAGCCCATCGAGGCGATTCTCACCCACGAAACTGTCGCCGCTCCAAAGAACATGATGGGCCGCGGCCGCATGTTTGCGCTGCGGGTGCGCGGCGATTCGATGATCGATGAGAACATTCAGGACAACGACATAATTATCGTTTCGTCTCAACAGACAGCTGAGAACGGCCAGATGGTGGTAGCACTTATCGACGGAAACTACGCGACCGTGAAGAAGTTTTATCGCGAAGCTGACTTCATTCGGTTAGAGCCGGCCAACCCACAGTTCAAACCAATATTTATTAAGACTCCCGGTAGACTTCAGCTGCAGGGTGTGGTGCGCGGACTTATTCGCAGTTATCCAACGGCTTGAGATCTCAAATCCTGGATCTCAGATCTTAGATCTCAGATCCGCCGAGACCCTGCCAAGGATCATCCAATGACCAACTCCGAAGACTTCAATCTCACCAGCAACACATCAGAAGTAACGCTCTGTGCCTTTGCCCTGGCCGATTGTGTCGTTCACGTAGACTCGCAAATCGCAAAGTATCTGAGAGCCGTCCACCGAACAGCGCTCGAGCTTGCCATCCCGAATCTGTTCGGCTTGGAAATTGGGGGCTATTGGCTAACCTCGGCTCAGATTAATCAATTACGAAAGCTACCGGATTGCTATCCTGCGAATGAATTCAATTTAGCCAAACGCGCCGTTGAGGCCTATTTGCTGGCACAGACTGAGCGACTTGGTCTGTTCCCGGCCCAATGTCCGACACACTTTAGTTTGTCGATTTCGTAGCCGTAGGCACGTTTGTATTTGGACGCGCATTCGACTGAGTAGAGACCAGCAGATGAGGTTACGAACCATCGACAAACTAATAGGTGTGTCGGACACAGGACTTCGATAATTCCTGACCATAAGGCTTCCATCTCAACCAGTGGGAACCAAATCCGCGTCCCGTCTCCTTGTTTTCCGCAGCACAATCAAACCAATCCCTGAAATTATCATTGCTCCGCCGGCGAATGTTCGCCAGTTGAGTTCTTCATTGAGTACCAACACTCCGAGCGTGACCGCAATCACTGGCGTTACCAGCGCCACCAGCATTGTCTTGGTCACATCCATATGCTGAACCAGCCAGTAGTAGAGCAGGAAAGCAGCGACCGACCCGACAATCGCCAGGTAGAAGAGAGAGATGATTGCCATTCGGGTCCAATGAAAGTTAAGCGGACTTCCTTCCAGAGGAATCCCAATCAACAGCAACGGAATTAAGCCAAAGAACATTTGCCCACCTGCCAGGATGGCCGGATTGAGATTAGCTCCACGCGCTTTGACCAGCACGTTTGCATAAGCGGCGCAGGCAGAGCCCAGGATCAGAACCGCACAACCTGCCAACGCCCTGGGACCGGCAACGCTTAACTGATTTGAAAAGATCACGCCAACTCCCGCAACTCCCATCACCACTCCAAAGATCTTGACTGGCGTCATTTGTTCTTTCGGAAGATAAAAGTGCGCGATGACCAGACCAAACGCCGGAATCGTCGCCTGGAGCAAAGCCGCCAGGCCCGACGAGATGTATTGCTCGCCCCAGAAAAGCAATCCGTAATTCAGACTAAAAGACAGGACGCCGGTCGTCGCCAACAACATCCAGTCAGCTCGGGTGCGTGGCAAAGGCAGCCGGCGCGCGGCAATCATCGTGAAGAGAATCGAGCAGGCAATTACAAACCTTATACCGGCGAAGGTAAACGGTGGTAGATCACTCAGTCCAAGCTTAATAAACAGCCAGGTCGATCCCCAGATGAGACACAGGAGAAGCCAGACAAGGCGGGATTTAATGTTCAACCGTTAACTCCGCAGGAGCGAGACGAAAAACAGATAAGAGCTACTAATTTCGGTCCACCGACATCGTATCTGCCTGGCGACGCGAAGCAGGCAGGCAAGATGCCTGCGCTCCCAGGGTTGTCTTATCACAGGAGCGGCAAGTTAGACCTTGATCTAACTTGCCGTGCTCACAAACCCACAAATGTGTAACGCAGTTTCGACTACGCCGTCGGACCGCTAAGTTTGATTATCCCAAACACCGCACCCTGCGGATCCTGAATGACCGCAAAGCGTCCCACGCCCGGAATATCCATGGCCGGCGCTATAGTCGTGGCTCCCAACTCATTGGCCTTCGCCAGTTTTGCGTCGGCATCGTCAACCGCAAAGTAGGCAAGCCAGTTCGGTGGAATCTCACCCATCTCCGGCGTTGGTGAATACATCCCGCCGGCGGGTCGATCGCCGTTCATAAACGACGTGTAGGACATTCCTCCCATGTCCTTGGTATCTTTGGCCCAACCAAACAGCTCCGTGTAAAACTCGCCGGCCTTCGCGGTGTCGGGAGTTGCAAGTTCATTCCAGCAAAGAGAGTTGGGCACGTTTACAACTCCCGCGCCTTTTTGCGTGCCTGGTTGCCAGAGGGCGAAAACGGCACCGGTGGGATCTTGAATTACCGCCATCCGTCCGAAATCCATGACGTCAAACGGACCCTTCATTAAGGTACCGCCCAGTTCTTTTGCTTTTGCCGCGCTATCATCGGCACTGTTGACGGATGCATAGGATAACCAATGGGGCGGTATTCCCTGTGACGTCATCTCGCTCTGCATTTTGTAAAGAGCCCCTACGTCTTTGCCATTTAGCTGGAGCATCGTGTAGACCATGTCCGGTCCCATTGGATTGTCATTAGCCGTCCAGCCAAAAAGTTCAGTGTAAAACTTTTTCGCGGCTTCGCCGTCAGAGGTTGCCAGTTCCACCCAGCAAAAAGTACCAGGCTTGTAATCCGGGGTTTCTTGCGGTCTTGCTTCACTCATTGGTTCATCTCCTTTAGAGTCTTGGGCGCGCAAAACTCAAGGGAGACCAGGGGAGCATTACGCGGTGATCAACAAAATATTTGGATTGAGCCTTAATAATAACCGCCTTGGGGCAAGGGTGCAAAAACGGAAAACGCTACCTCCAGCAAGCTGAAAGTAGCGCAATCCGTTTCCTATTTAACCGCTCAAGCTCTCAAGCCGAAACTCTCAAACCTAAACTTTTAAAAGGATGGCAGCTTCGCTGTACACACTAGGCTGCCGATTTATATCCCGATGACCAACTGGCGGTCAGTTCGATCCTCGGTCAGCACTCGAACCGTTTTCACAATTCTCGCATCCTTTCGAATGCGGTGCCTTTAGGTTTTTGTTCTGGTGGCTTTTCCTCCACCCTCGGTTACGATCCGACAACGTCGGTCCAGCTTGCGCCGAACCATTCGCCCCCTTCAGCGGGTCCTTCCTAAAGGGTGCCACTCGTTTTTATCCGAATGGCTCGAGAAAACCTCTCAGCCTTCTCTAGCAAAGCCTTTCGGCTTCGACTCGGGCGTCAATAGAATTAACAGCCGCCTGTCAATTCCCTCTTCCGTGTGTCACCACATCGGTTGCCGATCCCTTTGTCGGTCTCGAAGGCCGTGACCCTCGCGACAGGGAGGTTTATACGCTCATTGCTTTTTAAGATCAAATTTTTATGTGTTTTATTTTTTCGTGATCCAAAAAACTTTTCCTGACTCACCGGTTGTTGGTGTTCGTTAGTGAGACTTCGTGTGATTTCGTGGATCGTTCTCTTGTGCAATCAGACAATGCGATCCACGAAATCACACGAAATTCCACGAAGGAACACGAAAGGAAGTTCTTGTGCCGCTCACTTGTTCGCATCAATGGCTGTCTGAATTAACTTTTGCACCGCAGCCATTTGCTCCTCGTCTGCATACTTAGTGCGCGGCCAGAAAAACCCCTTCAAGCCATCTTTCCGGCGCCGCGGCACCACATGGACATGCAGATGTGGGACGCTTTGACTGACCCGATTATTCATTGCCACAAACGAGCCCTCAGCTTTCATCGCCGCCTCTACCACTCGCGTGAGCAGTTGAACGTTCTGAAAAAAACTCCCAACCTGCCCAACCGGCAGATCGATTAGTGTTTCGAAATGCTGTTTAGGAACCAGCAAACAGTGGCCGTGAAAAAGCGGGCGATGATCAAGAAAAGCGATCGACAGGTCATCCTCAAAAACTACTGAGGCGCTCACCTCGCCGCTAATGATTTCACAGAAAAGACAGGCCATAGCAGGTGTTTTGCTTATTAAGTCCGGCAGTTATTCAGATCTCAGATTCGAGTATCAAATTGTCATTCTAAGGTAGAATTGCACGCGTGACGACAGCGAATCATTTCAAACAGGTCTTCAGCAAAATACTTAACTATGGCTTTTTGCTCGAATCCGATCCCCAACTTCCCAGTGTTTGTTCACTCATTACCGGCACGCGGCTGAAAGGATCCTGGTGGTCGCATCCGCTGGGTCAGACCATCTTTCAGGTGAATGAAAAACTGGAAGATCATCCAGACGTTTTAATGACAAAGTTGGTTTCGGGAAAGGTGACTTTCGTCCATCGCGCACTCTGGCCAACAATCCTGGCTATCGGAACTTCGCAAGAGACATGGCAGATGGACGGACTATCTGCTTCGGCTCAAACTCTACTGAAGCTGGTTCAGGCAAAGGGGACCCTTCAGACTGACCAGATTGTCCTAGCCAAGTCGGAATCCGCAAGAAAGACCAAACCTGGAGATGTCGCACGCGAACTCGAACGCAAGGTGCTGATCCATGCCGACCAGATCCATACAGCCAGCGGCGCCCACGCAAAGGTTTTGGAAACATGGCAGCATTGGTCCAAAAGAACAGGCTTCGCTCGGACCTCAATCCTAATTGATCGCGCCAAGGCGGACCTCGAAGAACGACTGCGGAAACTAAATGAGGAATTCGATGGAACGGGCCGGCTTCCCTGGATTGCCGGCTAAAAACTCTAAACTGCCTGAATGGAGGTAACTCCTTGGAGTGCGCCGGCCCGGCGGCGCTTTGGTCTGTCTGCCCATACTGGCAACGGACAGAAATGATTGACCTGATGCCAACGAGCTCTTGCTTTGAAGGTCTCGCTTGCCCAACTCTGGCCAAAGCGGCGCCGGGCCGCCGCACTCCAAGGAGTTGACCTGACTCGGGTAGTTGTTGAATCAGTGAGGAGCCGAGGTATTGAGACATGATCAGTGAAACTGCGTGCGCAATCCTGACAGCTAAGGAAGCTCTGACCAAACTCCCTAACCCCGAAGGGAAACGCTTCGCCACCATCTTCCAACACGGAACCTTGCTGGTTGAGATCTATGCTCCGCGCGGAGAGGATCCACAACAGCCACACTCCCGCGACGAAGTGTATTTTGTGGTTACCGGAAACGGTGAATTCGTCTGCGGTAATAACCGGCAGCAGTTTGGTCCCTCAGACTTACTCTTCGTCGCTGCGGGTGTCGAACATCGATTCGAAAATTTCAGCGAAGACCTGGCCGTTTGGGTGCTTTTTTATGGGCCTGAGGGCGGCGAGTCTACGGTGGAGGAATAAGCATGCCTACCTACAATTCGATTGCTCCATGTTTCGCAGTCGCGGATGTTGGCGCAACCATGCAGTGGTACCAAACGAAGCTTGGGTTTTGGAGTGATCCGTTTCCTGAGTCAGAACCGCACGCCTTCGCGATCCTGTTCCTCGATCACGTGGAAATCATGCTGCAACGAATCGAGACTTATGAAAAGCCGGATTTATACGCGCGCCGGAGCGGAGGTGTTTGGGACGCCTACATTCGTACTGAGGGCGTCAAGGAACTCTACGAGGCGATCAAGGACGAGGTGACGATTCTTAAACCACTGCGACAGCAGCCTTATGGCGCATGGGAATTCGAAGTGAAGGATCCGAATGGTTATGTTTTGGTATTCAGTGAGATCATCGAGTCGCCATCATGAACAGGGCCTTTGTTCCTGTATGCAGGCAAGCCTGGCAGGATCGATCTTCTGCGGTAGCTCCGTTCCGCGCCAGATGCTTCCATCATCGTAATGAACTTCCGTAACAGCCACTTCAATTCGATATTCATCTTCCCACTTGTTTTTCAACAAAGGACTATCTTCAAAGTTAAGGACATCAATCTTCACCTTGCGGGTCTCGTTGGCGTGAAGATCGATTTGGACGAGAGCCGTTTCTCCTTTTTCCAGGACTTCCGTCAGGTCCCTGGTCTTGAAAACGAAATAACTAACCTTAACCGCGGCGACTTTTTTTGCAGTTGCATTCTTTAGGGCCGAGGCGAAGACCTTAAATGGCTCTTTAGCACCAAGCTTTCCTCCACCAGCACTCACTACCCGGACCGGAAGGGATTGATATCCCAATCGCGCTTCAAGGTAATAGGTTAAAGATACTCGCGCGTAATCAGGTCGGGTCGCCGCCTGCGCCTTCGCATCTCTTTCGAGCAGCGGTACACAAGAGACCGCGAGCATCAACCCGATCCGCAGAGGTTTCATAGTCTCCTTCCAATCACTGCTTCAGATAATGATACCGATCGATCTTAAACACGCCTGAAATGCAGGGAAGTTCCCGGATGGCTAGTCGAGATCAACAGAGTGCTCGCTATCAGAAACTCCGAGTCCTCGCTTAGACAGGACGCACCGCGTTGGCAAACGCTTTTGCTCCCAGCGTGTTGAGAACTTCAGCCTTCCTTACCCAACCGCGCCGGGCGGTGCCGACTCCGTATTTCAGATTGTGGAGTGCGCCGGTCGAATGAGCGTCAACTGAGATCACAAACTTGATCTTGCGTTTGCGCGCTGCGCGGATCCAACGCGGTTCCAGGTCGAGCCGGTTAGGGTCGCCGTTGACTTCAATCGCCGCCCGCGATTCGGCGATCACGTCCAGAATCCGCTCCACGTCGCAATCAAACGCCGGACGACTCAGCAACTTGCGTCCCAGCGCATGTCCCCAAATCTTGAAGACCGGCTGGCTCATGGCGGTCAGGATTCGGTTCGTCATCTTTGCCGAATCCATTTTGTAGCGCGAGTGGATGCTGGCAACGATAACGTCAAACTTCTCAAGGATTTTGTCAGGGTAGTCGAGCTGGCCGTTAGCAATGATGTCCGATTCCGTGCCACGCAGTATCTTGATCCCGACCTTCTCCTGCACCTCGTCGATCTCGTCCCACTGTCGCTGCAGACGGTCCAAAGTAACGCCGCCGGCATAAAAGGCTGTGGGTGAGTGGTCGGTGATAGTGACATACTTCATGCCCATGGCCTCAGCTGCTCGGGCCATTTCTTCAATCGAATGCTTGCCGTCGGAATAAGTTGTATGGCAATGAACCATGCCACGAATGTCTTCCAGGGTCACGAAATCTTCCGGCAACGTGCCGGCAAGGGCAGCTTCGATTTCACCCTGGTCTTCACGCAGTTCAGGCGGGATATACTGCATGCCCAGCTGGTGATAGATCTCCTCCTCGATTCGCAGCTCACTGGAGGGCTCGGTCTTGCGCTTCACGCTCCGGCTCGGCTTAACTTTTGACTTCGGACGGCTGGTGCCATCGCTGGCAATCTGGTGCAACCTATTTACGTGGGCGGCTGATCCGGTTTCCGTTAGTAATGCCAGGGCAAACTCGGAAGGATGAGCGGTCACCAGCGATAACCGCGCGCCTTCAGCGAGCCGCACCGTACAAGCCTCTTCCATCTGCTCAATGACCTCGGCAATGAGTGGGAAGCGAAGGAAGTGTTTCACCAACGCCGCAGGTTTTTTTGTATTCACCACCAGGCGAATGGTTCCGACAGTTTCCTTCCAACGCCGCAGGGAGCCGGCTACCGCAATGTCGGTCGCGTCGGGAGATGTGCGGAGATAGTTGACGATCTGCTCGGCCGTTTGCCACGCCCGGTGCAAATGCATCCGGTCTTCGCCTTTGCCGCGCTGGCGGTGACTGGTGATTGCTTCGAGAAGCTTTTCTTCCGTCTTCGCTCCAAACCCCTTGATGTTCCTGATCTTGCCTGCCTCGGCCGCAAACTTGAGGTCCGCAACCGACTTGATGCCCAAAACATCATGAAGTGTTTTGATCTTGCTAACCGATAGTCCCGGTAGTCCCGACAATTCAATGATGCCCGGAGGAAACTCCTGTTCGAGTCCCAGCAAAACCGACGATTGACCAGTCAGATAAAGCTGTTCGATCTGTGATGCTAACCCCTCGCCAATTCCGCGCAATGAAGTCAAACGGTTTTCAAGTACTACTTCACCAATGTCGTCGGAGAGACCACCTATCACCCGCGCTCCGGCCTGATAAGCACGAGCCTTGAAACGATCCTTGCCGCCCTTCAGCTCAAGCAGCGCGGCAATCTCGTGGAGGGCCGCCACGATGGCAAACTTATCTAGACGGTTCTTCTGAGTCATCACTGAGCAGGATACAAGAATTCTTTCAAAACGTCGTAACGACCATGTTTAGGTGCGACATTGACCCTGACGCACGCCTACCAGTAAGAAGTCACTCGAACGATGTAGCATTGTACTACCAGACATTCCGGGCATTGCACTTCGCGGCTTTTGGGCGCTTCGAGGGCATTGTCTTTCGCGGCTTCGCCGCATTCCCTGCGGAAAGGCTATGCCTTTCCGCAGGGAAGGTCACTCTGCTTTGGAGGCTACGCCTCATGTTTCGCATCTCTAAAGACTCACCTGTTCACTACATTACCTCAGTGACGCACAATCGTCTCCCTGTTTTCAAAACCACAAAACTCAAAGAAGTAATGTGCGATGCACTCAAGGAAGCACGCACTTCGTGGGATCTACTGATTTTTGCTTACGTAATAATGCCGGATCATCTGCACGCTCTAATCGGCTCGCACCTGAAACCGTCTAAAGTTCTGAGATATGTTAATGGTATCTCAGGCCACCGAATAATCGAACATCTGAAGGAATCGGGTTCGGAAGCGTCCTTGGCAAAGTTACAACAGGAAACTCGTCCTCGCGAGTACAAATACTCACTTTGGGATCATCACCCGAATCTGAAGTTGATCACAACCGAGAATGGTTTGATGGAAAAAGCCAACTACATTCATCTTAATCCTGTTCGCGCTGGGCTAGTCGAACGTGCGGAGGATTATCGTTTTTCAAGTGTGCGATGTTGGCAGCGAAAGCCACTCGAAGATGAGCCGCTATTAATGGATCTCGACAAAGTCGCCTGGCACAAATAGCAGAGGCGGAGCCTCGATAAGAAACTTGCTTACGGAAAGGCATAGCCTTTCCGCACGGATGGCGGCAAAGCCGCGACGTAGCCGCCGCTTTCTTGAAGCAAGCTCCAACCTGATTCTGGCCGTTCTGAGATATGATTCTCAATGTTATCAATCTTTTTGCGGTTCATCCGAGGATAAGCAATGCCTATCGCTTCTATTAACCCAGCCACTGGTGAAACTCTTAAGACTTTTGAGTCACTAACCGAAACACAGATCGACGAAAAACTGCAGCGCGCCGCCGAGACGTTTGCCACCTACCGGCTGATATCTCTGGCTGAGCGTGAAGCATGGATGCTACGCGCAGCTGAAATCCTTGAATCGGAGAAAGACGACTTTGCCAGGTTGATGACCATCGAAATGGGTAAACCAATAAAAGGCGCCGTGGGCGAAGCGGAAAAGTGTGCCTGGGTTTGTCGCTACTACGCCGAGACTGCAAAGCTTCATTTGGCCGAGCAGTTCGTGGACACAAACGCGGCCAGCAGCTTCGTGCGTTTCCAGCCGCTCGGTCCGGTGCTGGCCGTGATGCCCTGGAATTTTCCATTCTGGCAGGTCTTTCGTTTTGCTGCGCCGGCGCTGATGGCCGGCAATGTTGGACTGCTCAAACATGCTTCGAATGTCCCGCAGTGTGCACTGGCGATTGAAGACATTTTCCGTCGCGCTGGGTTTCCTGAGGGCGCATTTCAAACCTTGTTGATTGACTCGGCCGAGGTGACAGCGATCCTCGAAGACAGCCGCGTAGTGGCCGCTACGTTAACAGGCAGTGAGCCTGCCGGACGCAGCGTCGCAGCGATCGCCGGAAAACAAATCAAGAAGATGGTGCTGGAACTGGGCGGCAGCGATCCTTTTATTGTCATGCCTTCAGCCGACATAGCGGAGGCGGCGACTACTGCAGTGAAAGCGCGCACGATTAACAATGGCCAGTCGTGTATTGCAGCCAAACGCTTCATTGTTGCGGCTGATATCTACGACGAGTTTGAGCGGAGATTCGTTGAAGAGATGAAGGCGTTGAGCGTCGGAGATCCACTGGATGAGACTAATGACATTGGTCCGTTGGCAACCGAGCAGATTCTAAAAGACGTTGACGAGCAGGTGAAGGCCTCTGTTGCTGCCGGCGCCATTGTCCTTACGGGCGGAAAGAAGATTGACCGCGATGGTAACTACTACGAGCCGACAGTCCTCGTCAGTATTCCCCTGGCTTCACCCGTTTCCTGCGAGGAAGTCTTTGGTCCGGTAGCCATGCTTTTCCGCGTCAACAATATCGACGAAGCTATCGATCTCGCGAATTCGACCAGCTTCGGCCTTGGCGCCGCCGCCTGGACCAACGACGACGCTGAACAAACACGCTTTATCGACGAACTCCAGGCAGGATGCGTCTTCATTAACAGCATGGTCGCCTCCGATCCGCGTCTTCCTTTTGGCGGAATCAAAAACTCCGGGTTTGGTCGCGAGCTTGGTGAGTTTGGGATTCGGGAATTCGTGAATATCAAGACGGTCTCGATCAACAAATGACCGCGAGGGAAGACCTGGACGATCGGGGTCGCAAGGTTATCGACTTCGTGGATTAGCACCAGTATCGGCCGGCCGCCAATCAACCACCGGCTGGATGGAGGGATTTCCACGGCACACCCAAACGTTTGCGCGCATCCCACGTCTCAGGATCTTCGGTCGTTGCTCGATGCGGTGCCAGTCGCTTTTCACAAACGCGCTGCCGTTAAGTAGAAAAAATTTGAAAGGTTCATCTGTCCCCGGGTGGCGAATGGTGACTTCCTCGGTGGTGTCGAAGCTGGTTCGAATTCTCAGGAACGTGCTTCCCTTGCGACGCCGGTAGCCACGGACCTCACCATCATACAAAGTCAAATCACTGCGATCGCATTTGAGCTGGGGATGGGGCATGACCCGGCCTCTGTCCTGGTGAAGCGGGAGAGCCGGCACAGTTATGACCGCGATTAAGAGCGCAAAGACCAGCATGCGCATTAGAGGTCCTCAACCTTGAAAGAATAAGAAAGGAGTGCCTCCGCAGAAACACTCCTTCCTTTTTAGCCGGCAGAATGCCGATCGATCAATGCAGGAAGCGATAGGTAGACCACATCGTGTCCGCGCGATCAGATTGTCCCAAACTGAACTTGTACATACAGGGATCGTCGGTATAGTCCATGAAATTCTCAACCGGATCTACACCGGGATTGTTTGGTCCTTTGCATGTGTCCGGCGACTTGTTGCCGGGACAGCCGAAGAAAGGACTACGTTCCGAAGGAGTATCCGCCACTCCGTCATTGGGTGAAGTGCAACCACCCTGGAAAGTGTGATAGAGACCCAGCCAGTGACCTACTTCGTGAGTTCCGGTGTCACCTTCATTGTAAGGAACATAGGTTGAGCCAGGGAGGGACGCCCAGTAACAAACTACACCGTCCTGCGACGGGGCTCCCGCATATTCATTCGGGAACGTGGCCCATCCGAGATAACCACCACCGCTGTTGGTGTAGAAATTCAAGTCGTCGGCGGTGCCTGTGTGAAGCGCGTTCTTCATCGCTGTTTGAGCAGCCGAACCCGGTCCAGCGGCGTACCAGCTATCATTCTGCGTATATGTCTCGCTCGCCCTCACAAAACGGAACGAGGTGTTCGCGGCCGCCGTCCTGTAAACAGGCGTGTCCAAGCCACTGTAATGTTCGTTCATGGCAGCGATCTGCGCATCAAGTCTTGATACCGGAATATTACCGACGCCATCTGAGCGATAGACGACGTGAAAATGAACCGGAATAAGAATTGAACCATTCGGGTAGAGTCTGGCGCCGTCATTTCCGCCGCCGCCACCACCACCAGGAGCGCGACCGGATGCGGCACGATTGCCTCTTACATCGTTTTCTATCTCTTCGATCTCGAGGTCATCGGCATGACGCGTACTACACTTGCGGCCGGCATCGACAAAATCCTTCTTCGACGCGAACACAACTCCATCTGGAGCGACTACCTTACCATCCGCCCGGACCGCAGCCTGGGAGCCGGGATCATCAGGGCGCCCCTGGGCGCCAACATCTTTTGTGGAAACGCTCGCCAACACGAACGCCAGACCAAACAGAAGCAAAGCAACTGATGCTACGTATTTTCTCATTCATTTCCTCCGCAGTTAGTTAGAGTACAGTGACTAAATCAGGGCTTGTCGGGAGCAGGCTTTTGAGGCCCTGTAATATACCCAAAAACTGGGTTCATTGCCAGTATTTACCGAAGCGGCCGGTTAGGACCTCAAACCGGTTTACAATTCCCCGCTAGCTTAGGTATAAATAACACGTCGCAGCAACAGTAGATTGTTTCTGCGTCCCCCGTTTATTTCCCCAAACCCCCAAGGACACAGTCCCGGACTGTGTCGAGTGTGCATTTGCGTTCGCGCGCCAAACCCGATTCTGGCCAGGCCTTCTTGCCAGGCTTTGTTCGCGACCAACCTCTCTTCGATTCTGGGCTAATTCGGAAGGAAAACATGCCAACTCAAACCCTGACACGAGATTCACTCAATACAAAGCAGCTACTCAAGGCCCTGGTGGCTTTCAAGAAGGGTGATTTTTCTGTTCGCTTGCCCGGCGAGTGGACTGGCGAAGCGGGAAAGATAGCCGACACCCTCAACGACATAATCGAACTCAGCGACAAGACCGCGAAAGAAGTCGAACGCGTCAGTCGCGTAGTGGGCAAAGAAGGAAAAATAAACCACCGCGCGGCGGTGCCGGCCGCTTCCGGTTCCTGGTTGCGACTGGTCGACTCCACCAATCTGCTCATTGATGACATGGCCCGCCCCACGAGCGAGATGGCCCGTGTAATCGGAGCGGTAGCGAACGGCGATCTTTCGGAGCGGATGGCGCTTCAGGTTGATGAGCGCCCGTTGAAGGGCGAGTTTCTCCGCACGGTGAAGATCGTTAACTCAATGGTCGATCAGTTGAGTTCCTTCGCTTCGGAAGTAACGCGCGTGGCGCGCGAAGTCGGTACCGAAGGCAAGCTGGGCGGCGAGGCCCAGGTGAAGGGCGTGGCCGGAACCTGGAAAGACCTCACCGACAGTGTGAACTCGATGGCCAGCAACCTCACCAGCCAGGTCCGCAACATCGCCGAAGTTACCACCGCCGTAGCCAACGGTGACCTTTCCAAGAAGATCACAGTCGACGTTAAAGGCGAGATTCTCGAACTCAAGAACACCATCAACACCATGGTGGACCAGTT
>Ga0190274_10000588_pt1 | contig 21329 bp, 11 predicted proteins | sample Popmic531T_FD_133002 | JGI IMG/M metagenome (GOLD analysis project Ga0190274, IMG submission 133002) | Populus adjacent soil microbial communities from riparian zone of Yellowstone River, Montana, USA - 531 T | ecosystem: Environmental > Terrestrial > Soil > Riparian zone | place: USA: Montana... | reverse complement strand
CTGCCGGCGGCGGGAACCAAGTGGACGCTGCGCACCTACACCGGTATCGTGCGCGCCGCGGCTGGCAGCGCGGCGGCCGGAACCCTGGCAGCCGGCACGACACCGACGGGGTACTCGTTCGCCCCGCAGGTCCGTTCCCCGGCCATCCCGGGCCTGCAGATCAAGTTCACGGTGACGACGCCCACCAGTGCGGTGGCCGCCACGAACCTGGACCTGACGCGGGTGCACACGGTGCCCGATCCGTACTACGTGACGAACGGGTTCGAGGCCACGACTGAAGCGAAGATCCTCCAGTTCGTGAACCTGCCTACCCAGGCGATCATCCGCATCTACACGTCCAGCGGAATCCTGGTGCAGATGCTCGAGCACAACTCGACCGATTACAGCGGATCCGAACAGTGGAACCTCCGTAACCGGAACAACCAGGTTGTCGCATCGGGTGTGTACTTCTATATGATCGAAGCCGGCGACGCCCGCAGGGTCGGCCGCTTTACGGTGGTGAACTTCGCCCAGTAGTCCACTGGCCCGGTGAGTGGGGTCCCGAACGGGGCCCCACCACCTACCTCAGGAGATCGAAAGATCATGCGTGATTCTCAAAGACTTCGCTGGGCACTGGCGGGGATGCTGTTCATCGGGAGCCCGACGTTGCTTGCCGCTCAAACTCCGGCCGGCAACACAACCGACAACACGTCGTACGGGACCACCTCGGCGGAATTCCTCCTGCTCGGCGCTTCGGCGCGCGGCGCGGCACTCGGAACATCGTTTTCCGCGATCGCCAACGACGTAAGCGCGCTCTACTACAACCCTGCCGGTATCGCCTTGCAGCGAACCAGCGGGTTCTCGGCGAGCGCGTACGATTACGTCGCCAACACCAACTATGCCTGGGCGGGCCTCTCGTTCCCGTTCGGCGGGCGGTCGAAGGCCTTCGGCCTGCAGTTCGGCACCTTCGGGTTCGGTGACCAGCCGGTGTACACGGTCGAGCAACCCGACGGCACCGGCTCGGTGTACTCGGTGAGCGAAACCTTCGGCGGCCTCACATACGCCCAGAACTTCTCCGACCGGTTCAGTGCCGGCCTTACGGCGAAGTTCATCTTCGACAACCTGGGTGGCGCCACCGGCAGCGCGTTCGCTGTCGACTTCGGCACGAACTTCCACTCACGGCTGGGCGGGCACCCGATCCAGTTCTCCTTCACCCTGATGAACCTCGGCTCGAGCATCAGCTACGGCGGCGACCCGCTGATCGTCCAGGTGCCGCGTGACTCGGTGCCGGGCGTTCCGACGGTCCCGAACAACCCGCAGCAGGGCCAGCTGAGCACCAAGGCGTACGGCCTGCCGACCGTCTTCAAGGTCGCGCTGGGGTACGACATCGTCTCGAAGACGGACACGCGCTGGACGCTGATCGGCGACTTCAACCAGCAGATCAGCAACAAGGCGTCGTTCGGGTTCGGCACGGAAGCGGACTTCAAGCACCTCGGCGGGTCGGGCTTCGGCGCGGCACTCCGGGTGAGCTACAGCTACCAGCCGGCCAACAACCTCACCCCGACCCAGCTCGCAAGCTCGGTGGCGGATGAGGAGAACCTGCAGGGCCTGGCGTTCGGCGGCGGTCTTTCCTTCCAGACCGCGGCCAAGTTCAGCATCGGCCTCGACTATGCCTACCGGTACATGGGCACGCTCGGGCCGACGAACTTCTTCACGTTCAGCGTCGGCTTCTAAGCCGGGCTAGTCGTCCGGCAGGCGGGCTCCTTACGGGGCCCGCCTGTGTCTTTCGGGGCCTGCCTGTCGTCTCCGGTGGCAGGTTGATAGACTGCGGTGGCGCCAATGGGCGCCATCGTTCCCGAGTTTCCGCCCCAACGGAGCAATCAAACGTGCGATTCCGGAGCTGTTCCGCTCTGGCCCTGCTGGCGCTACTCCTTCAGGTCCCTGCAGTGCTGGCCCAGGCCCCCGATGGTCTTGCCCTCCGCGCCGTGCGGTCCTACCGCCAGGAGAATGGCGGACAGACCCGTGTTCGCGTCCTGATCCAGGTCCCGCTTTCGATCATGGAGGCAGGGCCATCCGGTGCCGCCTACACCGTGGGCGTCAAGGTGCTGGACCAGGCGGGGATCACCCTCCACACCGACTCCTGGCGGACCCACTTCTCGCAGGCCGCCGTGCGGGCCCCGGGGAGCAATGGGCTCGAGATGATGGATTTCGCGATCGCGCCCGGCAAATACACCGTGTCGGTGGAGATCACCGATTCGGCGTCGGGCCGGTCCCTGGCCAGCACCCTTCCGGTCGAGGGCTATACCGGTCGGCCCGAGGCCTCCGACCTGATGCTCTCGTCGGCGATGCGGGTGGCGACCGAGAGTGACTCGGTGCCCAAGCCGGGCGAGATACGGAAAGGCAACACCCTTTTCAGCCCCTCCGCGGTGCTGCGGCTCACGCCTCTTGAGCCCGAAGCGTACTACGTCCTAGAGACCTACAACGAGGGCACGGAAGAATCGGGTACGATGGCCGTGGAAGTGGTCGACGGTGGGGGCAAGGCGCTCATCCAGACAGCCAACACCCCGGTGAAGGTCGCCGCCTCGGGTGGTATGCTGAAGGGGCGGCTCAATCTCGAAGGGCTGCCGCCCGGCGGTTATCAACTCCGCGTGCTGTTGCAGTTCGGCACCCGCGCGGTGGATCGTTCTGCGCCGATGACCATGGCGGCCCTCGATGCCACGCTCGCTCAGGAAGTCACCCGCATCAACGCCGAAAAGGTCTCGGACGAGGGGTACTTCAAGTACATGACGTCGGAGCAGCTCGATTCCGCCTTTGCCCCGCTGTACTACATCGCCACGCCGAGCGAGCTGAAGGTCTGGAATAAGACTCTCAGCGATGATGCGAAGAAGCGCTACCTCACCGAGTTCTGGCAGACTCGTGACCCCACCAAGGACACGCAGGTGAACGAGGTGCGCGACCAGTTCTATGCCGCGATCGCATTCGCGAACAAGAACTACAAGGAGCGCAACATTCCCGGGTGGAAGACGGACCGCGGTCGCATCTATGCCAAGAACGGCGCCGCCACGTCGATGTGGCGCCGTGCTCAGATCCAGCGCGCCCCGCCGTACGAGGTGTGGAACTATCAGGACCAGGGCCAGGGCAAATGGTACATCTTTGCCGACCGGACCGGCGTTGGGGACTGGAGACTTATGGTATCGAGCGACCTGAAGGAGCCGAAGCAGCCGGACTGGCGGAACATCCTGACCGAGGATGGCGTCCGCGAAGCCGGACGCTTCCTCAACGTGGACTTCTACAGCAGCACGGCCGCGGCGTACTAGCCCACGGCCCGGCTCGCCCTAGTGCGCGAGCGGCAGCTCCAGACCCGCGGACTTCGCGGCCTGGGCTGCCGCTTCGTCGTTCTGCCGCAGGATCACCACCTCCGGCGGGGCCTCTCGCGCCGCGCGAGGCAGGTAGCGATCGATCCCCATCGCCAGGAACAGCAGGAAGAGGTAGAGCAGGGAATAGCGGTACATCTTCCACGCGGTCGGCGTTACGCCAGCCTCGCGCAGCAGGACGATGCAATACCAGAGCAGCCGCGCGCCCAGGAGTACTGCGGCCACCGCATAGAATGGCCCCAGGGCACCGAACACCGCCGGCATGATGGTGAGCGGCAGCAGCAGCAGCGTGTAGATGAGCATCTCCCACTTCGTCCGCTCCTCGCCCTTCACCACCGGCATCATCGGCACGCCGGCCTTGGCATACTCGCCCTGCTTGATGAGGGCGAGGGCCCAGAAGTGCGGCGGCGTCCAGTAGAAGATGATCGCAAAGAGGTAGATGGCGGCGAGGTCGAGGCCGCCGGTCATGGCCGCCCAGCCGACCAGCGGTGGAAACGCCCCCGCCGCCCCGCCGATGACGATGTTCTGTGCCGTGTTCCGCTTGAGCAGCATGGTGTAGATCAACACGTAGAACAGCAGCCCGCCCAGCGCGAGCCAGGCACTGAGCGGGTTCACCTGGTTCCAGAAGATCCAGAACGCGATGGCGCCGAGCGCCACGCCGAAGAGCAGTCCCTGGGCCGGCGTGATCCGCCCGGCGGGGATCGGGCGGAGGCGCGTGCGCGTCATCCGGTCGTCGATGTCCCGGTCGAACCACATATTGATCGCATTCGCGCCGCCGGCCATGAGGTAGCCGCCGATCAGCACCCAGAACACCAGCATCGGGGAGGGAAGCCCCCGGTCGGTCATGAACATCGGCGCCACGGTGGTTACCAGCAGCAGCGAAATGATGCGCGGCTTGGTCAGGGTAACCAGGTCAGCGAGAATGGATGGCTTTTTCATGGCGGGTAAAGAACGACCCCGATCCGACCCCTGTCAACCAGCAATTTGCGGGTGGAAGCGGTCACGGAACGGTAAATCGTTGTGCGGCCTGCTTGACGCACATCGAAGGGTGCGTAACTTCTCCCGGGTGAGCCAATCAGGGTCGGCTCATGGTACCAGCTAAATCAAATAGCACAAACAATTTATGGCGGTTCGCCCGGGCCTTCCCGAGCGGTCGCCCGCATTGTGGCTCATTGCCGGTGTCCCGCGGGTCGCTGAAGGAACAGTCCCCCATGCAACGCTGGACCCATTCGCTCGGCCGCGCGGTCCTTTCGCTGGCCCTCCTCATGGCTGGCGTGACTGCCGTGCAGGCGCAGGGCGTGACCACGGCAGCGATCCAGGGCACGGTGAGCACCGAGGGTACCGGAGTGGCCGTCGAGGGGGCCCAGATCGAGCTCAAGAGCCTGCAGACGGGCCAGTCCTTCCGCACCACGACCCGGAGCAACGGGCGGTACAGCTTCGAGAATGTCACCCCGGGACCCGGGTACCAGTTGACGACGCGCGCCATCGGCTTCCTGCCTCAGGTGCAGCAAGGGCTGACGCTTGGCCTTGGCACGCGACAGGTGCGGGACGTGGTCCTCAAGCCGAGCGTCGTGGAGTTGCAGGAAATCGCGGTCGTGGCCCAGGCGGACAACCCGTTGCTCGATGCCGGACGGACCGGCCCGTCGAAGGTCATCGGCGACTCGGCAATCCAGAGCCTGCCGCTCCAGGGGCGCAACTTCACCGACCTGATCGCCAGCACTCCACAGGCGGTAGGCACCTCCATCGCGGGCAACAACAACCGGTACAACAACCTCCAGATCGATGGCGGCGTCAACAACGACCTGTTCGGGCTCGCGGCATCGGGCGTCCCGGGTGGGCAGTCGGGGGCGCGCGCCATCTCCCTCGAGGCAATTTCCGAATTTCAGGTGCTGGTGGCACCCTACGACGTGCGGCAGGGTAATTTCGCCGGCGGCATGGTCAACGGCATCACCAAGTCGGGCACGAACCAGTTCCTCGGCTCGGCCTTCGTGTACCGGCAGAGCAAGAGCCTGGCGGGTTATCGCGACGATCCGACGTTCACCAGTCTCAGTATCTGGCAGTACGGTGCGACGCTCGGCGGGCCCATCCTCACCGACAAGCTGCACTTCTTCGTGTCCGCGGACGTCCAGTCGAAGGAATCGGCCTTCTCGTCGCCCTTCAACCTCACCGGCAACGACGCGGCCGACCTGGCGAGCACCGGCTTCACCACGGCCACGGTGGATGAATTCGTGGACATCCTTGGCACCTACGGCATTACCAACTCAGGCGACGGCAGCACGCCGAACGTCGAGAACCCGCTCACCAACCTCTTTGGCAAGCTCTCGATCAACACCGGCGAGGGAAGCCAGCTCGAGCTGTCGTACAACTATTCGGACGCCGACCTCGGTTCGTACATCCGGAACCCGACGGGCGTCGCGATCACCGGCCGCATGCGCGACGGCTGGCAGCTCTCGAACAGCGGATACACTCAGATCGGCAAGGTCAATGCACTGCGTGCCCGCTGGATCGCGGAATTCGGCGGCGGCCTGTCGAACGAATTCCTCACCGGGTACCAGACAGTGCGGGACTCGCGGGAGCTTCCTGAAGAAGTGCCGCTCATCCTCACCGCGGTGGGCAACATCGGAGCGGCCACGTCGTGGCTCGCCGCTGGCGCCGAGCGCTTCTCGCAGGGCAACAGCCTGGACCAGAACATCTTCTCGGTGGCCGACAACCTCTCGTTCGGCACCGGGTCGCACCGGTTCACCGTCGGCACGCAGAACGAATTCTTCAGTTTCGAGAACGTATTCACCCAGGCCAGCATCGGCGTCTGGTCGTTCAGCAGCCTCGACAGCCTCGCTGCCGGGACCCCCTCGGCGTTCCAGCGTCGCATCCCGACGCCGCTGCAGCCGAAGGGGCCGATCTCGCTGATCGGCGCGCAACAGTTCGGGCTCTACGTGCAGGACCAGTGGTCGCCGTCGGAGCGCATCTCGTTCACCATCGGGCTACGGGCCGACATTCCGCTCATCAACAGCCCGCGGACCAACCCGGTGCTGCTGAACGACCCGAACCTGCCCATCAACACCGGCGACTTTCCCAATGCGAACATCCTCTGGTCGCCGCGGCTGGGGTTCAACTGGGACGTGACCGGGCAGGCACGCACCATCGTGCGCGGTGGCGTCGGCATCTTCTCGGGCCGCCCGCCGTACGTCTGGTTGTCGAACTCCTTCACCAACACCGGTGCCGACTTCATCCAGGTGACCTGCACCGGCGCGGACGTGCCGGATTTCACCGTGGACCCGGCGGCGCAGCCGACCGCGTGCCGCAGCGGGACCCCGACGGCGGTGGCGGGCGAGGTCGATTACTTCGACCCGAACTTCAGGTATCCGCAGAACTTCCGGGCGTCTCTCGGCTTCGACCAGCGACTGCCGGGTGGCTTCATCCTGACGCTCGACGGCTACTACGCGAAGCAGGTCAACCAGATCTACCTGCAGGACACCAACATCCCGCAGGCGCCGACGACCAACGGCGAAGGCCGCTCGGTCTACGGGACCTTCGCGGCGGCCACTGGACGCGCCACGACCGCCCGGCGCACCGCAGCGGTGACCAGCGCGATCTTCCACACCAACACCTCGGCCGGCCAGACCTTCTCCGGCACGGTCCAGTTGCAGAAGGCATTCGCCAACCACTTCGAGCTGAGCGCAGCCTATACGGCGTCGCGCACCACCGACCAGATCTCGGCGACGTCGAGCCAGGCCTTCTCCAACTACCAGTTCGCGTCGATCGGGTCGGGCACCATCGCGGAACGTGACGTCACGACTTCATTCTTCGACGTACCGAGCAAGGTGACGCTCACCGGCACGGTGGACCTGCCCGCGGGCTTCGACTTCTCCGTCTTCTACACCGGGTTCTCCGGCACGCCCTATGGCTGGGTGATCAACTCCGGGCCTGCGGGCACCAATGGTGACGCCAACGCCGATGGCATCGCGGGCAACGACCTCGTCTTCGTGCCAGCCGACCCGTCACAGATCACGCTGAGCAACCCCGCAGCCTACGACTCGCTGCAGAGCTTCATCGGCAGCCAGAAGTGCCTCGCCGAGGCGCGTGGCGCGCTGCTCGAACGGAACTCCTGCCGCAATCCGTGGCTGAACTTCTTCAACCTTCGGCTCGGCTGGACCACGCCGCAGGTGAAGGGTTCGGGGATCGAGCTCACGCTCGACATCTTCAACTTCCTGAACTTCCTCAGCAGTGACTGGGGCTTGACCAAGCAGGTGAGCGCCTTCGAAGAGGGACCGGCCTTCCTGAGCGTCTCCGGCTACGACACCGTGAACGACCGGCCGATCTACCGCTTCACGCAGCCGGCGGTGGTGGAGCGGACGGTCTACGGCCAGACGACGTCGCGCTGGACCATGCAGCTGGGGGCGAAGTGGCGGTTCGGGTTCTAGGACGTGAGGACGTGAGGACGTGAAGACGTGAGGACGTGAAGAAACTCTCCTTACGTCCTTGCCCGCGATTGCAGCACGATTGCGGCGAGCGCGAATATCGAATTCGGGAGCCAGGCGGCGAGCTCGGGCCTGATGAGGCCGCTCCCCCCCAGCGCCTGCGAGAGCTGCACCAGCAGCAGGAACGTTATCGTGGTGGCGAGGCTGATGCCGATGCCGATGGCGGTACCGGCACGATAGCTCGTCATCGCCAAGGGGGCCCCGAACAACGCGATGATGATGCAGGTCGCGGGCACCGCCAGCTTGAGCGCGCGCATCACGCGCACCTTCCCGGCGTCGGAGCCTGAGCGCTCCACCGCCTCGATGTACCTCCCCAGCTCGGCATAGCGCATCTCTTCCGGCCGCCGCGGTTCCGCGAGGAGGTCGGATGGCAATTCCGTCATGTTGAGGAGCCGCATCGACTTGAACTTGAAGCTGGTCTGGTCGGCGCCATTCACGATGGCCCGGCTCGATCCGCTCCACAGGCGCCATCCGGTGCTGTCCCAAGTGGCGCTGTCGGCGGTGATGGCGAGTGAGGGATAGTTGGTGCCGGTGCCCTGCCGCGTGAGCACCACGTCGGTGAGCCGGTGTGTCTTCGAGTCGAGCGTGCGCACGGTATAGACCCACCCGCGCTCGGCACGATAGACGAAGTTGTACCGCTGTCCACGAGAGCCCGCGCGCTCGCCATGAATCTGCACCTTCTTCTCGGTCATCGCCGGCGCCAGTTCCTCCAGCGCGAGGCATAGCCCCGCGGCGAGAAACGCCCCGACATAGATCGGCAGCACAAACCGATGGAAGCTGATGCCGCCCGCCTTGGCGGCCGTCAGCTCGGAGTGCCGGCCGAGGTTGCCCACCGTGAAGACCGTCGCGACCAGGACCGCCGCCGGGATGATCTCGAACATCTTTTCCGGGAGGAGGTACAGGTATCCGAGGGCGATGCCGCTCAGGGGAATTCCGCGATCGAGCAGCTTCTTGAGGTTGTCGGTGAGGTCGATCAGGGTCGCCACGACCGGAAAGCCGAGGATCGTGAGGAGGAAGAGGCGCAGCCAGGTGCGGAACACGTAGCGGTCGAGCAGCGGCCAGCGCATCAGTCCGCCGCCGCGTTCATCGACGGCTCGACGCGCAGCCGGCGGAAGGGCCGGAGGAGGTCGGGGAACTCTCCACCGCGCGAGGAGCCGCCGCCCCGGTGCACGAGGACAAGGCCCACCAGTGCGATCGTGCCGAGGATGATGTTGGGCGAGAACATCGCGAGCCCGGGCGGGGCATAACCGCGGTCGGCGAGCGTCTCGCCCGCCGTCAGGCCGACATAGAACACGGAGTAGACGAACATGCCGCCGCCGAGCACGAGCCCCATGCCCCCGCGCGGGAAGCGCAGGGCCATCGCAACGGCGATGAGCACGAAGGGGATCGACGCGAAGCTGAGGGACCACTTCTTGTAGATCTCGACGCGATACCGGTCGGCCCGCCGGTCGGCGTTCTGTTCCCGTTCAGTCACCGAGGAAACCGTACCGAGGTCGCTGAGCCGGGCGGCGCCGGCAGGGGCCGGCGGCGGCGCTGGAGAGGGCGCCGGGGGGATTTCCTGTGCGGTTTGGCCGGGCTTTTCCGTCCCCCTCCCGACGGCTCCCGATACGGCCGCAAAAAGGCCACAGTAGGCACCCCGGTAGGGTCCCAGACTTGCCGTCCCGGTGGTGGCGGGGACAGCTTCCGGGCGTCGTCCGAGCAGTACCTGAAGGTCGGAGCGGGTCAGGTCCGCGCGCTGGGTCTCCGCGTCACGTATTTCCCGGCGGGAGCTGTCCACCACCCCCATGAGCTCGCAGGTCGTCATTTCCCGTTCGCCGCGGTCCAACTGATCCTCGCTGCGCTCCAGTTGGTCGAAAACGTCCTTGAAGACAATTTCCTGCGTCGTGAACGTGGTATGCTCGAACAGCGGCCGGTCGGCAGAGGTGACCTGCTGCACCGATCCGTGGAACAGCTTCAGCACGAGGTCGCGGCCGTCCTTCGTGTAGCCCATGAGCCCGCTGTCGGCGTAGATGATGCGCCGCCGCTCGGCTTGTCCCACGTCGTAAATGGACACACTGCGCAGCCTGCCGGACCCGGGATCGATGCGGCTCGCCCTCAGGAAATACTGGGAGGAGGGCACCTTATTGATGACATTCTCGACCATCGAGAAGGTGGGCTTCTTCTTGGCGATGTCGAAGTAGAGATTGCGCAGCCGTGCGTTGCTCCGCGGCAGCACCTGATCCACGAAGCCGAAAGTCACCAGGACCATCACGACCGCCCACGCCAGCACCGGGCGCAGCATGCCCACGGTGCTCACGCCGCCCGCCCGCATTGCGGTGATTTCGCTGTCATTCGCCAGCTGGCCGAACGCATACAGCGTGGCGGCGAGCACGGCGAGGGGCAGGGTCATGGCCAGCAGGAATGGGACGCTCAGGAGAAACACCTCGCCGATGACCGACCAGGGCAACCCCTTCCCGACGAGGCTGCCGAATTTCCGCCCGATCAGGTTGAGGAGCATGATGCCGGTGAGCGCGAGCAGCCCGAAGACGAACGGGAGCGCGAGCTGGCGGAGGAGGTACCTGGAGAGGACGCGCACGAGGGGTTCTGGGAGGGCTCCGGGCTTGGTTGATGGGTCGGCGACTTGGAGTTATGTTCAGGAATCCAAACCACTTATGACGATCGCAGTGGCTTCCTGAGCGTGACGCGCCTTCTCCTTGCCATTGGCGTCATCGCCTGGTTTCCAGCCGTGGCAGCCGCGCAAGTCGATTCGCTGGCCCCATCTTCCGATACGACGGTGGTACCGGGCGTCGGGGTCAGGGCCACACTTGGGGCGCCCCCGCTCGTGCTGCGAGCCCCACCTCAATACCAGCAGTCGTGGATACTCGGGCCCCGCCCGCTGCCCGGTGCCACCGCCACGGCCTGGCAGTCCAGCCTCAATACCACCCTCGACTCCACCCAGGTAGCCCGCACCAACAGCCAGGTGCTGGTGAACCTCTACGGCGCGAGCCAGCAGGAGGCGGATTCCGCCGAGGCGGAGCTGCAGCGCAAGGGCCTGTTCGGGATCAACCGGAACCTGGTCGACCTCACCCTCGACGGAAACATCCGCCTCGAGCTGCGGGCCGACCGGCTCAAGAACCTGCGCTGCACGCCGGCGTCCCTGAGCGATCCCTCGAGCGGCTGTCGCGGCGAGATCAACGGACCGCGGCTCGACAACCAGATGAGCATCCGGTCGGGCGGCGTGATCGGCCGTCGACTTCGAGTGAACGTGGACTGGGACACCCAGCGCGACTATACGAATAGTAACATTATCCAGGTGTACTACGAGGGACTCGAAGACGAGGTTGTGCAGCGCGTCGAGGTCGGCAGTGTCGCCTTCCGTCCCCCGCCGTCACGCTACCTCACCGCTTCCATCCCCACCAACAACTTCGGCGTCAACGCGCTCTTCGAATTCGGGCAGCTGCAGATGCAGGTGCTCGCGGCGACCCAGAAGGGCAGCGCCATCGGGGAGCGGGTCTTCACCATCGGCCAGGCGACGGCGACGCCGCAGGACCGCAGCCAGCGCGACCTCGACTTCGAGTACGGGCGGTTCTACTGGGTCGTCGATCCGCGCGCGTTGCCGCACTATCCGGCGATCGACGTCCTGAGCCTCGATACCCTCACCGTGTCGCCCACCATACGCCCGGCGCAGATCCGGGTGTACCGCTACCGGGTGCCCCAGCTCACCGGCGGCGTGGACCCGAACCTGGGCGGCATCCCGGCCTGCGGTTTCCAGGGACCCGCCGGCAAGACCTTCGGGCCGGTGCCGTGGCAGCTCCTCGTGCTCGGCGCCGACTACTACGCCGATCCGTCAGGCCTCTGGATCGCGCTGTCGCAGAAGGTGGACCTCCGGTCCGACTACCTCGCGGTGAGCTACGTGACCGAAGGGGGCGAGACAGTCGGCAGCTTCCCGCAGGCGGCCAAGCCCGGCGCCGGTACCACGTGTGCGTCGGTCGACTCGCTGCGGCTGATCGTCGAACCCCTCGTGGGCAACGACCAGCCATCGTTCTGGCACGAGATGCGGCAGTTCTACCGGGTTGCCGGACAGGACCTCGATCCCGTCTCGCTCAAGGTCGACATCGCGCTGAATCGCTCGGAGCGGCCGCTGCCGCCGTCCAGTTTCTCCACCTATCTCGGTGCGCTCGGACTGTCGATTCCCACCGACCAGAACAGCTTCGACCGGGAGAACCGGCTCTTTCCCCGTTCGCGCGATCCGGGGGCCGACCAGGTCATCCGCGAGTCGTACCTCGCGTTTCCCAACATCAAGCCGTTCGCCAATCCGGCGGTACTAGGCCCTACCGAGCTGGCCGACTCGCTGTACCAGACACCGGTGTACCTGCTGTTCACGCAGGGACCGCCGACCAAGTACCAGTTCCGCATGCGGTACAACTCCACTGGCGCCGGCGATCGTTCGACCCTGAACCTCAACGCCCTGCAGATCCTCGAGGGCTCGGAAAAGCTGTATCTCAGCGGCCGGCTGCTCGAGCGGGGCACCGACTATACGATCGCGTATGAAACGGGCCTGATCACCTTCCTCAACCCGGACGCCCTCTTCGGATCCGGGGTGGTGCAGATCACGGCGCGTTTCGAGGAGCGCGGCATCTTCGCGGTGGCCCCGACGTCGATCTTCGGACTGACCACACACTACGACCTCGGCCGCACCGGCGGGGTCAACCTGATCGGCATCTATCAGCGGGAGAGCTCCGCCTTCGCGCGACCGGCGCTCGGGTTCGAGGCCAGCGCCAACCTGGTCGCCGGCGTCAACACCTCCCTGCACTTCCGGCCGACGGCGCTCGGGCGGCTGGTCAGCTCGATCACCAACCGGAACGGCTCCTCGGAGGCATTCCTCGACATCAACGGTGAGTTCGCCTTCACGCAGCCCGACCCGAACCGCACGGGGCAGGCGTACCTCGAGGAGTTCGAGGGCGTGTCGGGAACGACGCTGAGCCTGGGCGCGGCGGTCTGGCAATACGGCAGCGTGCCGCAGAACACCGCCGGCCTCGATCCATCGCTCGGCTTCGGCGCGACGTTCGACACGGCGGACGCGGTGCAGATGATCTGGCAGAACCTGATTCCCGGTCCCAACGGGGACGTGGTGCAGTTCTTCCCCAAGGACATCGACCCGAACGTCGTGACGCTCAACGGCGAGTCACGGGTGCCGGAGACGGTGATGTACCTGACGCTGCATGCCGACACCGCCGGCGGCGTGGTGCAGCAGAACAACTCGTCGCAGTGGACCCAGCCCCCGCGCCCGGGAACTCCGCGATGGCGCTCGATGCAGACGGCCATCAGCACCGTGGGTGTCGATTTCACTGCCGTGAGCTACCTGGAATTCTGGCTCTACAACGACCCGGAGAAGAGCGCCGCGAATGCCGGCGTGAACATCGTCTTCGACCTGGGCCAGGTGAACGAGGATGCCGTGGGCGTGGCGCCCGACTCGCTGCTGGTCGGGCCCTCCAACGACACCACGTACGTGGGCAGGCAGTACGTCGGCGTGGGGGTCCTCAACACCGAGCGACAATCGAGCGGCGTGTTCAACGCCCAGACGGACGACATCGGCATCCTGGGAGACATCCCGCCGATCGTGCTGCCCGACCTCACGACCGACCCGGCGTTTCCGCTGTGCCAGACCGTGCTCGGCACCTCGGTGCAGATCTTCCCCTGGGGCGACCTGAGCGCGCGCTGCACGCGGGGCAACGGCTTCCTCGACACCGAGGACCTGAACGGCGACAACGTCCTCAATGCGCAGGGCCCGAACGACAACGTCAACCGGTATGTCGTCAGCCTCAGTGACACCCAGTATGTGGTGCGGAAAGGCGTCCAGGATCCCTCGGGCGCGGGCTGGACGCTGTACCGCGTGCCGCTGCGCACCCCGACGGCCGTGATCGGCACGCCGAACATCCGCCTGGTGCAGGCCCTGCGGGTGACGCTGGTGGCACCGCCCGCGCTCGATGACATCGTGGCGCGTTTCGCGCTCAACCGGGTCACGTTCGTGGGCGCGCCCTGGCTGGCACGGGCGCCGGCGCCGATCGAGGGGATCGCCGGCTCGACGGCAGAACCCACGGGCAGCGTGGTCGTCTCCGTCATCTCCACGCTCGACAAGACCCTCGGCTACATCCCGCCGCCGGGCGTCCTCGTCGGGCTCAACAACCTCCAGGCCGACCCCAACAGCAATGGCGCGGTGATCGACGAGAAGTCGCTGCGGGTGATCGCGCGCGACCTCCAGCAGGGCTCACGCGCCGAGGCGTACTTCCGCTTTCCGGCCGGCAGCCAGCGCTTCCTCTCGTACCGGCAGCTCAGGGTGTGGATGCGCGGTGGCCACAACCTGCCGGGCTGGGAGTCGGGCGACCTGCAGGGCTACATCAAGGTGGAGAGCGACGCGAACAACTTCTACATGTACAAGACGAACCTGCACAGCATCGGCGAGGAAATCGCGTGGAACCCGGAAGTGGTAGTGGACCTCGTGATCTGGACCAACCTCCGGGCGCAGATCGAGTCGGAGATCCAGCAGGGCCTCCCGCCGTCGGGCGCGGCGGAATGCGGCGGCGACCCGCTGGCCTATGTGGCGTGCCAGGACGGCTACATCGTGCACATCCTCAACCCCGGAGTGAACCCGCCCAACCTGGCGGCGGCGCAGGGGCTTTCCGCCGGTATCCTGCGGGTCGGGGCGGGCGTCTCCGACTCGACTGAACTCTGGGTGGATGACGTACGACTCTCGGACCCGATCACCACCATGGGCACTGCGTGGGCCCTCGACGCGCGGCTGGTGGCGGGTGACGTGTTCGACATCTCGTTCCTCGTGTCCAACGTGAACGGGCAGTTCCGCCAGCTTGGCGACCAGCCGAGCTTCCGCACGACGAGCGGCCTCATCACGTCGGGCAACTTCCGGGTGGACCGGTTCCTCCCGGCATCGGTGGGGCTGCTGATCCCCATCAGCCTTTCCTACGCCAACTCGAACGTCAACCCGCAACTGCTGACGGGCAGCGATATCCAGGCCGATGCCCTCCCGGGCCTGCGGAAGCCCAGCGCGAACACCGGGACCGCCAACATCCTGGTCCGGCGGTCGGCCCGGGGCAGCAATCCGTGGACGCGCATCCTCGCCGACCCGCTGGTCTTCACCGCAGGATACCTCCGGGGACGGGGACAGACGGAGCTTTCGCAGAGCACCACGGACAACTACAACGCGGCGCTCGCCTACAGTATCACGGTGACGCGCCGCGGGTCGCCGATCAACCTGTCGGGCCTGGTCAATGGGATGCCGAGGTGGATGCGGGAGAGCGACTTCGGGAACAGCCTGAAGACGGCGTCATACACCCTGCTCCCGACGAGCGTGCGGTTCCGGAGCGGGCTCAACCGGGACGAGACCAACTTCTCCTCGTACGTCTCGCCCGTGATACGACCGATCGACAGCACCGTGGTGCCGGCGCTCGCGCTGAACTACGCCTGGCGCAACTCCGCCGGCCTCACCTGGCAGCCGCTGGGGATGTTCCTCTTCAATGCCGACGTCGCGAGCACCCGCGACCTGCGCCAGTACGGCGATTCGACGCCGCAGGCACGACTTGCGACCGCCGAGCGGGAGGACCTGCTCGGGATCGATGTGGGCGTCGAGCGCGACCGGACGACCGGCACCAGCCTGGTAGTCGCACCGCGCATCGCCTCGTGGTTCCGGCCGCGCTTTCTCACCAACAGCAACTTCGTCCTGAACCGCTTCCTCAACAGCCGCCAGCTCGTCCGCACCGAGGGCGACACCGCCGGCGCCTTCCTGCTGCCGCAGACCTTCTCCAACCTGCGCAGCTACGAGCTGGGTTTCTCCATCGATTACGCACGCGGCATCCGGCAGCTGGTCGGCGACTCCTCCAGCGTGGGCACGGCGATCCGCCGCTTCCGGCCCCTGGACATCAGCCGCCGGACCACCCGCTCCTCGACCTACGACCTCGCGATATTCTCCCCGTCGCTGTCGTACATCCTCGGCTTCGGCGGCATGTCGAGCTTCCTGACCCAGGATGGGCAGAATGCGCTCGGTGCCACGCAGACGGTGACGACCCAGCTTGCGACCGGCTTCGACTTCGGGTTCGGCCTCACCATCACGGGCCTGTATGGCGAGACCACCACGGACCGCTACCAGGCGATCGGCGGCGGGCAGCGGCTCGCCGTCATCTACCAGCGGGAATGGCCGTCGGGACAGCTGCGGTTCAGCCGTCCGTTCGCGAGCGGCCCGTTCGCGCTCATCGCCCTCGGGGCAACGCTGCGCCAGCGGCAGGGGTCCACCACACAGCCGGTGTCGCCGACCATCGTCGCCGTCGTCTCCAACGAGTCGCGCAACCTGTCTCCAGAGCTCGGGCTCACCTTCCGCAACGGCGTGACGCTGGCGACCAACCTCAACCTCCTCAAGCAGCAGACGTCGAGCAACGGATCGGTCACACTTCTCGACCAGTCCGACCTGAACGGCAGCCTGTCGTATGCGTTCCCGCTGCCGCGCGCCCTCAGCCGGGTGCGCAAGCTCGCGCGATCGTCATTCAGCGTGGTCGTGTCCAAGGCCACCCAGTGCCTGACCCGCACCGCCAACACCGACTGCGAGATCATTTCCGATACCCGCCGCCAGGAGTATCGCGGCAGCATCGATACCGATATCATCTCCACCCTCACGGCCGGCCTGCAGCTCGGGTATACCGTGAACGACTTCCGAAGCCTGGACCGCAAGAACTCCCAGCTGTTCCTGGTCGCGTCGCTCAACCTGTCGCTCTTTGCCGGAGATTATCGCTGATGCGGTACCGACTGACCGGGTGGCTCGTCCTGCTGGCGCTGCTGGGGGCCTGTGACTCGCCGCGGCCCGCGCCACCCCGCGAGTTCGACGGTGCCGCGGCCATGCGGAACGTGGAGACGCAGGTGGCGTTCGGGCCGCGAGTCCCGGGTACGCCGGGGCACGAGAAGATGGCGGCCTGGCTGGACTCGCTGGCGCACGCCACGGCCGACTCGGTGTTCATCCAGGACTGGGTGAACGTCACGACAAAGGGCGAGAAGTTGTCGCTGCACAACGTCATGATGCGGTTCAACCCGTCGGCTCCGGATCGCCTCCTCTACCTCACGCACTGGGACACGCGGCCGATCGCCGACAAGTCGGTCAATCCGGAAGACCGGAAGAAGCCGATCGCGGGCGCGAACGATGGCGCTTCCGGCGTGGCGGTGCTGCTGGGCATGGCAAACGCCCTGAAGAAGACGCCACCGACCATCGGGGTGGACCTGCTGTTCGTGGACGGCGAGGATTACGGCAGCTTCGAGGATTCCACCGAAACCCTCATCGGCGCGCGGTATTACGCGAAGAACCAGGCGCCGGGGCCGAAGCCGCTCTTCGCCGTGCTGCTCGACATGGTGGGCGACCGTGACCTGCAGATCTACCAGGAGGGCAACTCGATGCTGGGGGCGCCCGAGGTGGTGGAGCGGGTGTGGGATGCCGCGAAGATCGCCGGCTACTCGAAGGTGTTCATCGCCTCACAGGGCCAGACGATGGTGGACGATCACCTTCCGCTCCAGCTGGCGGGTATCCGGGCGATCGACGTGATCGACTTCAACTACGGCAACAACAACAGCCTCTGGCACACGATCGATGACACGCCCGACAAGCTCAGCGCCGCCAGCCTGCAGGCGGTCGGTGACGTGATGATGGCGGTGATCCGCCTGGAGTCCGGCGCGAAAAAGTAATCCCCCCGGCTTTTCGGGTGCGGCCTTTCGGGGGCCCGCTCGCGACATTCCCACCCATGCTGTCTCCCGAACATCGCGCGGTCCTGCTGCTGCTGGGGCTCGGCGTGGCCGGGCACCTCATCCGGATGGTCGTATCCGACGCGCGGCGGCCGCCCGGCGAGGTGCGGCTCGCCGGCTCGGCCAGTTCGTCGGCCGCGCTCGCACGACGCGATAGTCTGGTGCGCCTCGCCCGGCCCGTCGGCCGGGGCGAGCGCATCGACGTGGACCGGGCCCCGGCCCAGGAGCTCCAGCGCCTGCCCGGGGTCGGGCCCGGGCTCGCGCGGCGTATCGTCGAGGAGCGCACGCGAGGGGGGCCGTTCGGAGACACGGCAGCGCTGCGCCGGGTGGAGGGAATCGGTCCCTCCAAGCTCCGGCGGATGGCACCGAATCTTGCCTTCTCCTCGCCGCCGACATCGCCCGTGTCCCCACCGCCTTCGGCAGGTTCGACCCGCGTGGCCGACGCCGGGGCGGCACCGGTTACCACCGAGGTGATCAACCGTGGCTCGGTGGCCGACCTCGAACGGATCGCCGGGATCGGCCGTCGGCGGGCGGCGCGGATCGTCGCCTTTCGCGACAGCGCGGGGCCCTTCCGCACCGCCGCCGACCTCGCCCGCGTGCTCGGCATCAGCCTTGCGCTTGCTCAGGCTCTCTGGGCGGCCGCCGGGCAGCAATGACAGCGATTTCTGACCCAGGTCTTGCAGGTCCAGATCTAAGCATCACAATCACTTAGGCTTTCGGTCAGGCACGGTGGCCATGGCATCAGTGGCGGTAGGCGGCAATCCCATCGGCGACCTCCTTCTGCAGGAAGGTCTGCTGACTCGCGACCAGCTGGCAGCGGCAACCACCGAGGCCAAGTCGAGCCGCCTGCGCCTGAGCTACGTCGTGGCCAAGTCCGGCCTGGTCCCCGAAATCGAGGTGACCAAGCTGCTGGCCCGGCACTACCGCATGCCGGCCGTGGACCTCACGAAGTTCGAGGTGGATGCCCGCACCCTCAGGCTGATCCCGGGCGAAGTCGCGTCGAAGCACATCGTGCTGCCGCTCAAGCGCGAGGGACGCACGCTGACCGTGGCGGTGGCCGACCCGTCCGACCACAGCCTCCTGGACGACCTCAAGTTCATCACCCGGTACGACCTCTTTCCCGTCATCGCGGGCGAGGTGACCCTCCGGGCCCTGATCGAGCGCCACTACGAGAACGCCGGCAACGAGCAACAGTTGCAGAACCTCCTGCGGGACATGGAGGGGCTCGAGGACGATGTCGAGATCCTGGAAGAGCAGGCCGACGAAGTCGCCACCCGGGAGCAGATCGACGACGCACCGGTGGTGAAGCTGATCAACGGCCTCCTCACCGACGCCGTGCGCCGCGGAGCCAGCGACATCCATATCGAGCCGTTCGAGCACGAGATCCGGGTGCGCTACCGGATCGACGGCGCGCTGGTGGAAGTGATGAAGCCGCCCCTGAAGCTGCGCGCGGCCCTGACCAGCCGCGTGAAGATCCTTTCCCAGCTCAACATCGCCGAGCGCCGCGTGCCGCAGGACGGCCGCCTCAAGCTCAAGATGGGCAACCGCGTCATCGACTTCCGCGTCTCGACCCTTCCCGTGCTGTTCGGGGAAAAGATCGTGATGCGAATCCTCGACAAGGGCAACCTGACGCTCGACCTGAGCAAGTTCGGTTTCGAGCCCAAGGCGGAGCAGGACCTGCTCAAGGCGATTCTGAACCCCTATGGCATGGTGCTGGTGACCGGTCCGACGGGTTCCGGCAAGACCACGACGCTGTACTCCGCCCTGTCGCGCATCAATACCATCGAGACCAACATCATGACCGCGGAGGACCCCGTCGAGTACAACCTCATGGGGATCAACCAGGTCCTGGTGCGCAATGAGATCGGGCTCACCTTCGCGGCGGCGCTGAAGGCCTTCCTGCGACAGGATCCCAACATCATCATGATCGGCGAAATCCGGGACCTGGAGACGGGCAGCATCGCCATCAAGGCCGCCCTCACGGGTCACCTGGTGCTCTCGACCCTGCACACGAATGACGCACCCAGCACGATCACGCGTATGATTGACATGGGGCTCGAGGCGTTCAACGTGGCGAGTGCCGTGAACCTGGTGGTGGCGCAGCGGCTCGTGCGCCGGATCTGCAAGTCGTGCAAGGAGCCGACCTCGTATCCCGACGACGTCCTGGCCTCGCTGGGCACAGAAATTGAACAGTTCCGCTCCATACCGTTCATGAGGGGCCGGGGCTGTGATGCCTGCGGCGGCCTGGGCTACAAGGGTCGCGCCGGCCTGTACGAGGTGATGAACCTGTCGGCCACGCTGCGCCGGATGATCCTGCGCGGCGATGCGTCCTCCGAACTCCGCGATGCGGCGGTGGCGGAAGGGATGCTGACCCTGCGCATGGACGGAATGATGAAGGTCGCGAAGGGTGTCACTACTCTCGAAGAAGTCGTGAAGGAGACCGCAGCATGAGCGTCAACCTCCGGGTGCTCCTAGAGGAGATGATCGAGCGGGAAGCCTCGGACCTGCACCTCACTGCGGGTGAGCGGCCGAAGCTTCGCGTGGACGGCGACATCACCAACGCGAATTCGTGTGCCGATATCATGAGCCCCAAGGACACGCTGTCGCTCGCCTACTCGGTGCTCACCGAGAACCAGAAGAAGCGGTTCGAAACCGAGGACGAGCTGGACTTCTCCTTCGGCATCCAGAACCTGGCCCGCTTCCGCGGGAACGTCTACAAGCAGCGGGGCTGCGTCTCCGTGGCCATCCGCATGATTCCCTTCAATGTCCGCACTTTCAGCGAGCTCGGCCTGCCGCCGGTGGTGGCGAAGCTGGCGGAGCGCCCGCGCGGACTGATCCTGGTGACGGGCCCGACGGGGTCGGGCAAGTCCACCACGCTCGCAGCGATCATCGACAAGATCAACAAGGAGCGGAAGGGTCACATCATCACGGTGGAGGACCCGATCGAGTTCATCCACCGCCACCAGAGCTGCATCGTGAACCAGCGCGAGGTGGGCACCGACACGAAGAGCTTCGCGTCGGCGCTCAAGTACTGCCTTCGCGAGGACCCCGACGTTATCCTGGTGGGAGAAATGCGGGACCTCGAGACGGTCGCGGCGGCGCTGACCATCGCCGAGACGGGCCACCTTGCCCTGGCGACGCTGCACACGAACTCGGCGGCGGAGTCGATCAACCGCATCATCGACGTCTTCCCCTCGAGCCAGCAGTCGCAGGTGCGGGCCCAGCTGGCCTTCGTGCTCGAGGGCGTGCTGACCCAGACGCTGCTGCCGCGCGCGCGCGGCCGTGGCCGCGTGATGGCCACCGAGATCATGGTGGTGACGCCCGCCATCCGGGCCCTCATCCGCGACGACAAGGTTCACCAGATCCAGTCCTCCATGCAGGCCGGCCAGAAGTTCGGCATGCAGACGATGAACAGCTCGCTGTACCAGTTGTACATGAACCGCGAGGTCGCTCAGGAAGAGTGCCTGCGGGTGTCGCCGGACCCGAACGAGTTCCTCCGCATGATCGGTGAGAAGCCGCTCGACGACCAGGAAATCGGCACGGCACCGACCGGCAAGATGGCCAGCAGCGGCGGGCGCCGCTAACCAGGAGAAGGACCGATGCCGCTCTTCGAGTACACCGCACGCAACCCGCAGACGGGCCAGATCCAGAAGGGACAGCTCGACGTCCCCTCCAAGGACGATGTCACCTCGTATCTCCGGAAGAACCGGATGATGCTGGTGAGCCT
>Ga0190274_10000587_pt1 | contig 21329 bp, 21 predicted proteins | sample Popmic531T_FD_133002 | JGI IMG/M metagenome (GOLD analysis project Ga0190274, IMG submission 133002) | Populus adjacent soil microbial communities from riparian zone of Yellowstone River, Montana, USA - 531 T | ecosystem: Environmental > Terrestrial > Soil > Riparian zone | place: USA: Montana... | reverse complement strand
GGCCCGCACGCCGCAGACCACCTGCGGCGCACCGACGGCTTCCCCCACTGCGCCGACCTGATGGTCAACAGCACCTACTGGCCGCAGTTTGGCGAGGTCGCCGCCTTCGAGGAGCTGGTCGGCTCGCACGGCGGCATGGGCGGGACCCAGTCACACCCGTTCGTGCTGCACCCGGCCGAGCTCGCCTGGCCGGCGGAGGACGTGGTCGGCGCCGAGCGGGTCCACCGGGTCTTCCGGGAGTGGCTCGCCGGCCTCGGGCACGACGGCTACGCCAGCGAGGTCGCCTCGCCGGGGACCAGCACCCGCAGCTCCGACTGAGGCGCCAGCTCGCGCATCCAGCGGGCGAGCTCGCGCGGGGGAGAGTGCAGCGGGCCGGGGCGCAGCCGCGCCAGGCCGAGCGGGTAGAGCGTGCCCCAGTGGATCGGGACCACCAGCTTCGCCGCGAGCAATGCCGCCGCCCGCGCCGCCCGCTCGGGGTTGAGGTGGCCGGCGCCGATGTTCGTGCCCCAGCCCCAGATCGGCAGCAGGGCGAGGTCGAGACCGCCGCCGCCGATCGACTCCATGCCCTCGAAGAGGTCGGTGTCGCCGGCGAAGTAGATGCGCCGCTGTCCGGCGATCTCGAAGCCGACCGCCTGCGAGGTCCGCTCGAAGCGCCGCCCGCTGGGCGGGTGGTCCGCCTCGGTGGCGGCGATGCGGACGCCGCCGACGTCGCCGGACTCGCCGGGGTTCAGCTCGCGGACGTCGGCGAAGCCGAGGCGGTCGAGGAAGTCCCCCGCCCCGGGCGCGGCGAGCACCGGCACCGTCCTGCTCAGTCGCCGCAGCGAGGGAACGTCGGCGTGGTCGTGGTGGAGGTGGGAGATCAGCACCGCGTCGACGTCCTCCGCCAGCCGCGGATCGGGAGGCGCCCCGTGGCGGCGCAGCGGACCGACCCGGCGCCGCAGCAGCGGATCGGTGAGCAGGCGGACGCCGTCGATCTCGACCAGGACGGTCGCGTGGCCGACGAAGGTGACGCGCGCCGCCGCGGTCATCGCCCGGCTCCGAGGCCGTGTCGGGGCCGCCGCGTATCGTGCGGCGAACCGATGACTCCGAGGCGCCCGATCCGAGGCCGGCTGTGGCGCCCCGCCCGCGCGAACGCGCCTGCCGAGGAAGAAGTGATCGAGATCGATCCCGCCGAGCTGAGCGGGATGTTCTCGGCGCCGGCCTGGCTCCGCGACCTCGGCTTCAGCGCCTGGCTGCTGGTCGGGGTGGCCGCGGCCCTGGTCGGGGCGATCTTCCTGCTGGCGCAGACGCAGACGATCGTGATGCCGGTGGTCACTGCGGCGATCGTCGCCTCGGTCACCGTGCCCCTGGTCGACTGGTTGAAGCGGCATGGGCTGCCGCGGGGGGCCGGCGCGGTGCTCGTCTTCCTCGGGATCGTCCTGATCGGGATCGGCGTCGGCATCATCGTCATGGGCGGCATCGCCAGCCAGGCTGACAGCCTCAGCCAGAGACTCCATGGCGGGGCGGACGAGATCCAGTCCTGGCTGCAGGGCCTGGGGATCGGTTCCTCCACCGCCGGCGACGCGAACGAGGAGGCGAGCGCCTCGATCAGCGCCGGCTTCAAGGCTCTCACCGGCGGCCTGCTCGGTGGCGTCGACAAGCTCGCCTCGCTGGCCGTCTTCCTCTCCTTTGCCGCCATCAGCCTCTTCTTCATGCTCAAGGACGCGCCCACGCTCGGCCGCTTCGTCGAGCGCCATCTCGGCATGCCGGTCCCGCTTGCCCGCACCGTGATGGCGCAGGTGTCCCGCTCCCTGCGCGGCTACTTCGTCGGGGTCACGATCGTCGCCACTTGGAGCGCGCTGCTGGTCGGGGCCGGAGCGCTGGCGCTCGGGGTGCCGCTGCCGGGGACGATCGCCGTCGTCACCTTCCTCGGCGGTTACGTGCCCTACCTCGGCGCCTGGGCGGCAGGGGCCTTCGCGGTCCTGATCGCCCTGGGCGGCCAGGGGCCCGAGGTGGCTCTGGCGATCGCGGTCATCGTCCTCCTCGCCAACGGCGTGCTCCAGCAGCTGGTGCAGCCGATCGCCTACGGCGCCGCCCTCGACCTCCATCCCCTGGCGGTCCTGATCGCCACCATCGCCGGCGGCTGCCTCTTCGGCACCATCGGCCTGATCCTCGCCGCCCCCCTCGTCTCGGCGGCGGTGAGGATCTCCGCCGAGCTCACCGCCCGCCGCTCTTCGGCAGAGCGAGGCGAGCCGGGGCCGGCCGGCGCCGCCGTCGCCGAGCAAGGCCGATGACGCGGGCAGCGGGTACCACCGCCTCGGAGGAGGGAGCCGGCAGCACCCGGCTGGCCTTCGTTCTCGCGATGGCGATGTTCGTGCTCGTCGTCGACACCTCGCTGATGAACGTCTCGATCTCGGCCGTGGTCGAGGATCTCGACACGACCGTCAGCGGGGTCCAGTCGGCGATCGCCCTGGAGGCCCTGGTCTCTGCGGCCTTCATCTTGATCAGCAGCAAGGTCGGCGACCTGATCGGGCGCAAGCGCGCATTCGTGCTGGGCCTGCTGGGTTATGCGACCGGCGCCCTGGCGATGACGCTGGCTCAGGGCCTCGGCGCGATCGTCATCTTCTGGGCAGTCCTCGGCGGGCTCGGAGCCTCTCTGCTGCTGCCCGCGATGCAGTCGCTGATCCGCGGAAACTTCGCAGGCGCGGCACAGAAGAAGGCGTATGCCCTGGTTGGCGCGTCAGCCGCCGTGGCGGCGGCGGTTGGTCCGCTTCTGGGCGGTTTCGTGACGACCTTTCTCTCATGGCGGGTCGGCTTCTTCCTCGAGCTGTTCGTGATCGCGGTCGTCCTGCTCAACATCAAGCTCGTCCGCGACGTCCCCTACACCGGCCCCCGCCAGATCGACGGGACCGGGGCGGTCCTTTCGGTCATCGGCATGGGGGGCGTGGTCCTGGGGATTCTGATCTGGCAGGAGGGCGGCGAGCTCGTCGGGCTGACGATCGCGATCGGCGCGCTCGCGCTCTGGGCCTTGGCCCGCTGGCTGGTGCGGCGTCGCCGTGCGGGAAAGGCGACCCTGCTCGACCCGGACCTCTTCCGGCATCCCAACTTCAGGCTCGGGATCTCCCAGCAGGCACTTCAGAACATCACCCTGGGCGGGGCGATGATCGCGCTGCCGATCTTCCTCCAGATATCGCTCGAATACAACGCGCTGGAGACCGGCCTGACCCTCGCTCCGCTCTCGCTGACGATGTTCGCGGCAGCGGTTCTGGCGGGACGGAGGGCCGGGGATCGCCGCCCCGCTTCGATCATCCGCGCGGGCTTCGCGCTCAGCACCGCCGGCATGGCCCTGCTCGTGCCAATCGTGCCCGAGGCGAGCTCCGGCTGGTATCTGGTCATCCCGCTGGCGCTGGCGGGGACCGGGCTCGGGCTGCTGGTCTCTCAGCTCAACAACTACACGCTCGCCCCGATCGACGAGGAGCGGATCAGCGAGGCGGCGGGGGTGAACTCGGCGGCGGGGTCCTTCGGGCTCTCCTTCGGACTGGCGATGGCCGGGGGCGTGCTGCTGGCGGTCCTCTCGCTCAGCTTCACCAACATGACCGAGACCAGCAGCGTGATCCCCGCCGGCCAGCAGCAGCAGATCGCCGACAAGCTCGACGAAGACGCGGAAGTGACGAGCAGTGCGAAACTCGAACAGCTCCTCGCCGAAGAGCCGGAGGCGGTCCAGGACGAAGTCCTCCGCATCAACGCCGATGCGACGAACCGCTCCCTGCAGGTGGCCCTGCTGGTTCCGATCCTCGCCGGCCTGATCGGGCTCTTCAATTCCTTCCGGATGATGCGGCTCCGGGAAATTGAGCCGCGGGCGGCGATCGAGGCAGCGACGCTGGGTTAGTCGCGCTTCGCGCCGCCCTCCGAGCGGATCGCAGCTATCGCCGCCTCGATCGAGGGGTAGAAGTGGTCCTTGTCGAGCGTGTCCATCAGCCCGTAGCGCAGAGTCAGTTCTTTGAGTCGATCGCGCAGCTCGACGAAGGCGAGGTGTATTCCCGCCGCGTTCAGCTCGCGGTCGAGCTGCTCGAGCATCTCCGCCGCGGTCACGTCGACGTCGGTGACGGCCTCGCACTGGAGGACGATCCAGCCCGGTTCGCGCTCGCGGGCGAGCCGCCTGATCTCGTCGCGGAACCTTCCCGAGTTGGCGAAGAACAGCGGCGCCTCCCAGCGGTAGACGACGAGGCCCGGGACCTCATCGGCATCGGGGTAGGCGCTGACGTCGTGCCATCCCTCCGTCCCCTCGGGGCGTCCCAGCACCGCGCCGTGCGGCCACCAGTTGCGGCGGAAGAAGAGGATGATCGCCAGCAGGACCGCGACCACGATTCCCTGCAGGACGCCGAGCAGCACCACCCCGGCGGTGGCCACCAGGGAGACGCCGAGCGCGCTTCTGCGCATCTCGTAGTAGCGGCGCAGCAGGGGCAGGTTCATCAGCGATATCGCGGCGGCGATCACGACCGCCGCGAGCGCTGCCTGCGGCAGGTCGGCGAGCAGCGAGTTGAGGAAGAGGAGGAGAACGGCGACCAGCCCGGCGCCGACCAGGCCGGCCAGCTGGGTCTTCGCCCCCGACTGCTCGGCGACCGCGGTCCTCGAGCCGCTGGTCGAGACCGCGAACCCCTGGAAGAAGCCGGCCGCCACGTTCGCGGCGCCGACGCCGATCATCTCCTGATCGGGCTTGACCTCTTCTCCGCGTCGAGCCGCGAAGGCGGTCGCGGTGGCGATCGTGTCGGTCAGCGAGACCAGGGTGATGCCGAGCGCCGCCAGCAGCAGCGCCGGGACGTCGCCGGCGTCCGTCCAGGGAAGCCCGGGGGTCGGCACTCCCTGGGGCAGGGCCCCGACCGTCGCGACCCCGTGGTCGGCCAGGCCGAAGGCGGCCGAGACGACGGTGGCCGCCACGACCCCGACGAGGATGGCCGGCAGGCGTCTGCTGGCAAGGGGAAGCAGAAGCAAGATGCCGAGGACCGCGAGCCCGAGCACGAGCGTGGTGGTGTGCGTCTGGCCGAGGCCTTCCACGAACGCCTTGACCTCGCCGAGGAACGAGTCGGCGTCGGTCGAGAACCCGAACAGCTTCGGCAGCTGCCCGACGACGATCGTGATCCCGAGGCCGTTCATGTAGCCGACCTGCACCTCTTTGGAGAGCAGGTCGGCGACGAATCCGAGCTTGCCGAGACCGAGACCGATCTCGATCAGGCCGACGAAGATCGCCAGCATGCCCGCCAGGACGATCGCCGAGCCCGGATCTCCCACGACCAGCAGGGGAGCGATCGAGGCGAGGATCAGGGGCGAGATCGAGGAGTCGGGTCCGAGCACCAGGACCCGCGACGGCCCGAAGAGGGCGTAGCCGACCAGGCAGGCGATCGTCGTGTAGAGGCCGGTGACCGCCGGCAGGCCGGCGAGCTCCGCATAGGCCATTCCCTGCGGCACCAGGATCGCGGCCAGCACGACTCCCGCCACCAGGTCGGGACGGGCGGATCGGCTGGGGTACTGCCGGATGAGCCCGATGCCGGGAACCCAGCGCTGCAGCCGGCTGGCGGGCTGAAGCCGCTCTCCGGAATTCACAGGCTGCTGCTCGGCGTCGCCGTTCTGGCTCGCTTGCCTCTCGCCGGAAGGAATGCGGTCGACCACATCGGTCAGCTTCGTTCATGGAGAGGCGGCAAGTCGGATCAGCCGAGTGCAAGGCGAACCGCCCGGCCTGTGCGGGACCGGGCGGTTCGGACATCGCCTGGGCGGCTCAGTCGTCGGAGCCGTGACCGCCGCTGCCGTGGTCGTCCCCGGGCGGGTCGTCGGAACCGTGACCGCCACTGCCGTGGTCGTCGCCGGGGGAGTCATCGGATCCCCCGCCGCCGGGGTTGGCCTCGATCCTGGTCGCGATCAGACGGTCATCGGATCGGAACGCGTGCACCTCGACGGCGGTCCCCCTGGAGAGATCGGAGAGCCCCGAGATGTGCTCGTAGGTCGTGGAGGTGCGGACGACGAAGCGGACCTGCGATCCGCTCGCCCGGTTGATGGTGAGCGCACGACCGTTCTTCGCCACGCTCGCCACCGTGCCGTGGAAGCTGCGGGTGCCGTCGCTTGACCTTGCGGCAGCCGGTCCGCTGACCAGCGCCAGCACGAGGACTGCTGCTGCTCCAGCGAGCAGCATCGATGCGATTCGCTTGCGTTTCATGGAATTGCCTTTCTCTAGCGCCGTTGCGATCTTGCTTGCGGCGACGGGTGCAGTCTGCGGCGGCGGCGGTCGGTAATTCAATGAGACAAAGGTCGCGGTGCCGCTCGGACCGGCGGCGGGCGATGATTGAGGCGTGATCGGCAGACGCAAGAACTCCGCCGCCGGCATCCCGCCGCCCCCGGGCACCGGGGCCGCGGTGGCTCGCTTCGTCGCCGGCAGCCTTCTCGCCGTTGCCGTCGTCGCCATCGGGGGCTACTTCGCGCTGCGCTCGATCGCCATCGAGGAGGCGGAAAGGAACACCCGGGAGCGAGTCCAGCTCGAGGGTGCGTTGGTCGAGGCCGCCGGGCTCGGCGACGGTGTGCTGAGCGGGCGTCCTGCGGCTCTCGCCCGGCTCGAAGCGCTCGTGCTCGGGCAGATCCTCGACGACTCGTTGATGCGGGTGAAGATCTGGTCGCGGGACGGGCGCATCCTCTATTCCGACCAGCCCGCGCTGATCGACGAGCGCTACCGGCTCGGGGAGGACGAGCGCGGCCTCTTCCGCGAGGGCGGAGCCGAGGCCGAGCTCAGCGATCTCTCCGAGCCGGAGAACCGCTTCGAGCGCGCCGAGGGAGAACTCCTGGAGGCGTATACGACGATCCGCACCCCGAACGGAACCCCGGTGCTCTTCGAGATCTATCAGCGGGTCGGCTCGATCGAGGCGAGCGGCGAGCGGCTGCTCAGAGCCCTGGCGCCGCCGTTGCTTGCGGGCCTGGTGGTGCTGCTGGTCTTCCAGGTGCCTCTCGCCTGGTCGATGGCCCGGCGCCTGCAGCGCGGCCACCGTGAGCGCGAGCGCCTCCTGGAGAGCGCGGTCGAAGCTTCGGCTCGGGAGCGGCAGAGGATTGCCGCCGATCTCCATGACGGGGTCGTCCAGGATCTCGTCGGGGTCGCTTTCGGCCTTGCTCCTCTCGCCGACGACGCCGATCGTCGCGGTGCCGCCGCGGAGGCTTCCAGCCTGCGCGGCGCGATTGCTCGGCTGCGGCAGGGAATCCGCGGTCTCCGAACCCTGCTGGTGGAGATCCATCCAGCCAATCTCGACTCCACCGGTCTGGAGGCGGCGCTCAGCGACTTGCTGAGTCCTCTGGAGGCCGAAGGGGTAGAGGTCGAGCTGAAAGTGGAGGACGCAGCCTCAAGCGGAGCCAGCGGCGATGCGCTCGTCTACCGGGTGGCCAGCGAGGCGATCCGCAACGTCCGCTCCCATGCGGAGGCAAAGCGGGTGCAGCTCGCCGTCGCCCGGCCCTCGGCCGGGACCGTGCGGTTGATCGTCGAGGACGATGGGAGGGGGTTCGGCCCAGAGGTCCGCGATCGCCGCGCTGCCGGCGGGCATCTCGGCCTCTCCCTGCTCGAAGATCTGGTCGAGCAGGCGGGTGGCCATCTCGCGGTTCAGTCGAGTCCCGGCCAGGGCACTCGGGTCGAGCTGAAGGCTCCGGTCCGTTGATCCGGGTGTTGATCGCCGACGACCACGGGGTCGTTCGAGACGGCCTCGGCCGGCTGCTCGAGGCAACCGATGACATCGAGCTGGTCGGCGCGGCAAGCGACGGCGAGGAGGCCGTCGAGCGCGCCCGCGAGCTGAGCCCTGACGTCGTCTTGATGGATCTCGACATGCCGCGCCTGGACGGCATCGAGGCGACCCGCCGGATCGTCGCCGAGCGGACCGAGACCGCTGTCCTCGTCCTCACCTCCTTCTCGGATCGCCCGCGTATCCTTGGCGCGATCGAGGCCGGCGCCACGGGCTACCTGCTCAAGGACGCCTCCTCGGAAGAGGTGACCGAGGGGATCAGGACCGCGGCGCGCGGCGAGTCGCCGCTCGACCCTCGCGCCGCCCGCACCGTCCTCGACGCACGCTCGGAGCCCGATCCCTTCGCGGCTTTCTCGGAGCGGGAGCAGGAGGTCCTGGCCCTGCTCGTCGAGGGCCTCCCCAACAAGCTGATCGCCCGCCGGTTGGAGATCAGCGAGAAGACCGTCAAGGCCCACCTGACGCGGATCTTCCGCGCGATCGATGTCAGCGACCGCACCCAGGCGGCGCTCTGGGCCGAGCGTCACGGTCCTGGCACGAGCGATTAGCCGCCCGCACCGACCAAAGTCCAATTGCGGGCGGGACCTCACCTGCTCGACAGTGTGTGGACCATGCCGAAGCTCCCGATCACGTTCATGCGCAGATGGGTTCCAGTGCGGGGATTCGCCAGCCTCGCGGCACTCGTCTTCGTGCTGGTCGGCGTCACCTCGCTCGGCCAGGCCGCGGTCGCCCGCGCCGCGGATGAGGAGGTGCGTACCGCTGGCTCCTGCGGGAGGGGTGCGAGCGCCGAGCTCAGGCTGAAGGCGGACGACGGATCGATCCGGGTCCGCTTCCGGATCGACTCGAACCGATCGCGCTCCAGGTGGCAGGTCGCCCTCGTCCATGAGGGTCGGGTCGCCTGGCAGGGTGGCGTTCGCAGCGATGGCGGCGGTTCGATCGACGTCCGACGCCGGCTGCGCGACCTCGCTGGCGCCGATCAGGTTACGGCCAGAGCTCTGGGGCCGCGCGGAATTACCTGCATCGCCTCCGGCACTTTGCCCGGTTAGCGCGGCGGGGGGTCGCGATACGCGGGGTCAACCGCCCTGCGGTCGTCGACCAGGACCTCGGCTTGCCTGGAACGACGAGACCAGACGGCCCACTGCCAGATCGCGATCGCCAGGCCGACGACGCCGGCGATCATCAGGATCAAGCCGATCGTCCTCAGATCCAGGCCCTTGACGTGGAAGTGGGTGGCGAAGCGCAGGATCGCGCCGACCGCGATCAGGAAGATGCTCCCGGCAAAGGTCATCGCCTACCCCTAGACCCGACGGAAGAGGTAGACGACGAGCAGGATCAGGATGATGACGATGAGGATTCCGACAATGGTCAAGACGAGCTCCTTGGTTGTTTTTCAGCTTCGTTGGTAGTGGTGAAGATGGCTGGGGCCGAAGCCCCAGACTTAAACGGGAGACCAGGCAATTCGTCAGGGGCGACCGGAAACAGATCGCCTCGATTTGCCCTTCGGCTAAGTCGATGAGCGGCTCGGACCAGGGGTACCCGGTTCGCTTTGAATTGAAATCTCTAACCGGAGTATTAGGCAGCTATGCCCCGCTTTGAGGAAGGCCGGGTGGCTCCCTGATGGCCACTCCGCCACAGCTCCTTGAGAGCGAAACGCAGCAGGTCGATCCCGCCCCGCCCGGGCGCAGCGGCGGAAATCCGCCTCAATTCGTCCCCGCGAGACAGCTCCGACACCGGGGTCCAATACCCGAGCCACCAGACCATGGACCGGGTCGAGGGATCCTCTTCCCGTTCCCGGGCCGCTAGTCCTTGCGCTCGTGGCGCAGCAGCCGGTACACGCCGACTCCGACGGCGGTGCCGGCGGCGCCAGCGCCGGCCGCCGCTCGCAGCGGCGAAGGGCGGGTATCGCGGAGGCGCTGCGCGGTGGCGATATAGAGGCTCTTCATTGGCATGGTCGTCCTTTCCGTGGGTTGTTTCAGGGCCGGCGCGCTTCGGCCCGCTCGCGGGCGAGATCCGCGGCCTGCATGGAGCGCTCCTGGGCTTGGACTGCTGCTGGAGGCGGGCCCGCTCGCGCAGCCGCTGCCCATGCTCGCGCTGGCGCGATTCCTCGCCGCCGCCCGTTGGGGCGTTGAAGGGGGCCGGTTTCATAGATATCGGATACCCCGTTTTAGGAGGGGCAATCGATCCAATCGCCCATACCGAGCGGAATCACGGAGGGAAATAGAGATGGCGGATTCGAAATCGACGAAAGGCAAAAAACCCGGCCGGCAAAAAGAAAGCCAAGGTCGCGAAAAAGCCCAAAGCTTCCGGCGCGAAGGCACCAGTGGATGCCACCCCGCCCGAGCCAGGCGCGCCCGCGCCGGTCGATGCCGCCGCCAACGCGACGCTCGCCGGCCGGGCGGCGCTTGCGGGCACGCAGGCCGCCGGGAAAGCCCTGGGCCTCGCCGCCGCCCGGGCAAGCATGCCCCTGGCGGCCGGTGGAGGGCTCGCGGCCGGGGTCGTGGGAGGGCTGGCAGTGATCCGGCGCCGGCGCCGGCCACGGCGAGCCGGCGGATTTGACATCGCTTCCGCCGCCGAGCAGGTGGGAGCGCTGGGCGAAGAAATCGGCAGAGTCGCAATCGTGATCCAGAAAGCCGCAGACGGCTCGAAGCGGTCAAAGTAGAAAGGGCCCCGTGGCGCCGTGCCCACGGAGTTCGCTGGAGCGCCGCCAGTCTCAGCCCTCCGGTTCGAGCCCGACGACGACGTAGTAGCCGATCAGGTAGAGGCGCTTGCCGTCGGAGACGACGGGGGTGTAGCCGGCCTGCTTCATCTCGAAGACCTTTCTGTGGGTGACGGCGTCGAGGCCGATCGTCTCGCCGGTCTTGAAGCTCGAGGTGTAGACGGTGCGGCCGATCACCGTGGCGGTGCCGGGGACCGGGCCGCCGACGTCGTAGCTCCAGCGCGGCTTGCCGGTGGCCGCGTCGAGCGCGTAGAAGCGGCCGTTTTCGGCGCCGATGTAGACGGTGGCCGGGGTGCCGGGAACTTCGGCCAGGGCGGGGGAGCCGTAGACCGGACCGCCGGTGTCGAAGGACCAGGCGACCTTGCCGGTCTTTTCCTCGAGCGCGTAGACGGTGCCGTCGTCGCGGACGGCATAGACGTTGCCGAAGCCGACCGCGGGCGAGGAGAAGAAGCCGCCGCGGCCGAACGGCGCCACCTTGCTGGTGTTGGTGCGCCAGAGTGGCTTGCCGCTGTCGGCGTCGAGTGCGAACATCGCGCTCTGGTAGTCGGCGACGTAGAGGCGGCCGTCGTGGAAGCTGGGGCTGGCTTTGATCGCCGCCGGCGAGTCGAAGCGCCAGCGCTGCCTGCCGTCGGCGGCGCGCAGGGCGACGACGTCGGTCGCGTCGGTACCGAGGAAGAGCGTCCCCCTGGCCGCCATCGGCGAGGATTCGAGGTGGCCCGGCAGCTTGCGCCGCCAGACGGTGTGTCCGTCGTCGGCGTCGCCGGCGACCACTTCGCCGCCGAGGAAGGCGCCATAGATGCGCCCTTCGTAATAGACCGGCGCGGTGACGAAGTCGGGCGTGCCCTTGTCGCTAGCCCGGTTCGTCACCTGCCAGAGCACCTTGCGGTCCCGCAGCCGCACCGCCCTGGCGTTGCCGTACTTGTTGACCACGTAGGCGACCCCGTCGTCGATCGCCGGCGGGAACTCGAGCAGGGCGTGCGTGTTGATCTGCCAGATCCGCTTCAGCGGCGGATCCAGCCGCCCCGGCTCCGCCGGCAGGTAGTGCGTGCGCTCCGGCACCCGCCCGAACAGCGGCCAGTCGACGTAGCCGGCGTTGCTCTGGGAGGCGGTCACGTCCTCGCCTTCGGAGCCGCCGGAGCCACCGCAGCCGGCGAGGGCGAGGGCGGCAAGGGCCAGCGGCAGGCAGGCGGTGCGTCGTCGAAAGCTCAAGCGCATCGGGGAGAGGTATCGGCATCCGTGCTCGGAGCAGGAGTGCCCCGGACGACGATTCGATAGACGAGAAGCGGCGGACGGGAATTGAACCCGCATCATCGCCTTGGAAGGGCGAGGCTCTACCGTTGAGCTACCACCGCACGAGCGAAGCCACCCCGACGAGCGGTGCGGCGTCGATGACAGTTTGCACAAACGACCTCGCACTTTGCAATCTCGTCGAGGACGCTCTGCCAGTTTCGGCTTTGAAGGCCCTCGGAAATGCTGAACTTCTTGTCTCTGAGGTGGTCGAACTCAAGGACGATCGGATCGGTCTCGCCGCAGTCGACGCACGGATGCTCTCGTAGATAGGCGACCAGATACTCGAAGCGCTCGGCGACGGCGGCCTTCTTCCTGATCCCCGCCTGCTCGATGTATCGGCGGCGGTTGGCCCGGTAATGCTCCTGCTTATAGGCGGCGCGGCAAGGCCGGCAGTAGTTGTCGCGCTGCCCGCGGGCTTTGCGTCGCCAGGTGAAGTCCTCGAATGACTTCTCCTCGTGGCAGCGTCCGCACCTCCGCATGGGGCGGAGCATACGAGGGCGAACAGACGTTCGACTAGGCATTCTGTCTGAGGACCGGCTTCGCCCAGTTCATCTGCCGTGAGCCCGCCGGGTCTGCCGATAGGGCAAAATGCAAAACCCACGGGGAGTGGCGCAGTCTGGTAGCGCACTCGGCTGGGGGCCGAGCGGTCGCAGGTTCAAATCCTGTCTCCCCGATAGAGGTACGACTTCAAAAAGTCGCACCATTGAGGTCGCAAATCGCGACCTCAATCAGCCGCCAGCTGCGTCCAGATCCTCTAGGTCAGCGAGGTCGCGGGTTCGTCCGGCAGCTTGCTTCATCGCCTTCAGATCCTCGATAGAGCAGACGGCGACGATGACGCCGAGGATGTCGGCCTCGCTGGCGCGCGATCGTAGGTCCGCGTAGCTCGGGATGCCATCCAGGCCCTGGACGACGTCGAGTCGACCGAGGTCGGTCTCGATTGCGACCTGCTCGCCGCTCGCCAGCGCGGAGGCGATTGAGATCGTGCTGCCGAGCAAGGATTCGCCTTGCTGAACGTGTCCGCCGGAGGCGACCGCAACCTCGGCAACCCGCTTCAGATTCTCAATCTCCGGGGCGACCACGACGTCTACGTCCTTGGTGCCTCGCACGACCCCCCAGGCATTGACGGCCAAGCCGCCGACGACGACGAATTCGACGTTCGCTTCGGCGAGGCGCCGCAGCAGCTCGTCGAAAGCCGGTTCGCTCAACTGTTGCGTGCGGCTCCAGTGAACCGCATCAGCTTGTGGCTGAGCGCGATGCCCTCGGCCAAATTCACGCTGATCGGGCGCCGTGCGTCTTCGCGCAGCTGTCGTACCCGAATCGCCTCGGCGGTTTCGGTGGGAGAGGGGGTGGCTTTCTCGCGTCCGCTCATGGCCGAAGCCTAGCGCCGGCCTCCGCCTTTGACACCAGCCGCACCCCGGCCATACTTGGATCATGAGCGAGGCTGGCGATCGGGCTTTCTTTCGATCCCTGGAGACGCACAGGGTGCGTGGGTTCGCCCGCCTGATGAGTCGTCTGCCGCACGATCCTCGCTGCGCCGTCTGCCGGGCTCCATATGGCGGCGTCGGCGGCCGGGTCATGGGGCGCATGGGCTTCGCACCTTCGCGCAAGAACCCGAGGCTCTGCAGCAAGTGCTTCGAGAAGGCGCCGATGGGCGGTGTGGAGATGGACGTCGGCATCCTCTTCGCCGACGTGCGCGGCTTCACCTCGCTCGCCGAGGGCAAGGCACCCGACGCCGTCGCGGAGCTGCTGAATCGTTTCTACGCGACCGCCGTCGACGTCCTCTGCGAGCACGCGATCATCGACAAGCTCGTCGGCGATGAGGTGATGGCCCTCTATCTCCCGCGGGTCTTTCCGGGGGTGCCGGCGCAGAACATGGTCGCCGACGCGCACGAGCTGCTGGCCGCGTCGGGATACCGGGAGCGGCGCCCCTGGGTGGAGCTCGGCATCGGGCTCGACTTCGGGTCCGCCTATGTCGGCAACGTCGGCTCGGGCGGCGTCAAGGACTTCACCGCGATCGGCGACGTCGTCAACACGGCGGCTCGTCTTCAGGCCGCCGCAGCCAGCGGGGAGGTCGTCATGTCCCGCCGGGTTTACGACCGTGCCGGCGGTGAGGCCGGAGGCGCCGAGGCGCGTGAGCTGGAGCTGAAGGGCAAGAGCCGGCCCGAGGTCGCGATGGTCAGTCGCTTCGATCGCTGACTGCGGCTTGAGATCACAGATTGTGATTTCAAGACCGGTTCGCTCCGGAGCGGTAATTTTTCGTAACCGTGTCCGTTCCCGTCCTCCTCGCCGTCGACGAAGACGCGCAATCGCTGAGCGCGGTCGAGCGCGAGCTCGCCGACCGCTACTCGCGCAGCTATCGCGTCGTCTGCGTGCCCTCGCCGGAGGAGGCGATGGCAGAACTGGAGGCGATGGCGGCCGCGGGCGAAGACGTCGCGCTGGTCCTCTCCGCGCAGTGGCTCAGCCAGACGACCGGGAGCGAGCTGCTGAGCAAGGTGCGCGCTCTTCACCCGCACGCGCAGCGGGGACTGCTGATCGAGTGGGGCAGTTGGGGTGACGGCCGCACCGGCGAGGCGATCTTCCAGGCGATGGCGCGGCGGCAGATCGAGTACTACGTGATCCGGCCGTCGCGGACGCCGGACGAGCTCTTCCACCAGTCGGTCTCGACCTTCTTGCTCGAGTGGGCCCACGCGCAGCGGGTCTCCCCGCACACCGTCCACATCGTCGGCGATTCCTGGACCGGCAGGGCCTACGAACTGAGGGAGGTCCTGGGGCGCTGCGCGGTGCCGCACGCGTTCGTGCTCGCCGATTCGCCCGACGGCCGCGCCCTGGTCACGGAGACGGGCGAGGAGGGCGGGCTGCCGCTGGTGGTGTTCCCGAACGGCACCGTGCTCGCCGACCCGACCAACCTCGAGTTGGCGAGCGCCGCCGGGGCCACGATCGACCCCAAACGGCGCGAGTTCGACGTCGTCATCGTCGGCGCCGGGCCGGCCGGCCTCTCGGCAGCAGTCTACGGCGCCTCGGAGGGCCTGCGGACGCTGGTCGTCGACGACGGCGGGATTGGCGGCCAGGCGACCTCGAGCTCGTTGATCCGCAACTACCTCGGCTTCCCGCGCGGCGTCAGCGGCCGCCGGCTGGCCGAGCGCGCCTACGAGCAGGCGTGGGTCTTCGGGGCCAAGTTCGCCTTCATGCACGACGCGACCGCGATCCGGCGCGACGGCGACCGGGTCTACGTCAGCCTCTCCGACGGCGGCGAGGTCAGCGCCCGCGCCGTCGTCCTCGCCACCGGCGCCACCTACCGCCGGCTCGGGGTGGAGGAGATCGAGGCGCTGGTCGGGGCCGGCGTCTTCTACGGCGGCCCCGCCTCCGAGGCGCCGGCGCTGGCGGGCCAGCAGGTGTACGTGGTCGGCGGCGCCAACTCGGCCGGTCAAGCGGCGCTGCACCTGGCCGAATTCGCCGAGCGGGTCACGCTGGTGGTGCGGGCGGAGTCGCTCGATGCCGGGATGTCCCACTACCTGGCGCGGCAGGTCGAGGGGGCGCCCAACATCGAGGTGCGGCTCGGGACCGAGGTCGTCGGCGGCGGGGGAGAGGGCCGGCTGCAGCGCCTGGTCCTCCGCGCCCGCGCCGAGGAGGCGATGGAGACGGTGCCGGCCGACGCGCTCTTCCTGACGATCGGCGCCCGCCCGAACACCGACTGGCTGCCGGCGGCGTGCGCCCGCGACGGCGGCTTCGTTCGCACCGGGGCCGACGTGGTCGACGACGGGAGCTGGCCGCTGGAGCGCGCTCCGCTCTCCCTCGAGACCAGCATCCCCGGCGTCTTCGCCGCCGGCGACGTCCGCCACGGGTCGATGAACCGCGTCGCCTCCGCCGTCGGCGAGGGCTCGATCGCGATCAAACTCGTGCACGAGCTGTTCGCGGCTGAGCAGCTCCAGTCGTCGCCCGACCGCGCCTGAGCGCTACGCCTCGACGCGGACCACCAGCTCCAGCTTCTCGACCGAGCGGCGCTCGCCCATGCCGCCGCCCGGAGGGCTCATCGAGTTCAGCGTCTCGTCGCCCTGGCGATAGTCGTCCTCGCTCTCGAACAGCGTGATCGCGATCGCGGTGCCGGCGGCGGTGTCGTGCAGGAGCAGGAACTCCTTTGCCGGCACTCCCGGCGGCGGTCCTCCCGCGCTCTCCGCCTGGGCGCGGATCGTGGCCGCGGTCTCTTCCATCGAAGCGGCGTCGGCCCCTTCCCAGCGAGCTACTCGTGCGTACATGCCGTCCTCCTTCGTCTGCGTATTTCCACTTTCGAGCCTACCCCCGGCAGCCCGCGACGGCCAGGGCGCAGTGGACTCTGCGCCCATAGCATTGCCGGCGATGAGCTCCTCGCCGATCGACGCCTACCTGGAGCGCCTGCACGAGCGCTGGCAGGGGGACCGCTCGGGTGCGGTCGCCGACTACATCCCGCCGCTGGCGCTGGCCGATCCCGACTGGTTCGGGATCGCCGTGGCGACGACGGACGGGCACTGCTACGAGGTCGGCGAGTCGCGCCGGCCCTTCACGATCCAGTCGATCTCGAAGCCGTTCACCTGCGGCGTCGCCCTGCGCGACCTCGGCCTCGGCGCGGTCGACGCCAAGGTGGGGGTGGAGCCGACCGGCGACGCCTTCAACTCGATCAGCCTGGCCCCCGACAGCGGCCGGCCGCTGAACCCGATGGTCAACGCCGGCGCGATCACCTCGACCTCGCTGGTCGCCGGCGGCTCCGCGGCCGAGCGGGAAGCGCGCCTGCTGGCGGCCTACGGCGACTTCGCCGGCCGCCCGCTGGAAGTCGAGACCGCGGTCTACGAGTCCGAGCGCGACACCGGCCACCGCAACCGCGCGATCGGCCACATGCTGCGCAGCTTCGGCATCCTCGAGCGCGATCCCGAGGAGGCGCTCGACCTCTACTTCCGTCAGTGCTCGGTCGCGGTCGACTGCCGCGACCTCAGCCTGATGGCGGCGACGCTGGCCAACGGCGGCGTCCACCCGCTGACCGGCGAGCGGGCGCTGGAGCGCGAGTACGTCGACCGGGTGCTGAGCGTGATGACGACCTGCGGGATGTACGACTCGGCCGGAGAGTGGGTCGTCGACGTTGGCATGCCGGCCAAGAGCGGCGTCGCCGGCGGCATCCTCGCGGTGCTGCCGGGGCAGCTGGGGATCGCCGTCTACTCGCCGCCGCTGGACCCGCACGGCAACAGCGTCCGCGGCATCGAGGTCTGCCGCCAGATCTCCGACGACCTCGACCTCAACCTGCTCCACGTCGCCCGCTCCTCGCGCTCGGCCGTGCGCCGCTCCTACTCCGTCGCCGATATCCCCTCCCGGCGTCGCCGGCCCGACGAGCAGGCCGCGCTGCTGACCGCGGTCGGATCGCGCTGCGTCGTCCACGTCCTCCACGGCGACCTCGTCTTCGCCGCGACCGAGAGCGTGATCCGCTCCTTGGTAGAGCAGTGCGCCGAGATCGACCTGGCGATCGTCGATCTGGCCGAGGTGACCGAGATCGACGTCGCCGCCGCGCGCCTGCTGGCGGCCCTGGGCGCCTGGATGGCCGAGAGCGGCAAAGAGCTGGTGCTGGTGGCGCCGGCCCACGGCGACCTGCTCGGCGACCTTCCCGCGGGAGCGCGGATCTTCGCCGACCTCGACAGCGCCACCGAGTGGTGCGAGGAGCGGCTGCTGACCGCGAACGGGGTGCCGCCCGCCGCCGCCGTGCGGGTGCCGCTGGCCGAGCACCGCCTCACCCGCGGTTTCGACGCGGCGATGCTGGCCCGGCTGGAGGCGATCCTGCGACCGCGCAGCTTCGCCGCCGGCGAGACGATCTTCGTGGCCGGCGACCCCGCCGACGCGCTCTTTCTCCTGGTCGAAGGCGAGGTGACGATCGAGATCGAGCTCGAGGCCGGCAGGCGGCGGCTGGCGACCCTGACCCCGGGGCTCGCCTTCGGCGAGGTCGCCCTGGCCGACATCCCGGCCCGCCCGGCCGGCGTCCACGCCGAGACCGCCGGCGAGTGCCTGGCCCTGCCGGTCGTGGACTTCGACCGGCTCGGTGCGGAGGACCCCGCCCTGCAGGCGGCGCTGATGCGCAACCTCCTGGCCAGCTTCTACGAAGTCATCGGCCGCATGACCCGCGAGGTCGGCTCGCTCTTCGACGGCCGCTGACCCGGAGCTCGACCCCAGGTCTATTCGGCTGGGACCTGTAACGGGGTCAGGGGATCGCGACGGCGCTGGCGCTCAGCTGCGGTCGGCTGGCGAGGGTCTGCAGCACCACGCAGTAGCGCTCGGTCAGCTTCAGCAGGGTGGCGAGCTCCTCCTCGCTCGCCTTGGTCTCGAGCTCGAACCCGAGCCGGATCGCGCTGAAGCCGACCGGCGCCTCGCGGTCGACGGCGAGGGTGCCGCGGAAGTCGAGGTCCCCCTCGGCGTGGACCGTTCCGGACTCGACCGGGATGGCCAGCGAGGTGGAGACGGCCCGCAGAGTGACGCCGGCGCAGGCGGCGAGCGCCTCGAGCAGCATGTCGCCCGAGCAGAGCAGGGAGCCGTCGCCGCCGGAGGCGGGGTGGAGGCCCGCCTCCGCCAGGGCGCGGCCGGTCCCGACCGAGCAGGAGACGCCCTCGCCGAGGGTGCCGCTGGCGCGGAGCGTGACCAGCGCCGCCTCGGGCTCGTCTGCGTAACGCTCCTTCAGCGGGCCCTGGGTCGCGCGCAGCTCGTCCCTGTCCATGTAGGCATTAGAGGCGAGGATCGGCCAAATTACAAGTGCCGTTCCAGATCGGCGAGGCCACTACGGGTTAGAGCAAGGGCGTTTCCGGGCAGACGGGTCCCGTGCCCGACGAGGATTCCGATCCAAAGCTCCTGCTCGGCCCGCTGCTGCGCTACGTCGGCGAGACCGAGGCGACGATCTGGGTCGAGGCCGACTCCCCCTGCGAGGTCGAGGTGCTCGGCCGCCGCGAGCCCACTTTCTGCGTTGAAGAGCACCATTACGCGCTGGTCCGGCTCGAAGGCCTGGAGCCGGCCAGCTTCAACGAGTACGAGGTCCGGCTCGACGGCCGGCGGCGCTGGCCGCTGGAGGACTCGGACCTCCCCCCGAGCGCGATCCGGACGCTTGGAGGCGACGATCCGATCGACGTCTGTTTCGGCTCCTGCCGGGTCGCGCTGCCGCACGAGGAGCCCTACACCCAGACGAAGGACGGCCACGAAGACGGCAAGGAGTACGACGCGCTGCGGGTGCTGGCGCGGGAGATGATCCGCGGCGAGCACACCCAGTGGCCGGAGTTCCTCTTCCTGCTCGGCGATCAGGTCTACGTCGACGAGGGCTCGCCGCGCACCCGCGAAAAGATCCGCCAGCGGCGCGGCACCGAGTCGGCTCCCGGCGAGGAGGTCATGGACTACGAGGAGTACTCCTGGCTCTACGAAGAGTCCTGGAGCGACCCGCTGATCCGCTGGCTGCTCTCGACCGTCTCGGTCTCGATGCAGTGGGACGACCACGACATGAGCGACGACTGGAACATCTCCCGCTCCTGGCTGGCGGAGATGCGGCAGAAGTCCTGGTGGCACGGTCGCGCCACGGCGGGGATCATGAGCTACTGGGTCTACCAGCATCTGGGCAATCTCTCGCCGCAGGCGCTCGACGAGGACGACCTCTACGGGCAGGTCCGCGGCAGCGTCCATGCCACCTCGGTGCTGCGCGAGTTCGCCGCCACGGTGCACTCGACCGGGAACGGCAGCCGCTGGAGCTTCTGCCGCGACCTCGGCCGGACGCGGGCGATCTTCATCGACTCGCGGGCGGGCCGGGTGCTCGAGGAGGGCGAGCGCTCGATGGTCGACGAGGACGAGTGGGACTGGATCGTCGAGCACGCCACGGGCGACTTCGACCACCTGCTGCTGGCGACCACGGTTCCCTGGCTGCTCTCGCCCGGGTTTCATCACCTCGAGGCCTGGAGCGAGCGGGTCTGCGACGGGGCCTGGGGAGGACTGGCCGCGCGCGCCGCCGAGAAGCTGCGCCGCGGCGTTGACTTCGACCACTGGGCCTCGTTCGGCAAGTCGTTCCAGCTGCTGCGGGAGCTGCTGGAAGAGGTCGGGTCGGGCAAGCACGGCAAGCCGCCGGCCTCGATCGTCGTCCTCTCCGGCGACGTCCACCACGCCTACCTGGCGGAGACCGCCTTCGGCCCGGGGACGGAGATCGAGAGCGCGATCTACCAGGCGGTCTGCTCGCCCTACCGCAACCCGCTGGAGCTGAACGAGCGGCGGGCGATCCGGATCGGCTTCTCCCGCCCCTTCACCGCCGCGATGCGCGCCCTGGCCGCTGCGGCGGGCACTGCCGACCCGGGAATGCGCTGGCGGCTGGCCGAGGGGCCCTACTTCGACAACCAGGTGGCGACCCTGCGGCTCGACGGTCGCGAAGCGCGGATGAAGCTCGACAAAACGGTTCCCGGTGAGGACGAGGAGCGCCACCTGGACTGCGTTTTCGAGCGCCGCATCGCCTGAGCGCGCACCCGCAATCGCACGCGAAAGCCGTTTGTCGCGCCTTTGATCAACTAATTTTGCGACAGACAGGAATGCTGTTATGCTCGCGCCGCAATCGATCAGTCAAGCTTTCTGACCGACCGACACATAGCCAGCACCAGTGCCTTAATCGGTTAAAGGGACGGCGTTGTAAGCCGTAGATCCGGGTTCGAGCCCCGGCTGGTGCATTCGTAAATCGGGAATACGAATGGGCTATGGATGAACATTTTCGACTTCATCGAGGATCCGGCGGCACTGGGGGAGGAGCGCGCCCACTGGTCGGCGCGGGCGCCGTTCCGCCCCCGCGAGGACTTCGACCTGATGCTGGTCCCGCGGGTGCCGGACTGGCGCCAGGACGAGGACTCGCGCCGCTCGCTGGAGCGGATCGCGGCCGAGCCCTGGGTCGAGGCGGTCGCCGAGGAGGGCAAGGAGGTGCTGCTGCGCCTCAGCGACGGCTGGGTAGAGGTGACCGGCGCCCGCCTGGAGGCGGGGGAGGGAGTCGAGGCGGCCAATGCCGACCTCGCCGCGGGCAAGCGCTACGCCGTCTACTTCTGGGGCGCCAACACGACCAAGGCGCTGCACATCGGTCACCTCCGCAACCTCGCGATCGGGCACGCGATCGGCGCCGCGCTGGAGCAGGCCGGAGCCCGGGTCGAGCGCCGCAGCCTGATCTGCGACGTCGGCCGTAGCATGGGCGAGGCGATGGCCGGCGTCGTCCAGAGCGGCCGCGACCAGCAGGTCTGGCCCGACGGCGAAGAGAAGAGCGACCACTTCGTCGGCGCCTGCTACGCCGACTACGTCACCGCCGGGCGCGCCAACGGCGCCAACGGGGCCGAGCAGGACGACGGCGCCGAGGACTCGGTCGCCCGCGAGTCCTCGATGTACAACGACAAAGCCGACGAGCTGATGATGCGGGTGCTGGGTGGCGACCAGGAGGCGCTGGAACTGTGGTCGAAGACGCGGGCCTGGGTGATCTCGGGCCAGCGCAAGACGCTGACCCGGCTCGGCATCGCCTTCGACAAGGTGATCTTCGAGTCCGACTTCCTGCCGGAGGTGCTGGAGCTCTCCAACCAGGGCCTCGC
>Ga0190274_10000586_pt1 | contig 21355 bp, 20 predicted proteins | sample Popmic531T_FD_133002 | JGI IMG/M metagenome (GOLD analysis project Ga0190274, IMG submission 133002) | Populus adjacent soil microbial communities from riparian zone of Yellowstone River, Montana, USA - 531 T | ecosystem: Environmental > Terrestrial > Soil > Riparian zone | place: USA: Montana... | reverse complement strand
GCTGCCCCAGACCCTGGCCGGGAAGTCGTTCGTGCTCACCGGCGGGCTCGACGGCTACACCCGCGAGCAGGCCACCAAGGCCATCGAGGACCGCGGCGGCCGGGTCGCCTCCAGCGTCTCCAAGAAGACCGCCTACGTGGTCGTTGGCGCCGACCCCGGCTCCAAGGCCGCCCGCGCCACCGAGCTCGGCGTCCCCACCCTCGACGAGGCCGCCTTCACCGCCCTGCTGGAGCAGGACGAATGAGCGACGTCTGGCACCCGCTGGACCCGGAGGGGTCGCGGTCGGAGCCGTCGGGGCGGGACCGGGGGCCCGACCCGGAGCCGATCGTGCGCACGGTGCGGGTCGCGTTCCTGCTCGCCGGGATGGTGGTGGCGGTGACGGTGAACGCCGGCCTCAACGGGCCGGGCGGGCCGTCGACGGCCGCCGGCCCGGTCGCCGGGACGGCCGTGACCGGGCTGGTCGCGGTGGCCGTGCTGGTGGTGCTGCTGGGGGCCTGGCTGGCCCTGCGCCCGGCCCGGCTGCTGGTCGCGGGCAAGCGGGCCCTCGACCACCCCGACCCGCGCCTGCGCCGCCCCCGGGCCGAGCGGGCCAGGGCCATCGGCTTCCGCGGCCTGGCCATGGGCTGGGCCACCCAGGCGCTGGTGTTCGGGCTCCTGCCGGTCTTCGCCGGCCTGGTCCTGGAGCTGCTCTACGACCGCCAGTGGGAGCTGCTGACCTTCGCCGGGATCAGCCTGCTGGCCGGGTTCGTGTTCCAGCACCAGGTGGCCGGGGCGGTGCGCCTGGCCGTCGACGACCCGGAGCTGCGGGCCAGCTACGGCTCCCGCTGATAGGGTCGGCCGGTCCGGATCGGGGGTTTCCCCGGGTCCCGGCAGGGTAGGGCGGACCCGGAGGCACCGAGCTTGACGTATCGGGCTTGACTCGAGGAGGAGAGATGAGCATCGGAGCCAGCATCTTCCTGCTGGTCATTGGGGCCATCCTGACCTTTGCGGTCAACGTCACCGCCGAGGGCTTCAACATCAACACCGTCGGCATCATCCTGATGGTCGCCGGGGTGGTCGGGCTGCTGCTCTCGTTGCTGTTCTGGAGCAGCTTCTCCCCGTACCGGCGTCGCGCTTCGGTGGCCTACCCCGAGGAGCGCGTGGTCGAGGAGCGCCGCATCGAGCGCGACTACCCCTGATCCGGCAGTTCCCGAACAACCGCATATCTAGGCAGCACCGCTAAACTCGGTCACTCTCTGACCATCATCCCGTTCCTCGCGACCGGGGAGGTCAGAGATGCCCCGACCGTTCCGCGCCCTCGCCACCCTCGCCGCCGGGGTCGTCCTGGTCCTGGTCACCCTCGCCCCCGTCACCCCGGCCACCGCCGCACCGCCGCCCTTGCCGGACTCGATGGCGGCGATCGGGGACTCGATCACCCAGGCGGTCGACGTGTGCTGCTTCTACGGCAACTGGCCGGGGCACAGCTGGGCGACCGGGAACGTCCCCCTGGACGGGATCGCCAGCCATTACGAGCGCATCCGGGCCCGGAACCCGGCCATCCGGGGGCATCGGTGGAACAACGCCGTCTCCGGGGCCCGGATGGCCGACGCCCCTGGGCAGGCGCGGGGGACGGTCGAGCAGGGGGCCGAGTACGTCACCATCCTGATGGGCGCCAACGACCTCTGCGGCTGGGGCGGGGCCCTCACCCCGACCTCCACCTTCCGGGCGCAGTTCCGGGAGACCCTGGAGATCCTGCGCGACGGGCTGCCGGGCAGCCACGTGTTCGTGGCCTCGATCCCCAACCTCTACCAGCTCTGGAGCGTCCTGCGCACCCACCCGCTGGCCCAGGTCATCTGGCAGACGGCCGACATCTGCCCGTCGATGCTGGACTTCTTCAACTCGCCGGCCGACCGCCAGCCCGTCATCGACCGCCAGCGCGAGCTCAACGACGTCCTCCGCGACGTCTGCGCCACCTGGTCGCGCTGCCGCTTCGACAACTACCTCACCTACGACTACGACTTCACCCGCGACCAGGTCTCCCGCCTCGACTTCTTCCACCCCAGCCTCAGGGGCCAGGCCACCCTGGCCGCCCTCACCTGGGAGGCGTCCTGGTGGAGTTGACCGACTTGAGTCCGACGGCGCCGAACCTGTTCTACGAGCTGGCGGCAGACACTGGTCGAGCATCTGCGGGCCGGCCTTGAGGGGGCGGTGGACTCCATCGTCTCCGACGTCGATCCCCCGTCGGCGCCAACCGGGTCGAGCCCCGGCTCCTGGAGCTGCTCGACTCGCTGAAGGAGACGCTGCACGCCAACATCGCCGCCATCCAGATGGTGACCGCTCCTCAACGAGCTGGGCCGGATCTGGGCCCGGCGACGGGCCACGACTACGACTGGCGCCAGCTGTCGGAGACCGGCATCGAGCCCGGCATGCGCCTGGAGGCCATCCGCCCCGAGCGCCGCCACGGGCAGCAACCCTGACGCCCCGCGGTGGCGGGAGCTCAGTCGGGAAGCAGCGGCACCGACAGGCCCTGGTCGCGGCCGAGCAGCACGGCCCGGCCGATGGCGTCGGACCCGAAGCGCTCCCGGACCTGGTCGAGGGCGGCGTCAAGGGCGCTGCCGGCCTGGCGGTCGAACGGCAGGGTGAGCTGGATGTAGCCGCTGTCGTCGAGGTTGGCCACGGCCACCCCGACCAGGGTGACGCCCTGGCGCTCGATCATCGGCATGGCCGTGAGCAGCAGCGCCCGGGCCGTGGCCAGGATGGTGGCGGTGTGGGCGGTCGGCCAGGCCAGGGTGTGGGAGCGGCTGGCCCGCGAGAAGTCGTCGAAGCGCAGGCGCAGCACCACCGTCCGCCCGGCCCGCCCGGCGTTCCGCATCCGGCGGGTGACCCGCTCGACCAGCCCGATCAGCACCGCGTCCAGGTCCTCGGGGGACTTGGGGGAGCGGCCCAGGGCCCGCTGGGACCCGATCGAGCGCCGCCGCCGGCCGGTGTCCACCGGCCGCGGGTCGCGGTTGTCGGCCAGGGCGTGCAGGTGCCGGCCGGCGGCCTGGCCGACCAGCGAGACCAGGGTCGGCTCCCCGAGCCGGGCGACCTCACCCACGGTCCTGACGCCGCGGGCCCGCAGCTTGCCGGCGGTGACCGGGCCGACCCCCCAGAGCCGCTCCACCGGCAGCGGGTGCAGGAAGGCCAGCTCGCCGTCCGGCGGCACCACCAGCAGGCCGTCGGGCTTGGCCACGCCGCTGGCCACCTTGGCCAGGAACTTGGTCCGGGCCACCCCGACGGTGATAGGCAGGCCGACCCGCTCGCGGACCTCGGCCCGCAGCCGGATGGCGATCTCGGTGGGCGTGCCCGAGATCGCCCGCAGCCCGCCCACGTCCAGGAACGCCTCGTCGATGGACAGCCCCTCGACCAGCGGGGTGGTGTGCCGGAAGACCTCGAACACCGCCTTGCTGGCCTTGGCGTAGACGCCCATCCGGGGCGGGACCACCACCGCCCGCGGGCACAGCCGTCGGGCCTGGAGCCCACCCATGGCCGTGCGCACGCCGGCGGCCTTGGCCTCGTAGCTGGCCGCCAGCACCACCCCGCCGCCGACGATCACCGGCCGGCCGCGCAGCCGGGGGTCGTCCCGCTGCTCGACCGAGGCGTAGAACGCGTCCAGGTCGGCGTGCATGATGGTCGCCGGGCTCATCGAACACATGTTCGCACCCGGGCGCTGGCGTGTCGAGCCTGCCCTGCTGGCGCTGTCAGCGCGGGCTGTACAGCCAGGGCTCCTGCAGGTCGAAGAACTCCGGCTCCCCGAGGCTCAGGGCCGCCATCTCCTCCATCTGCGCCCGCAGCTCCGGCGGCGGCTCCCTGCGCTCGCCCTCGCGGGCCTCCGCCTCGGAGGTGAAGTAGACGGCCATCGTGTAGGCCCCGCCCCCGTGCCCCACGGCCACGCTGCCGAGGATCTCGGGTCGGAAGTCGGCCCATGCCGACGAGTCGTCGCTCATCAGCTCCCGGGCGCGGTCGGCGTCGGTGCCCCGGCCCTGCATGACCTGGACGAAGCCGGCCTCGTCGGGCTCGCCGACCAGGTCGACGGTGACGTCGCTGGAGTCCTTGAAGGTCGCCTCCCCGCTGAACAGCCGGGCCGTCTCGGCCCACCAGCGGTCCTGCTCGGGCCGGTCGCTGTTGCGCCGGGCCGCCTCCTCCGACTCGAACCGGGCCAGCGCGATGAACCGCCCGTCCCCGGTCACCCCGGCCGTCGACCCCAGCCACCCGATGGCCCCGGGCGCCACCTCCGCCGCCCACCGGTCGAGCGCCGCCCGCACCTTCCCCGCATCGGTCACCTGTCCCTGAATGACCTGGACGAACATCAGGACCCCCCTTCGGCCGGTTGGTTGCCCTCCAGATGCTACGACGGACGGCCTCGGCGTGGTTCGATGCAGCCATGCGGCACGTCGGGTACGTGATCCTGTTCGTGGCCGACCTGGAGCGGTCGGTCGCCTTCTACCGGGACGTCGTCGGGCTGGAGTTCCGGCTGGCCGGGGACGGGTACGTGGAGTTCGCCACCCAGGGGGCCAAGTTCGGGCTGTACGACCGCAACCGGCTGGGGGAGCTGACCGGGCAGGGGAGCGAGCCGCCGGGGGCGCCCGGCGGGGAGGTGGTGCTGCTGGTCGAGGACGTGGACGCGGAGGCGGCGCGGCTGCGGGCGGCCGGGGCGGCCATCCTGAGCGGGCCGGTGGACCGGGTCTGGGGGCACCGGACGCTGCACCTGGAGGACCCGGACGGGTTCGTGGTCGAGCTGGCCCAGGAAATCCCCAGGCGACCGGCGCAAGGGCGACGGTAGTATCGGCCGACCGCCAGGAACGCCCGGGAGATCTCGTCCATGCCGATTAGCCGTGCTGACGTCGAGCACGTCGCCCGCCTCGCCCGCCTCGCCCTGACCGATGAGGAGCTCGACCGCTTCCAGGCCCAGCTGTCGGTGATCCTGGAGGAGGCCGACAAGATCCGGCGCCTGCCCACCGAAGGGGTGCCGCCCACCGCCCACCCACTGCCCCGGGTCAACGTCTGGCGCGACGACACCCCCGGGCCGTGCTTGACCCGGGAGGAGGCGCTGTCGACCGCCCCCGAGATCGAGCAGGACCGGTTCAAGGTGCCCCGCATCATCGAGGAGGCACCGTGAGCCTGGCCGCCCCGGGCCCGGGCTCCCTGGCCGACCTGACCGGGCACGAGCTGGCCGAGCGGTTCGCCAGCGGCACGGCCACGGCCGTCCAGGCCACCGAGGCCGCCCTGGAGCGGATCGCGGCCACCGACGAGCGGCTCCACGCCTTCCTGATCGTCACCGGCGACCAGGCCCTCGAGGCCGCCGGTGCGGTCGACGCGGCCAGGGAGCGGGGCGAGCGGCTCGGCCCGCTGGCCGGCGTGCCCCTGGCCCTCAAGGACGTGCTGGTGACCAAGGGGGTCCGGACCACCGCCGGGTCCAGGATCCTGGACGAGTTCGTGCCGCCCTATGACGCCACCGTGGTCCGCCGGCTGCGCGACAGCGGGGTGGTGATCCTCGGCAAGACCAACATGGACGAGTTCGCCATGGGCTCCTCCACCGAGAACTCCGGGTTCGAGACGACCCGCAACCCCTGGGACACGACCCGGGTGCCGGGCGGCTCCAGCGGCGGGTCGGCCGCGGCCGTGGCCGCCGGGCAGGCACCGCTGGGGATCGGCACCGACACCGGCGGCTCGATCCGCCAGCCGGCCGCCCTCTGCGGCATCGTCGGCGTCAAGCCGACCTACGGGCTGGTCAGCCGCTACGGCCTGATCGCCTTCGCGTCCTCCCTGGACCAGGTGGGCCCGCTCACCCGCGACGTGCGCGACGCCGCCGACCTGCTGGAGGCGATCTGCGGCCACGACCCGATGGACTCGACCTCCATCCCCGACGCCCCCACCGACCTCACCTCGCGGCTCACCGACGGGGTCGACGGCCTGCGCGTCGGGGTGGTCAAGGAGCTGTTCCTGGAGGGCGCCGAGCCCGGCGTGCTGGCCCGGGTCCGCGAGGGCCTGGAGCGGCTGGAGCGGCTCGGGGCCCGGCTGGAGGACTGCTCGCTGCCGTCGTTCGAGTACGCCCTGTCGGCCTACTACCTGATCGCCCCGGCCGAGTGCTCCTCCAACCTGGCCCGCTACGACGGGGTCCGCTGGGGGCTGCGGGCCAAGGACTCGGCCGACGTGGTCGAGATGATGCAGCGGACCCGCCAGACCGGCTTCGGGGCCGAGGTCAAGCGGCGGGTCATGCTCGGCACCTACGCCCTGTCGGCCGGGTATTACGACGCCTACTACGGCCAGGCCCAGAAGGTCCGGACCCTGGTCCGCCGCGAGCTCGACGCCGCCTACGAGCGCTTCGACCTGCTGGTCGGGCCGACCGCGCCCACCGTGGCCTTCCCGATCGGCGAGAAGGCCGACGACCCGCTGGCCATGTACCTCAACGACGTCTTCACCATCCCGGTCAACCTGGCCGGCAACGCCGCCATCTCGGTCCCGGCCGGGCTGTCGGAGGGGCTGCCGGTGGGGCTGCAGCTGATCGCCCCGGCGCTCGGCGAGGCGACCATGTTCCGGGCCGCCTGGGCCTTCGAGCAGGACCTTGGCCTGCCCACCCGACCCACCGTGCCCGAGGAGGTGCGCCCGTGACCGCCGCCGTCGCCGAGGAAGCCGGCGCCCGCCGCTTCGAGACGGTCATCGGCATCGAGACCCACTGCGAGCTGGGCACCGCCACCAAGATGTTCTGCGCCTGCCCGACCGTCTTCGGGGCCGCGCCCAACACCCAGGTCTGCCCGGTCTGCCTGGGCGAGCCGGGGTCGCTGCCGGTGGCCAACGGCCGGGCGGTCGAGTACGCGGCCCGCATCGGGCTGGCCCTGCACTGCCGGATCGCCGAGCGCTCCCAGTTCCACCGCAAGAACTACTTCTATCCGGACATGCCCAAGAACTACCAGATCTCCCAGTACGACGAGCCGCTGTGCGTCGACGGCTGGCTGGACGTGGACGTGGAGGGCGAGGTCCGGCGGATCGGGATCACCCGGGTCCACCTGGAGGAGGACACCGGCAAGAGCCTGCACGTGGGGGCGACCGGGCGCATCCACGGGGCCGACTACTCGCTGGTCGACTACAACCGGGCCGGCATCCCTCTGGTCGAGATCGTCTCCGAGCCCGACCTGCGCTCGGCCGACGAGGCCCGCGCCTACGCCGAGGAGCTGCGGGCGGTGCTGCTGGCCCTGGGGGTCTCCGACGCCAAGCTCGAGGAAGGCTCGATGCGCTTCGACGTCAACGTGTCGATCCGGCCGGTGGGCCACGCCGAGTACGGCACCAAGATCGAGCTCAAGAACCTCAACTCGCTGCGCAGCCTGCACCGGGCGGTCGCCTACGAGGCCGACCGGCAGCGGCGGGTCCTGGCCGACGGCGGCAAGCTGGTCCAGGAGACCCGCCACTGGGACGAGGGCGCCGGGCGGACCGAGCCGATGCGGTCCAAGGAGTTCGCCACCGACTACCGCTACTTCCCCGAGCCCGACCTGGTGCCCATCGAGGCCACCGCCTCCTGGGTCGACGGCCTCCGGGCCGAGCTGCCCGAGCTGCCGGCCGAGCGCCGGGCCCGGCTGATGGAGGCGACCGGCCTGCCCGTCAAGGAGGTCGGCTGGCTGGTCCGCGACCCTGAGGTCCTCGCCTACTTCCAGGCGGTCGCCGATGGGCGGGACCCGAGGGTGGTTGCCGGTTGGGTGATGGGGGAGCTGCAGCGCAACCTGCGCGAGTTCGACCACACCATGGCCTCGAACCCGGTCAAGCCGGAGCGCCTCGGTGAGCTGCTCGATCTGCTGGCGGCCGGGACCGTCTCGGCCACCGCGGCCAAGGACGTGCTGGCCGAGATGTTCACCTCGGAGGCGTCGCCGGCCACCATCGTGGAGCGCAAGGGCCTGGCCCAGATCTCCGACACCGGCGAGCTGGAGGCGGTGGTCGGGCGGGTGGTGGCGGCCAACCCCGACCTGGCCGAGAAGTTCCGCGGCGGCAAGCGGGGCGTGCTCGGCGCCCTGGTCGGCCAGGTGATGCGCGAGACCCGCGGCCGGGCCAACCCCAAGCTGGTCAGCGACCTGCTGGAGCGGGCCATCACCGGCTGACCGCGACGGGTATCACGCCGGCAGACCGGACGTATAAGCTGACGGCTCCATGACCACCACCCCCCAGGTGCTCCTGGACCGCTACGAGGTCGGCCGGCTGCTCGGCTCCGGCGGCATGGCCGAGGTGTTCGAGGGCCGCGACCGGCTGCTGTCCCGCCGGGTGGCCATCAAGGTGCCGCTGGCCCAGCACGCCCGCGACCCCGAGTTCGCCCACCGGTTCCGGCGCGAGGCCCAGGCCGCGGCCAGCCTGTCGCACCCCGGGGTGGTGGCCGTCTACGACACCGGGTCCGCGGACGGCACCCACTTCATCGTCATGGAGTACGTGGACGGCCGCACCCTCAAGGACGTCATCCGGGCCGAGGCGCCGCTGTACCCGGACCGGGCGGCCGAGATCGCCGCCGACGTCTGCTCGGCCCTGGCCGCGGCCCACGCCCGCGGCCTGGTCCACCGGGACGTCAAGCCGGCCAACATCATGCTGATGCCCGACGGCCGGGTGAAGCTGATGGACCTGGGGATCGCCAGGGCGGCCGCCGGCGAGACGGTCACCCAGACCGCGGCCATGCTCGGCACCGCCCAGTACATCTCCCCCGAGCAGGCCCAGGGCCAGACCGTCGACTACCGCAGCGACCTGTACTCGCTGGGCTGCTGCCTGTACGAGATGCTGACCGGCACGGTGCCGTTCCGGGGGGCGACCCCGGTGGCGATCGCCTACCGGCACGTGCGCGAGGACCCGGCCCCGCCGCGGCTGCTCAACCCGGACGTGCCGCCGGCCCTGGAGGCGGTCTGCCTGAAGGCGATGGCCAAGCGGCCCGAGGACCGCTACCAGACCGCGGCCGAGTTCCGCGCCGACCTGGCCCGGGCCCGGGCCGGGCAGCGGGTGGCGGCCGGCCCGGCCGCCGCCGGGGCGGCGACCGCGGCCATGGCCACGGCCATGCTGCCGCCAACGACCGGCTACCAGACCAGCGCCGGCTCTCCGGGGGCACCCGGCTACCCGGGGTCGGGGGCGCCGGTGACCGCCGGGCGGGCCGCCCGCCACGCCGAGGCCCCGGCCGGCCGCCGCTGGTGGTTGTACGTGGTGGTCCCGCTGGGGGTGATCGCCCTGGCCGTCGGGGTCGCGTTCGCCGTCTCGCAGCTGGTCGACACGCCGCCCGAGACGCCCGCGGCCCCCACCCTGCCCACCGCCACCCGCCCCCAGGTGGTCGAGACGACCGTCCTGCAGACCTCGACCTCCCAGCTCCCGACGACTTCGCGGCTGCCCACCACCACCGCCCCGCCGACCACCGCCCCGCCCTCGACCCAGCCGCAGGGCCAGGTCCAGGTGCCGAACGTGATCGGCCGACGGGCCCGGGTGGCCCGGGCCCAGCTGGAGGCGGCCGGGCTGCAGGTCAACCAGCAGCAGGTCCCGGTGGGCGATCCCCAGCAGGCCGGCCGGGTCGTCGTCCAGGCCCCGCCGGCCGGGAGCACCGTCGGCGCCGGCTCCACCGTCACCATCGTGGTCGGAGTCCGCTTCGGCGACGGCGGCGACGACGACGGCGGCAACGACTGAGGGTGCCCTCGCGGATCGTGCTGTTCGGGGCCACCGGCTACACCGGCCGGCTGGCCGCCGAGGCGCTGGCCGCCACCGGGGCCAGCCCGCTGCTGGCCGGCCGCGACCGGACCCGGCTGGAGGCCCTGGCCGGGCGGCTGGGCGGGCTGGAGGTGGCCGAGGCCGACACCGCCCGGCCGGACAGCGTCCGCGACCTCGTCGGCCAGGGGGACGTGCTGGTCAGCACCGTCGGCCCCTACATGACCCGTGGCGAGCCGGCGGTGCGGGCGGCCATCGAGGCCGGCGCGACCTACCTGGACATCACCGGGGAGCCGCCGTTCCTGCGCCGGGTGTTCGAGGAGCTGGGCCCGGTGGCGGCCGGCCGCTGCGGCCTGGTCCCGGCCTTCGGCTACGACTTCGTCCCCGGGAACCTGGCCGGCGCCCTCGCCCTGGCCGAGGCCGGCCCGGCCACCCGGGTCGCGGTCGGCTACTTCGCCACCGGCGGGGGCGGGTTCTCCAGCGGCACTCTGGCCTCGGGGGCCGGACTGCTGCTGGAGCCGGGGTTCGCCTGGCGCGACGGGCAGTTGCGGCGGGAGCGGACGGCCAGGCGGCTGCGAAGGTTCCGGATCGGGGGGCGGGACTGGCTGGGCGTCAGCTACGGTGGCAGCGAGCACTACGCCCTGCCCCGGGTCGCTCCCCGGCTGCGCCGGGTCGAGGTCTACCTGGGCTGGTTCGGCCGCCGCTCCCGGGCCGTCCAGGCCGCCTCCGCGGTGGCATCGCCGCTGGCCCGCCTGCCCGGGGCCCGGTCGCTGGCCCGGGCGGCGGTCGGCCCGCTGGGCCGCCGGAGCGGCCAGGGCCCCGACGAGGCCGCCCGGGCCCTTGGCCGCACCCTGGTCGTGGCCGAGGCCAGCGACCGGCGGGGCCGCCCGCTGGCCCGGGTCCACCTGCGCGGCCCCGACCCCTACACCCTCACCGCCCGGCTGCTGGCCTGGGGTGCCCTGCGGGCCGCCAGCCACGGCCTGGCCGCGACCGGCGCCCTGGGCCCGGTCGACGCCTTCGGCCTGGACGCGCTCCAGGCCGGCGCGGCCGCTGCCGGCCTGGAGCGGTTCGCGCCCTGACCGCCGTCAGCGGACCGGGAACGCCCGCAGCAGGGTCTGGTGGATGCGGCCGCCGCCGGCGTCGCGGGCCCACGTGCGCAAGCTGACCCAGTCGCCGGAGCGGAGCCGCGACCCGGGCAGCGTGCCCTGGTAGTGGCCGGGGCCGGTCTGGCGCAGCCGCACCCGGCGCCAGCGGTCGCCGTCGTTGGTCGAGAACCAGAGGTTGGTGGCGACGACCTCGCTCGCCTCGGCCCCCTCCTGCCGGGCCACCTCCAGGTCGAGGGTGACCGCCTTGCCGGCCACGGCGCCGTTGCGGCCGCCGAGCGGGGCGGCCCGGTAGTCGACCGACAGCAGCGGCAGCAGCCCGTAGGGGTCCTCCCCGGGCGGGGCCTGGGAGGTGAACCACCAGCGGGTCAGCGACCGGTCGGCCAGGCGGGTCAGGCCGTGCATGTTCAGGTCGCGCTCCAGCCGGTACTGGGCCGCGGCCGGCTCCACCGCGACCTGGAGGAACGGCTGCTCGGCGCTGGCCAGGAGCCGGTCGTCGCGGTACAGGCGCAGGGCCTGGGTGATCACCGGAGGGTCGCTGAACTCCCAGGGGAGGCCGTCGTGGCCGCCGGCGTCCCGCAGGTCGGCCACCCCGACGAACAGCCAGTCCCCGCCCCGGTCGCCGAGCCCGCGGGCGCGCAGCGGCGCCCCGAACCACCGCTCCGAGCTCCGCTGGCCGGGCTCGTAGGGCACGAAGGCGGGGCCGTAGAAGTCGATGAACGCCTCCCCGCGGCTCCAGAGGCCGTCGTGCAGCCACACGACCGGGCCCGGGCTGAGGTACTCGACCCGCGACCGCGGCACCGCGATCGGGTCGTAGCTCCCCGAGGCGAAGAACTGCAGGGGCGCGAAGCCGACCCGGACGTCGAAGTAGTCGGCCCGGTCGTTGAGGTTCCGGTAGCCGCTGGCCACCCTGGCCAGCCGGTCCCGGTCGGCCGCGGGCAGGACCCAGTTGGGCGGGTTGGGGACCTCGCCGCCGTACTGGAGCAGGTCGTAGAGGACCGGGGTGGTGGCCGGCGAGCCGGCCCCGGCCGGCAGCAGCCGCGTCCGCAGCTCGACCTCGAACCGGCCCACGCTCACCGGCCCGCCGGTCGGCTCGGCGAACAGGCCGCCCTCGGCCGCCTCCCCGCCGACCGAGAAGCTGGAGGCCAGGCCGAAGGTGTCGGTGGCGTCCAGCCGGGTGTAGCCGAGGTCGGCGAAGCTCGGGTCGGTGGCCACCCCCTCGACCCCGCTCGCGACCGGCTGGGCCCGGCGGGCGTCCAGGCTGAAGCTGGTCGCGCCGGTGACCCGGACCTCGGGGTCGCCGACCAGCGAGACGGTCTCGAAGTCGGCCCCGGCCACGAAGCCCATGATGTGGTAGTTGCCCGGCGGCACCCGGAGGGTGACGCTGGCGTCCTCATCGAACAGCACGAAGTCGGCGAACAGCTCGCCGTCGTCGACGTTCATGACGCCGGCGTCGGCCAGGGGCGCCGGCCGGCCGTCGCGGCCGGTCGCGGTCAGGGTCAGGTCGTAGCGCTCCGGCTCCTTGTAGAAGCCGAGCGGGACCCGGACGGCCGGGCCGGTCGCCGGGGTGGCGACCACGGCCCCGCTGTACAGCCCGGGCGCGCCGGGCTGCACGTCCACAGTGACCTGGGGACGGGCCTGGCCGCCGGCCGGCAGGGTCAGCCGCGACGGCGTCAGCGAGGCCATCCCGGCCGGGGCCGGGTTGCCGTCGGCGTCCTCCAGCTCGACCCGCAGGTCGACGGTGGCCGCGGTCGTGGCCAGGTTCAGCAGGGGGAAGGACCTGGTCACCGGCTGGGCGTCGGTCTGCGGGTAGCGGAGCCAGCCGAAGTCGAGGTTGGCCCGGCGGGAGATCAGCCGCTGGTCGATGGCGTGGGCGATGTCCAGGCGGCCGCCACCCTGCTCGTACACGCCCAGGTCGGGACGGGGGTCGGCCGTCCCCATGAGCACCGCCTTGATGCGGGCCGGGGTCCATTCGGGCCAGCGCTGGGCCATGATCGCGGCCGCCCCGGCGACGTGCGGGGTGGCCATGGAGGTGCCGGTGGCGCGGGTGTACCAGCGGCCGACCGGCTCGCCGAGGGTGGTCCCGGCCGCCCGGGCGCCCACGATGTCGACCCCGGGGGCGGTGATGTCGGGCTTCATGGCGTAGTCGCCGTAGCGCGGCCCCCGGCCGGAGAAGAAGGCCAGCTCGTCCTGAGCGTCGACGGCGCCGACGGTGAGGGCGGCGGTGGCCACGCCGGGGCTCTCCACGCTCTGCTCGTCGGGGCCGGCGTTGCCGGCCGCGACCACGAACAGGGTCCGGTAGCGGGCGGTGAGCCGGTCGATGGCCTGGCTCATCGGGTCGGTGCCGTCGGTCGGGAAGCCGCCGAGGCTCAGGTTGGCGACCCGGGCCCGCTGGCGGGCCGCCGCCCACTCCATCCCGGCGATGACGCCCGAGTCGCTGCCGAAGCCGGCGTCGTCGAGCACCTTGCCGTTGAGCAGGCTGGCCTCGAAGGCGACCCCCTTGCGCTGGCCGCCGGAGCGGGCGCCGGTGCCGGCCACGATCGAGGCCACGTGGGTGCCGTGGCCGACGCGGTCGGCGGTGGAGGCGGCCTCGGAGAAGTTGGCCTCGGCCACCACCTTGTCGCCGCGCAGGTCGGGGTGGTTGCGGTCGATGCCGGTGTCGAGCACGGCCACCTTCACGCCCTTGCCGGTCAGCCCGGCCGCCCAGGCGGCCGGGGCGCCGACCTGGGTCAGGTTGGGGTCGAGGGCGGTGGCCCGGAAGCGGCGGTCCAGCCAGACCCGGCGCACCCCGGCCAGGGCCCCGGTGGCGCGGGTGGCGGTGCCGCCGGTGCCGGCCAGGGCCGCGCCCAGCTTGGCCGCGGCCGCCCGCGGCTGGCGCACGGCGGTGGCGCGCAGGCTGGTCAGCTCGCGGACCGGCCGCAGGAAGGTCGCGGCCAGGGCCGGCGGCCGGCTGGCCGTCCGGCGCTGCACGATCAGGGGCAGGCTGGGGGCCCTGGCGTCGGCGTAGCCCATCCGCTCCAGGGCCGACACGTTGAACAGGTCCAGGTCGAGCAGGCCGCCGACCAGGCGGCGGACGTCGGCCGGGATGACATGGAGGTCGCCGCGGACCGACACGACCTCGAAGGCGGGGCTGGCCCCGCGCCGGGGGAGGACCTGCACCGCCTGGCGCCCGCCGGGTTGCCGGCGCAGCAGCACCTTGTCGCCGGTGAGCAGCGTGATGGCGACCGGGCGCTGCTGGGCGACCCGGGTGGCCCCGGCGCTCTGGGCGCGGGCCCCCACGGCCGGGCCGGGGGCGCCGGCCACCAGGGCGCTGACGAGGAGCAGGATGCTGAGCTGGCGGGCGCGTCGCGTGGCGGGCATGCTGCCTCCTCCGGCCGGCTGATCGCCTCGGAGAGGTTCGCACCGAACGCACCGTGAGTCCAGAGTGCGAAGAGATTCCTCAGTCGCGGTCGCGGTGGGCGTCGCGAGCCCGGAGCGACCGGGTGAGGGCGCGGACCTGGCGGCGCCGGGCGGCGGCGGCCAGCGGGTCGGCCCGCCGCTGGACCCAGGCCAGCTCGCGCTGGAGCTTCTCCCAGGCGGCGAAGCGGTCGGCGGCCAGCCGGCCGTCCTCCAGCGCGGCCAGGACCGCGCAGCCGGGCTCGGTCCGGTGCCGGCAGTCGTCGAAGCGGCACCCGGCGGCCAGGGCCTCGACGTCGCCGAAGGCCGCCGATGCCCCGGCGTCGGTCGTCCAGAGGCCGAGCTCGCGCAGGCCGGGGGTGTCGATCACCAGGCCGCCGCCGGCCAGCGCGACCAGCTGGCGGGTGGTGGTGGTGTGCCGGCCCTTGCCGTCGTCCCTGAGCTCGCCGGTGGCGAGCAGGTCCCGCCCGGCCAGGCGGTTCACCAGGGTCGACTTGCCGACCCCGGAGGAGCCGAGCAGCACCGCGGCGCGGCCGGGCGTCAGCATGGCCGCGATCTCGTCCACCCCCTGGCCGGTGAAGCAGCTCAGGGCGAGCACCCGGACGCCGGGGGCGACCGCGGCCAGGCCGGCCAGCTCGGTGGCGACGTCGGTGCCGTAGTCGGGGCAGAGGTCGGCCCGGCCGAGCGTGACCACCGGCTGGGCGCCGCTCTCCCAGGCCAGGGCGAGCAGCCGCTCCACCCGGCGCGGGTTGGCGTCGCGGCCCGGGGCGACCACGACCACCACCAGGTCGACGTTGGCCGCCAGAACCTGCTCTGTGGCCGCGGCGCCGGGCATGCGTCGGGTCAGGGCCGTCCGGCGGGGGAGCGCGGCCTGGATGCGGCCGTCGCGGAGCGCCACCCAGTCCCCGACGGCCGGCAGGTCGGCCACGCTGGGGCCGGCCAGGTGGCGCAGGCGGCCGGTGACCTGGATGAGCAACTCGCCGTGGGCGGTCCCGACCAGGTGGCCGCCGCGGTGGACGGCCAGCACCCGGCCGGGCCGGTGGCCGCCGTCCGCCCACGGCGCGAACAGGTCGGCCCAGGCGCCGTCCCACCCCAGCAGCTCGAGGTCCATGGGCCCAGCATGGGCCGCGGATCGCCGCCCCGCACCCGAATTACCAGGCTTGACCGGCGGCGCGGGGCGCGATCAGGATTCGGCCGCCGGTCGGGACATTCCGTAGGCGAGCGCGAGGAGAGAGGTGGGCGGCGGATGACCGCGGCCAGCATCATCGAGGCGATCGGGAGCCTGCTATGGCCGCTGCTGGTCGCCGTGGTCCTGATCCGGGTGCTCCCGCACGTTCCCGGAGTGGTGGCCGACCTGCGCCGGGCCCTGCGCACCCGCGCCTTCCGGGTCAAGATCGGCGGCGCCGAGCTGACCGTCGAGGAGGCCACCGAGCAGCTCCGCCGCCAGGTCACCGACCTCCAGGACCACATGGCGGCCCAGCTCGCCGCCCAGGCCGACCAGGGCCAGCCCCGGCCGCCCACCCCGGCCGGGGTCGACCTGGGGGCGGCGCCCGCGGCCGAGCCGGCCCGCCCGACCGTCCTGTGGGTCGACGACGACCCCGACGACAACACCCTGGAGCTGGCCAAGCTGCGCGAGGACGGCATCGAGGTGCTGCTGGCCCGCTCGACCGCCGAGGCCCTGGACGTGCTGTCGCTGCGCCGGGGGGTGGGCGCGATCGTCACCGACCTGGGCCGGTCCGAGGACGGCGAGTTCCGCTCCCACGCCGGCCTGGCCCTGCTCCGCCAGCTCGGCGAGGCCGAGCACGACCAGCCGGTGCTCGTCTACACCAGCGGCCGCCGGGTCGAGCTCGACCGCCAGGACGCCGTCGACGCCGGCGCGGCCGTGGTCACCTCCTCGCCGACCGAGCTGTTCGCCGCCCTTGGCCGCATCCTGGCCGCGGCCCCGGCCCGGCCCAACGGGGCGGTCCCGCCGGCCCGCGCCGGCGAGCGCCGCCCCCGCCGCCCGATCCGCCCCGGCTAGTCCCTAGTCCACCGCCCGGCGCAGGAACAGCCGGATGCCGATGGCCAGCGAGACCACGATGGTCACGACCAGCACCAGCACCGAGATCCAGGGCTGGATGTGGGGGACGTCGGGCACCATGGCCGCCCGCATGCCCTCGCTGACGTAGGTGAGTGGGTTGCAGGCGGTCACCACCTGGAACCAGGGCATATGGTCCAGGGACGCCCACGGGTACTGGCTGGCCCCGGTGAACAGCAGCGGGGTCAGGACCAGGGCGAACATGACGTTGATGCGGTTGGGGGGCACGGCCGTGCCCATGATCATGCCCAGGCACGAGCCGACCAGGCAGCCGAGCAGCAGCACGGTCACGAACAGGGGCAGGCCGCTGGGCCGCCACGGGATCGAGCCCAGGACCCAGACCCCGATGGGCAGCATCACCAGCGCCGCCAGCAGGGCCCGGAGGCTGGCGAAGACCACCTTCTCGACCGCCACCATCCCCACCGGCAGCGGGGCCAGCAGCCGGTCCTCGATCTCCTTGGTGAAGCTGAAGTCGATGACCAGCGGGAAGGCGGTGCTCTGGAGCCCGGTGACGGTGGCGGTCAGGGCCAGGATGCCCGGGAACAGCACCCGGGTGTAGCCGGGCTGGGCGAAGCCGAGGTCGGTCAGGACCTTGCCGAACACGAACAGCAGGAACAGCGGCTGCAGCACCACCTGGGCCAGGAACACCGGCAGCTCCCGGCCGGTGACGTACAGGTCGCGCCAGAGCACGGCCAGGAACGCCCTGGCCGGCCCGGCCCCCGCCCGCCGGACCCCGGTGGCCGCCGCCGGCGCCGGGGAGGGGCTGGTGGTCGTGCTCATCGGGGCGCCCCCTTGGAGTCCTTCGAACCCCTCCGGCTCATCGCAGGGCCCTCCCGGTGAGGGCGATGAACACGTCCTCCAGGCTGGGCGTGCCGATGGCCACCTCGGTCAGCTGGGCCCGATGCCCGGCCACCGCCGCGGCCACCGGCGCCACCAGCAGCGGCGCCTCCCCGGACAGGTACAGCCGCGCCCGCAGGTCCCCGGGAGCCGCGACCGGCTCGACCCGCTCCACCCCGTCGAGGGCGTCCAGCTCGGCCAGGAGGTCGTCGGAGGCCGTGCCGTCCAGGGCCACCGCCACCTCCAGGGTGGTGCGGCCGGGCAGGCCGCGGGTCAGGGCGGCCGGCGTGTCCAGGGCCAGCAGCTTGCCGTGGTCCATGATCCCCACCCGGTCGGCCAGGGTGGCCGCCTCGTCCATGTCGTGGGTGGTGAGCACGATGGTCACGCCCCTGGCCTTGAGGTCGCGGACCCGGTCCCAGACGAACAGCCGGGCCGCCGGGTCCAGCCCGGTGGTCGGCTCGTCCAGGAACAGCACCTCGGGGGCGTGCATCAGCGCCCGGGCCACCATCACCCGCTGGGCCTGGCCGCCCGAGAACATGTCGGGCTTGTCGTCGGCCCGGTCGGCCAGCCCGAACTCCTCCAGCAGGGCGGTGGCCCGCCGGGCCCGCTCGGCCGCCGGCACTCCGTGGTAGGCGGCGTGGAAGAGGAGATTCTGGCGGATCGACAGCGACCGGTCGAGGTTGTTGCGCTGGGGCACCACCGCCACCAGGCTCCGGGCCCGCACCGGGTCGGCGGCCACGTCCACCCCGCTGACGCAGGCCACCCCGCCGGTCCGCCGCACCCGGGTGGTGAGAACCCCGACCGTGGTCGTCTTCCCGGCCCCGTTCGGCCCCAGCAGCCCGAACACCTCCCCCCGCCGGACCTCGAAGCTGACCCCGTCGACCGCGTTCGCCTTCGCCTTCCGGTACCGCTTGACCAGGTCGCGGACCTCGACCACCGGCCCCTGTCCGTTCCCCTCCACGTTCACCTCCACGGCTGTCCCAGCCAGCCTAATCCTCCTTGTCTGCATGCCAGCAGCATGCTAGGTTCATGCCCATGGGAGCGATCCAGGTGAAGGACGTGCCACAAGAGCTGCACGAGGCGCTGCGCCGCCGGGCGATCGAGGAGGGCATGACCATGGCCGACTACGTGCTCGACCTGATCCGGCGCGACCTGGGCCTGCCCAGCCGCCGGGAGTGGCTGGAACGGCTCGCGACCAGGGAGCCGGTCGACATCGCGCCCGGCGTCATCGCCGAGGACATTCGCGCCGCCAGGGCCGAGCGGGGCGCCCAGATCGACGCCGCGCTGGCCGGGTGGGAGGACGAAGGCGACGATGCCGGTCGTCGTTGACGCCTCGGCCCTGGTCGAGCTGCTGCTCCAGCTGGAACGGGCGCCCGCGGTCCTCCAGGCCATCGGGGACACCCAGATGGTCGCGCCGGACGTGATCAACCCCGAGGTCCTCTGGGCGTTGCGGCGTCGGGAGCGGCTTGGGTCCCTGCGGGCCGACAGGGCCGGACAGGCCGTCGAGGACCTGCTGGACGCCCCGCTGCACCGCTTCCCCACGCTCCCGCTACTGCCGGTGGTGTGGTCGCTGCGGGCCAACGTCACCTCGTACGACGCCTGCTACGTGGCCCTGGCGCGCGAGCTGGACTGTGTGCTGGTCACCGCCGACCGGCGGCTCTCCCGGGCTCCGAGGCTGGGCGTGCCGCTGGTGACCGTCTAGCGGGTGATGACGACCTTGCCGGTGACCTTGCGGTCGTACAGGTCGCGGATGAGGGGGAGGGCGTCGGCCAGGGGGGCGGTGGCCTGGACCTTGACCTCCAGGGCGCCCGAGGCGGCCTGGTCGGCCAGGTTCGCCATGTCCTTGACGCCCTGGGCGGGGGGGACGCTGGCGAAGATGCGGAAGCCGGAGATGGTGACGCCCTTGCTGTAGAACTGCTCGACCCGGAAGGTCGAGGGGGCGTCGGCCGAGTTGCCGTAGATCACCGCCCGGCCACCGGCCGCGGTGGCGTCCAGCAGCGGGCCCAGCATGGGGCCGCCGATGCCGTCCAGGACGGCGTCGAACTCGCCCTCGACGGGGGAGCCGTCGCCGGGGTGGACGATCGCCTCGGCCCCGGTGGCGCGGACCGTGGCCGCCCGCTCCTCGCTCCCCGCCTGGCCGGTCACGGTGGCCTTGGCCTGGAGGGCCAGCTGGACGGCGAACAGCCCGACCCCGCCGGCCGCCCCGGTGATCAGCACCCGGTCGCCGGCATGGACCCGTGCCAGGCGCAGGATGCCCACGGCGGTGACCCCGGCCACCGGCAGGGTGGCCGCGGTCACGAAGTCGCAGGCCGACGGCAGGGGGGCGGCCCACTCGGCCGGCACCACCACCCGCTCGGCGAAGGCGCCGCCGGACGGGGACAGGGCCACCACCCGCTCGCCCACGTCGAAGCTGGTCACGCCCTCGCCCAGGGCGGCGACGGTCCCGGCCACGTCCCAGCCGATGACCGTGCCCGGCGGCTGCTTGGCCGCCGTCCGGACCTCGCCCCGGTTGACCGAGGCCGCCTCCATGTCCAGCAGCAGCTGACCGGGCCCGGGGGTCGGCTCGGGAACGTCGGCGAGGGACAGGGCGGGGGAGGCCGAGGGGTCGGCGACGAGGGCGCGCATGGGGCAAGCCTACTACGCCGGTTCGTCCCTCCATCCCCCCGGCCCACCTGCCGATCAACAGCGGGAGGGAGGTGAGGAGATGCGCCGCAACGGCCGGTTCAACCTGGCCCTGGGGCTGGTCCTGGGAGCCACCCTGGCGTTCCTGGTGTTCCTGCTCCTGGGCGCTCGGCCAGGCCACCTGGGCGTGGTACGAGCACGTGGCCCGGCGCGAGCTGCCCTTCGTGGCCAGGATCCGGGTCGGCGGCGCCCCCGTGCTCCCGCTCGGGGCGGGCCTGCTCGGCCTGGCCGTGGCCGACACCGGCTTCGCCTACCTCACCCAGGAGGGCACCTACCGGACCGGGGCGCCGGCCGACGTCGGCTGGTTCCTCGGCTACCTGCTGATCGCGGCCGCCGCCCGCCGGCCCGCCGCCGTCGGGATCATCTGGGTCGGGCGCCGGCCGCGCCCTGGAGGCCATGCGCCCGCCCTTCACCCTCGGCGAGCGCCAGGTCCAGGTCGGGGCCAGCGTCGGCGTCACCATCAGCGACGCCCCCGAGGTCGACGCCGTCCTCCGCGAGGCCGACGTCGCCATGTACACCGCCAAGGCCCGCGGCAGGGCCGCTTCGAGCTGGCCGCGAGCTCGGTCTAGGTCATTGAGCTTGACACGGTCGGTACCATCCAGAGACGTAGCCGTACCCCGCGACAGGAAGCTGCATGCCGCCTCGGATCACCCTGGTACTTATCGACTAGCGCGGACGCCGCCGCCACGGCGGGTCCGCGCGGAACCTCCTATGCCCTCGGGCAGGAGGTTTTTTTCTTGCCCCGACCACCGCAGACCACCGAACCCCTGGGAGCAACTGTGAAGCTCACCGGCGCCCAAGCGCTCATCCGCAGCCTGGAAGCCTGCGACGTCGAGGTCGTGTTCGGCCTTCCCGGCGGGGCCATCCTTCCCGCCTACGACCCGCTGCGGGAGTCGTCGGTGCGCCACATCCTGGTCCGCCACGAGCAGGGCGCCGGCCACGCCGCCGAGGGCTACGCCTGGGCCACGGGCCGAGTTGGAGTGTGCATGGCTACCAGCGGACCGGGGGCAACCAACCTGGTCACCGCTCTGTGCGACGCCTACATGGACTCCGTGCCGCTGGTGGCAATCACCGGCCAGGTGCCCAGCTGGGCGATCGGCTCCGACGCCTTCCAGGAGTGCGACACCACCGGCATCACCATACCCGTGACCAAGCACAACGAGCTCGTCCTGGACCCGGACCGGATCCCGGGGGCGGTGGCCGAGGCCTTCCACATCGCCGCCTCCGGCCGGCCCGGCCCGGTCCTGGTCGACGTGCCCAAGGACATCCTCCAGGCCACCACCGCGTGGTCCTGGCCGGCCACCACCGAGCTGCCCGGCTACCGGCCGGTGACCCGGCCCAACGGCAAGCGGGTCCGGGAGGCGGCGGCCCTGCTCCGGGCGGCCCGCAAGCCGGTGCTGTACGTGGGCGGCGGCATCACCAAGGCCGGGGCCGAGGCCGCCCTGCGCGAGCTGGCCGAGGCCGCCGGGGCGCCGGTCACCACCACCCTGATGGCCCGCGGCGCCTTCCCCGACAGCCACCCCCTGGCCCTGGGCATGCCGGGCATGCACGGCAACTACGCCGCCGTGGCCGCCCTCCAGGAGGCCGACCT
>Ga0190274_10000585_pt1 | contig 21411 bp, 25 predicted proteins | sample Popmic531T_FD_133002 | JGI IMG/M metagenome (GOLD analysis project Ga0190274, IMG submission 133002) | Populus adjacent soil microbial communities from riparian zone of Yellowstone River, Montana, USA - 531 T | ecosystem: Environmental > Terrestrial > Soil > Riparian zone | place: USA: Montana... | reverse complement strand
TAAAAGCATCCATAATTAATAATTCCATCATTGGTTCATTTTCACAATTGGAAACAGCAATCCTGCACCAATCTGTAGTGGGCAGCGATGCATATCTGAAAGGCCTTAGTCATAGTCTGAATATCGGTGACAGCACCGAAATTGATTTTAGTTAAAAAGCAACTATCCCAACATGGAAATTTCAACACCAGAACCATTGAACACGGAAAAAATCGAAAGAGACCTCGAAGTATTCGGGTTAATAAAACAAGAACTTAAACGTCAGCGCAACGGTATCGAACTGATAGCATCTGAAAATTTTGTAAGCAAGCAGGTCATGGAAGCTATGGGGTCCTGCCTGACAAACAAATATGCTGAAGGACTTCCCGGCAAACGGTATTATGGAGGCTGCGAAATTGTAGATCAGATAGAGCAGCTTGCAATTGATAGAGTGAAAACTTTATTCAATGCAGAGTGGGCTAATGTGCAACCGCATTCCGGTGCGCAGGCTAATGCCGCTGTAATGCTGGCTGTACTTAAACCTGGTGATAAAATTATGGGTTTTGATTTGTCACATGGCGGACATTTAACTCATGGATCTCCAGTCAATTTTTCAGGAAAATTATATCAGCCTTGTTTTTATGGTGTAGAAGAATCCACAGGCAGGATTGATTATGATAAGATGGAAACACTGGCAATTGCAGAGCAGCCGAAGCTGATAATCTGTGGTGCCTCTGCGTATTCCCGCGACTGGGATTATGCACGCATTCGTGCAATTGCTGATAAAGTAAATGCATTGATACTTGCTGATATTTCACATCCTTCGGGATTGATCGCACGCGGATTGCTGAATGACCCGCTTCCGCATTGTCATTTTATAACCAGCACTACTCATAAAACACTTCGTGGTCCAAGAGGGGGGATGATTTTAATGGGAAAAGATTTTCCAAATCCATGGGGTTTGAAAACTCCTAAAGGAGAAATAAGAATGATGTCGGCGGTGATGGACAGTGCAGTATTCCCCGGCACACAGGGCGGACCGTTGGAACATGTGATTGCTGCTAAAGCTGTGGCTTATCTTGAAGCACTCACAGATGAATATTTTGAATATTGCCTGCAGGTGGTGAAGAATGCTAAAGCAATGTCAGCTGAATTCATGAAACTCGGTTATAAAGTAATTTCAGGTGGTACTGACAATCACATGATGCTGATCGATCTTCGCTCTAAAAATATTACAGGAAAGGATGCTGAAAATGCACTTGTGGCAGCAGGTATCACAGTGAATAAAAACATGGTTCCTTTTGACGACAAATCACCATTCGTTACTTCAGGAATTCGTGTGGGAACCGCAGCAATGACCAGCAGAGGATTAAAGGAAGATGAAATGAAAAACATAGTTGGACTTATGGACAAGGTTATCATGAATTCCAAAAGCACTGCAAACCTCAAAGCTGTGAAGAAAGAAGCTCAAAGCATGATGAAAAATTATCCTTTGTATTAATCTGCATACTATAACCCGTGATTATTCGTTTATTTCGCTGTGATGCATTAAAAAGTGGTTTATTTCCCGCTGAATGCAAACATGTTATTGAGTCATTTGAGGCCGTCACTATTCAGTAAACAACTCACAGCTACAACCTGATGTCTAGAATTACGCTTTTATTGATTTCGGTTTTTATAAGCACATCTTTGATGGCTCAAACAGGTGGCGACAACACCTATGAATTTTTGAACCTTGCTTCATCGTCGAGAATTGCGGCTATGGGTGGGAAGCTGGTTCCTGTAAAGGACAACGATCTCAACCTTGCATTTTGTAATCCGGCATTGCTGAACTCAGATATGGGCCGACAACTTACTTTCAGTGGGGTTGGTTACTTTGCGGATATTAAATACGGATATGTGGCATATGCCCAGGACATCAAAGATCTCGGGACTTTTGCTGCCGGTATGCATTATGTGAATTATGGCGACTTTACCGAAACCGATGTAACAGGGCAGGTGATAGGTGAGTTCAAAGCCGCTGAATATTCTTTTAATTTATCATGGGCGCGGCCGTTAGTGACTGACAGTTCACTTACTGTAGGGACTACTCTGAAAACGATTTACAGTTCACTCGAAGATTATTCTTCATGGGGAATGGCAATCGATTTAGGAGTGAATTATTATAACAAAAGACGCCTTCTCAATTTAACGCTTGTAGGGAAAAATATGGGACGTCAGTTTACATATTACACTGCGGGAAATAATGAACCGCTTCCTTTTGAAATTATGTTCGGTGTTTCAAAAAAACTTGCAAAAGCACCATTCCGTTTTTCACTCGACTATACGCACATTGAAAAATTTGATCTCAGTTATGTGGATCCCGTAAAGGCGAGTGAAATTGATCCGATTACAGGTGAAACTTCGAATGAAAAAATAACCTTTGGCGATAAATTACTTCCTCACTTTATACTTGGAGCCGAGCTTTTACTTTCGAAAAATTTTCATGTAAGAGGAGGTTATAATTTTCAGCGGAGAAAAGAGCTCGGTGTGGAAACTAAAATGTCGACAGTAGGAGTGAGCTGGGGATTTGGTTTCAGGATTTCAAAGTTTCATTTCAGCTATGGACGGGCGACCTACCATTTGGCGGGTGCTTCCAACCATTTTTCGCTGTCATCCAACCTGGGTGAATTTTTCAAAAAGAAAAACACGCCAACTCAGCCATAAAAACCTGTTTTTGGGCGTTGTATGAGCGACTTTATTGGTTAAATTTGCAATCGTATGCAAGATGTTATGGCGCTTTCAAACCCGGTAATTGCAATTGACGGTTATTCTTCCTGTGGGAAAAGTACCGTAGCAAAGGCAGTTGCCCGTATATTGAACCTGAGATATATCGACTCAGGAGCAATGTACCGTGCCGTTACCCTCTATTTTCTTGAAAATAACATCCCATTTGCCCAGGCGGGAGAGCCTTACGATTATGATTACAGCCCTATCCTGGATCAGATTCATATTTCCTTTCATGTAGACCAGGAGTCAGGTGCCTCCGAAATATTCCTGAATGAACGCAAAGTGCAGCAGGAAATCCGCACAATGGCTGTTTCTGAAAATGTAAGCCATGTGAGTGCTATTAAGGAAGTCCGTCACCGGATGGTGCATCTGCAACAGCATATGCATAATAAAGGCGGACTGGTGATGGACGGGCGTGATATCGGAACTACAGTTTTTCCTGATGCCGACCTGAAAATATTCATGACCGCTGATCCGGAAGTAAGAGCTATAAGAAGGTTCAAGGAATTGCAGCAAAATGGACTTGAAGAAACCCTTGACCGTGTACGTGACAATATAAACAGCCGGGATTATGAGGACACTCATCGCGGAGAAAGTCCTTTGCGCCAGGCGAAAGATGCAGTTGTTTTAGATAATACCCATCTGAATTACGATCAGCAGGTAGATTTCGTACTCGAAAAACTGAAAAGCCTTTCGGTTGCCGGAAATAGTTGAAACAAACTTTTCTGATGCCGGTAAACCATTTGAATTACCGGGTGTTTAACTGTAAATTTGTGCCATGAAAGTTACCATTGACGCTGAATCAGGATTTTGCTTTGGAGTGGTGTTTGCCATTCAAATGGCTGAGGCAGAGTTAGATGAGACTGGCACTTTGTATTGCCTCGGTGATATTGTCCACAACAATATGGAAGTGGAACGGTTGAGCCGGAAAGGTTTGAAAATCATTAATCATGATCAATTAAGGGAGCTGCACGATTGCAAAGTGCTGATCCGTGCTCATGGTGAACCTCCTGAAACTTACCAGATTGCAATTACCAATAACATTGAGTTGATTGATGCCTCCTGTCCCGTGGTGTTGAAACTCCAAAACAGGGTACGAACCAGTTTTGAAGACATCCGCAAGAAAAATGGCCAGGTGGTTATTTATGGTGAAACCGGTCATGCCGAAGTAAATGGGCTGGTAGGTCAAACGGGTGGAGAAGCCATTATTTTAACCGGGGAACAGGATATCGAGAAGATTGATTTTAAGCGTCCTGTATATTTATTTTCGCAAACCACCAAGAGTACTGAAGGGTTTGAACATATCCGGGAAGTAATTGAAGAACGAGTCAAATCAGTTAAGGGAGTCATTGAGTCCCAAGACTTTATAGCCAATGATACTATTTGCCGCCAGGTTTCAAACAGGGAGCCCCAGCTGGAAAAATTTTCGACCCTACACGATGTAATTGTTTTTGTAAGTGGCAAGAAAAGTTCTAATGGAAAGGCGCTTTATGGAGTGTGTAAAGCGGTAAATCCCAACACCTATTTTGTTTCAGAACCATCTGAAATACAATACGATTGGATCAAAAATGCCACTTCAGTAGGCATCTGCGGAGCTACTTCCACACCCATGTGGCTTATGGAAGACGTTGCAGCCCATTTAAAGCTCATGAAAACCACTGAGCCGGCCAGTAATTAACCTGGTTTGAACCATCAACATCTTCTTGTTATATAAAAACCTGAATTTCTTTTTTTTGTAAAAGATAATTTGGTACATTTGCGCTCCTTTTCCCAAGGAAAGGATAGAAACCCTCTTAACAAATAATGATACCAGAAACAGAAATTTTAACCATGGATCAAAAATCTTCATCAAAAGCAATTCACCGGTCAGAGCCAACTGGTTCCGATTTCGATTGGGACAATATTGGCAAAAGCGCTGATATTTACAAAGCGACCGATCGTGAGCAATTTGAGAAGATGTATGACCAAACCCTCAGCTCAGTAGTTGAACATGACGTACTGAAAGGGAAAATCATTGCAATGACCAACAAAGAAGCAGTTGTTAACATCGGCTTTAAATCAGATGGTCTTATTCCACTTTCTGAGTTCCGTCACATGCCAGACCTCAAAATCGGAGACGAGATTGAAGTGTATGTGGAGACACAGGAAGACAAAAACGGACAGTTGATCCTGTCACACAAAAAGGCCCGTGCTCTCAAATCATGGGAGAATGTTAACGGAGCACTTGAGCGTGATGAGGTGATTCAGGGATTTGTGAAATGCCGTACCAAAGGCGGTCTTATTGTAGACGTATTTGGTATCGAAGCTTTCCTTCCAGGTTCACAAATTGATGTGAAGCCAATTCGTGATTACGATGTGTTTGTTGGAAAGACTATGGAATTCAAAGTTGTTAAAATCAACAATGAATTTAAAAACGTAGTTGTTTCTCACAAAGTTCTGATTGAAGAAGAACTTGAAACACAGAAAGCGGAAATCATTTCTAAACTTGAAAAAGGTCAGGTTCTTGAAGGAACTGTTAAGAATATTACTTCTTACGGTGTATTCATGGATCTTGGTGGTGTTGACGGATTGTTACACATCACTGATATATCATGGGGTCGCATCAACCATCCTGAAGAAGTGTTACAACTCGATCAGAAGGTGAATGTGGTTATCCTTGATTTTGATGATGAGAAGAAGCGTATCGCTTTAGGTCTGAAACAACTTCAGCCTCAGCCTTGGGATTCTTTGAACACAGAACTCAAAGTAGGTGATAAAGTAAAAGGTAAAGTAGTTGTTATTGCTGACTACGGTGCTTTTGTTGAAGTTATCCCAGGCGTTGAAGGTCTGATTCACGTTTCTGAAATGTCATGGTCACAACACCTGCGCAGCCCACAGGATTTCCTTAAAGTGGGTGATGAAATCGAAGCTGTTGTATTGACACTTGATCGCGAAGAGCGTAAAATGTCACTTGGATTGAAGCAACTGATGCCTGATCCTTGGGGACAAATCACTACTAAATATCCTGTTGGATCAAAGCACAAAGCAAAAGTCCGCAACTTCACCAACTTCGGTGTATTTGTTGAACTTGAAGAAGGCATTGACGGTCTGATTCACATCTCTGATCTTTCATGGTCGAAGAAAATAAAGCACCCTTCTGAATTCACTAAAATAGGTGATGAAATTGAAGTGGTAGTACTTGAGGTAGACGCTGAGAACCGTCGTCTGAGCTTAGGTCACAAGCAAATTGAAGATAATCCATGGGATAACTATGAGAGCATTTTCAAAGTAGATTCAGTTCACGAAGGTGTTGTTGGAAAAGTAACCGACAAAGGTGCAGTTGTTGCTTTACCTTATGGTGTGGAAGGATTCGCTCCTTACCGTCACCTGAGCAAAGAAGGCGGAGCCACTGCAAAAACTGACGAGAAACTGGATTTCAAAGTAATTGAGTTCTCTAAAGAAAACCGTAAGATCATCGTTTCTCATACCCGTATTTTCGAAGACGTGAAGAATGTATCACGTTCAGAAAGCACTACTGAGAAAGCAGAAGATACCACAACCAAATCAATTAAGAAAGTGAAAGAAAGCGTAGAGAAATCTACACTGGGCGATCTTGGTGTGTTGTCGGCTTTGAGAAGTGAACTTGAAACTTCTGAAAAGAAAACAAGAGAAGGATCTGATGAAGGCGCTGACGAGGCTGCTAAAAAGGCTAAAAAAGTCAAAGCAACCAAAGAAAAAGAAGGTGAAGAAGATCAGACTTCAGCTGAATAATTAAAAAAATCCTCCGGTTCACCGGGGGATTTTTTTTGACCATATAAAATGTACTATTTTTGCACACATAAAAGCTGATATGTTATCCAGGCAAATTTTAAACAGCAAGAGTTTTGATATCACCATAAACCGGCTTTGTTTCGAGCTTATCGAGAATCATGACGATTTTTCACAATCAGCAATTATAGGACTTCAACCAAGGGGTATTTTCCTGGCAAACCGTATTACCAACCGACTCAGGCAATTCCTTCCCGGGAAGGAGATTTTATCAGGTAACCTTGACATTACCTTTTTCAGGGATGACTTCCGCCGACGTGAGAATGTAATAGTACCCAGCGCTACCCAGATAGATTTTATTATTGAAAACAAGAAAGTCATTCTGGTAGATGACGTGTTGTATACCGGGCGAACCATCAGGGCGGCACTCGATGCAATCCTGGCTTTTGGAAGGCCATCGAAGGTAGAGTTACTCACTTTTATCAATCGTAAATTCAGCAGGGATGTGCCTATCGAACCCAATTATATTGGAAAAGCCATCGACACCATAATGTCCGACAAAGTGCGCGTATCATGGCAGGAGACAGAAGGCAAGGATGAAGTTTGGTTGTACACTAAAGAAAAGGAAGCATGAATGAACAACTGAGTGTGAAACATCTTCTTGGAATTAAAGATCTGACTTTATCGGATATTGAATTGATTTTTGCCACTGCTTCCAATTTCAAAGATGTTATCAACCGTCCCATCAAAAAAGTGCCGTCACTCAGGGATATCACAGTTGCCAATTTATTTTTTGAAAACTCCACCCGTACCCGCCTCTCCTTTGAACTAGCCGAGAAACGCCTTTCAGCAGACATAATTAATTTTTCCGCTTCCTCATCTTCCGTAAGCAAAGGGGAAACACTTATAGACACCGTGAATAACATACTGGCCATGAAAGTTGACATGGTGGTAATGCGGCATCCCAAACCGGGAGCAGCGGTTTTTCTTGCCAAACATGTAAAAGCTAAAATAATAAATGCCGGCGACGGTACTCATGAACACCCAACCCAGGCACTTCTGGATGCATTTTCAATCCATGAAAAACTGGGTACGCTCAAAGGAGTGAGAGTGGTTATCATAGGTGACATCCTTCATTCGAGGGTGGCTCTTTCCAACATCTTCTGCCTGAAAAAATTGGGAGCTGAGGTAATGGTTTGCGGGCCTTCTACACTCATCCCGCGACATATTCATGAACTGGGTGTGCTGGTGGAAAACAACCTCAGTAAAGCTCTCGACTGGTGCGATGTGGCCAATGTACTAAGGATCCAACTCGAGCGCCAGGATATCAAATATTTCCCATCGCTCCGTGAATATGTGATGATGTACGGAATCAACCGTGAAATACTCGACAACCTGAAAAAAGATATCGTGGTTATGCACCCCGGTCCGATCAACAGGGGAGTGGAATTAACAAGTGATGCTGCTGACTCAAGGCAATCTATTATCTTACAACAGGTTGAGAATGGGGTAGCGATCCGGATGGCCGCACTGTACCTTTTGGCCGGAAGAGTAGATAATTAGGCTTTTCCGGAGTATTTGCATTTTCAAAAAGAAATTGATTAAATTTGTTTGCACCTAAACTGATTCCGATGCATTATACGCTGGACAAGAATGACAAATACGCTGTGATACGCCTTCATGAACAGAAGCTGAACACACTCATTTCCGCGGAGTTAAAGTCGGAGTTACTGATTATCAATAGCCAGGGGTACAACAACATCATCCTGGATTTGTCGGATACCCAGTTTTGTGATTCATCCGGATTGAGTGCTGTTTTGGTGGGTAACAGGGTCTGCAGAAATGCAAATGGCTCGTTCGTGCTTACGGGACTTAGTGAACCAATTAAGAAACTCATAGCAATATCCCAGCTCGAACAGGTACTGGTGATCACTCCAACTCTGGAGCAAGCTGTGAATATTATTTTTACTGACGAAATTGAGAAACCTTAGAACTTAGTTATGAGTTCTTTTGTTCTTGAGTTCATGAGTTTACTTGTTTAAATAAAATCTGCTTACCATGATAAAACGCTTACTTGTTTTAATCGCAATTTCTTTAACAGGAATCAGCACGTTTGTAGTTGCTCAATGTGTTCCTGATATCACAATCACAACTCCCGGAATTTACCCTGACAGTGCAACAGGTTTACCTGTTGGAACTGTGGCTGTGCCATACAGCGAAGTGATCCAGGTGAAGGTGTTAACTGATACTACTTACGGAGGATTTCCTGTTGTGATTACCAATATCACCATTACTTCAGTAACTGGTTTACCTCCGGGATTGACGTATTCATGCAACCCCGCAACGTGCGTTTTCCCTGGTGGTTCAAATGGTTGCATTCTGCTCTCAGGTACACCTTCAACAGCAGGAACATTCGCACTTAACGTAAACGTGAGTGTAGCAGGAACAGTGTTTGGAGTTCCGGCTGCGCCTCAAACATCTTCCATCGATTATTATTCAATTACCATTGATGCAGCAACTGGTTTGAGTCATGACCTTGCTTCACTGAAACTCGAATTGCTTCAGAACAAACCGAATCCTGCAACTACTTACACCGATCTTTCTTTCACATCTCCAATCAGCGGTGATTTCACTCTGAAACTATTTAATGTGATTGGTAAAGAAGTATTGAATCAGACAATGCGTGGCATGGCCGGAATGAATACTGTTCGTATGGACACAGAAAATTTTACACCGGGAGTTTACATGATTTCCCTTGAGAATGGTGGTCAGATTGTTACACGCAGAATGATAGTATCACGAAAATAAATGCCTTTTGAGTTAACAATTTTAGGTAGCAGTTCGGCTACCCCCACATTCAACCGTCATCCAACCGCTCAGGTTTTAAATATCCGGGAGCGGTTTTTTTTGATTGATTGCGGTGAAGGAACACAGACACAACTTGTACGATATAAGCTGAAGTATAACCGTATTGGTCATATCTTCATCAGTCACTTGCATGGTGATCATTATCTCGGTCTCATGGGTTTGCTTTCCACAATGCATTTGCAGGGAAGAACTACGGAACTCCACTTGTTTGCACAACAGGAGCTCATGGATATTATTGAGCTGCAGCTGAGGTTGTCGCAGACAGTATTGCGATACAACCTGATTTTTCATCCTGTAAAGAATTATTCCGGAACGGTAATTCATGAAGATGAGGATTTGACTGTAACCACCATGGTGTTGAATCATCGCATTCCCTGTACCGGATTTTTATTCCGCGAGAAACCAAAGCCAAGAAAGCTTCTGATTAATAAAATGAAACAGTACAACATCCCGTTTCAGTTTTTTTCAGGCATAAAAAATGGGGAGAATTTTGAAGATGATTTTGGTAAGATAATTCCGAATGAGGAACTAACTGTCAGTTCCGGGAAACCAAGATCGTATGCTTTCTGCTCTGATACACTCTACATGGAGCAACTGGCTGATGAAGTAAAAAATGTAGATCTGCTTTACCATGAATCTACGTTTATGCACGATCTGTTAGATAGGGCGAAGGCCACTTTTCACAGCACCAGCATAGAGGCAGCAACGATTGCTATGAAGGCATCAGTAACCAAACTTGTGATCGGACATTTTTCAGCGCGCTACAAAGATCTTTTACCAATGCTTGAAGAGGCGAAGATGGTTTTTCCAAATACAGAACTTGCGATTGAAGGGACGAAATTTATCGTAAACGAAAAAAAATAGTGACGAGTGACGAGTGTAAAGTGTAAAGTGTAAAGTGTAAAGTGTAAAGATAAAATGGGAGTGCAAATTACGAATTAAGTCATTCGGTGTAGAGATGCATTGAATGCGTCTCGATTAGGAATGACAAGTGACAAGTTTTGAGAGTCTGTTTGGTCGGGTCCAGTATTTTAACCATATAGAAAAATTTAGGGAACATTAACTTTTTACGAGAATGTCCAATAAACCAATGTCCAATGTTCAATTTCCAACTGAAGCACTTTGTATATTGGATATTGGACATTTTTCATTCTCGTCAAGATATAGAAGATCGCTTGGTGAGACAGGGCGAGAACAAAGTATCCGTACTTACTCTTCACTCGCAACTCTTCACTCGTTACTACTTATTGTTTCCTGAATGATTTTCACAAGTTTCATTTCATCCCCCGGTTGCATCCATATCATTTCACTGTATCTGCGAAACCAGGTGAGTTGTCGTTTTGCATAGTTTCGGGTATGCTGTGCAATGAGTTCAGTGGCTTCCTCAAGAGTGGTTTTCCCATCAATGTGATCAAACATTTCCTTGTAACCTACTGTACTAAGTGAATTCATATCACGATGCGTAATCACTTCCTCTACTTCTGTTTTAAGTCCGGCACGGATCATTTCAGCAGTCCGTTCATTGATACGTTTATACAACTCAGCTCGAGGCCAATCGATGCCCGCCATAAGCCATTCCCACGAGTGCTGTTTCACTTTCTTACCAAGCAGGGAAGAGTATGGGGTAGAAGAAGCTAATGTAATTTCAAGAGCTCTGATGAGGCGGCGTGGATTATTCACATCGATCATTGTATATCCTTCTGGATCGAGTGATTTCATTTTTTCCTGCAATGCGGGAAGTCCACCTGATTTATAAAGTTCGTCGAGTCCGGTTCTTATTTCCGCATTTCTTTCGGGCAATTCATCGATGCCATTTATCACAGCTTCTATATAAAGTCCTGATCCACCGGCCATGATAACCACATCGTTTTTTTGGAAAAGTGTGTCAAGTAATTTATGCACTTCCTTTTCGTAAGTGCCTGCGGTTACATTTTCGGTGACAGAATGAGAATTTATGAAATGATGAGGTACTTCACGAAGTTCAGCTTCGGAAGGTTTGGCGGTGCCTATAGAAAGTTCTTTGTAAAATTGCCTGGAGTCGGCGGAGATGATTTCTGTCTTAAAATGAAGCGCCAGATCAATTGCCAGCCTGGTTTTGCCGGAAGCAGTGGGACCTGCAATGATTACCAGTAGTTTGGTCAATGGAAATCGTGAATCAGCATTGAAAACACATTATAAGATGCGGTAAGCTTACTCTTTTTCGCCTTCTTCTTCTGAGGACTCTTCAATATTGTCGTATTCTTCCTCATCCACTTCCTCACTGAATTCCGCACCAATTCCTGACGCCTCTTCACCTTCTTCAGGTTCTTCGGATTCTTCTTCCATCACCACATCATTAAAAAGTTCATCATCCATAAATTCAGGATCAAGTGCGCCTTTTGGTGCTTCAACCACCAGGTATTGTTTAGGAGCATCGCCGTGTATTTTTACGCACACGGGATATTTTTTTGCGGTTTCTGTTTCAGGGAGAATTTTAAAGAGTTCAATGAAGAATGTCCATTGAGAAGGCTGATCGAAAGTGTAATATATTTTCTGATGTGGATCGGCAATAAAATCACAGAGTCTGCAATCCTTCATCACTTTGGCATCGGCACCGGCATTTCTGTCGGATTTATTCAAAACAATTTCCTGGCCTTTTTTCCAGTTGTCGTTGCTCATGAAAAACGTAGCTGGCTTCGAAGCATCGAACCCAATTGATTCCTGAATTGCATGATGAAGTTGTTCAAAAGATTGAATTGAACGAATTTCTATGTCACGATGAATATCATCGTATTCTTCGAATGATATCCTGAACCTGTAAATTGCCATTTTATTCAGTAAAAGAGTTGTGATACAAAAGTAAAAAAAGGAATTGTAAAATAAAAAGTCAAATGTTAAGAAATTATCAGGGATTGGGAGATGCTGAATCAGAGGGTGAAAGGCCGATTTCCACCCCTTTTTTTATCATAAAATCCCAGGCTTCCCGGATGTCATTCTTAATTTCACCGTCGAGGATTGCTTCCCTGATGGCATTTTTTATCACTCCTATTTCCGGTCCGGGTTTCAGATCAAATGCTTCCATAATCATTTCTCCGGTCACGGGAGGCTGCCAGTTCCGAAGCTGATCTTTTGATTCCACTTCCACCAGCTTCTGTTTTACCAGCTCAAAATTATTCAGGTATTTCTTAACCTTGATTTCGTTTTTGGATGTGATGTCGGCCTGGCATAATGTCATCAAATCATCGATATCATCACCTGCTTCAAACAACAATCGTCGCACCGCGGAATCGGTCACTATACTTTGTGACAACACAATAGGGCGAAGGTGCAGCAACACAAGTTTTTGCACATACTTCATTTTTTCGTTGAGCGGAAGTTTCAGTTGCGTAAAAATCTGCGGTACCATCCGGGCACCTTTATCTTCATGACCATGAAATGTCCATCCAGTTCCTTCCTCAAAACGTTTCGTGGCAGGCTTGGCGATATCATGCAATACAGCAGCCCAGCGTAACCAAAGGTTATTGGTATACCTGCTGATATTATCAACCACTTGCAGTGTATGATAAAAATTATCCTTGTGACCTTTTCCCGCCACAAAATCGACTCCATACAAAGCAGTCATTTGCGGAAAAATAATTTTCAAAAGGCCGGTGTCGAACAATAATTTAAAACCCACAGATGGAACCGGTGAGAGCAGAATTTTATTCAGTTCATCAGAGATACGTTCCCTGGAAACAATTTTAATCCGTTCTTTATTTTCAGAAATTGCGTTTAGTGAATTCGGTTCAATGGTAAATCCCAGTTGTGATGCAAACCGGATTGCGCGCATCATCCGCAAAGGATCGTCGGAATAAGTTATTGAAGGTTCGAGTGGAGTTCTCAAAATTCCAGCTTCCATATCTTTCACTCCACCGAATGGGTCCACCAATTTTCCATAATCCGGACCGTTCAAACCAATGGCCATTGCATTAATTGTGAAATCGCGTCGGTTCTGGTCATCTACAAGAGTGCCTTCTTCAACAATTGGTTTGCGTGATTCAGTACGATACGATTCTTTACGGGCTCCAACAAATTCTATATTCCATCCATCAAACATCAGCATGGCAGTTCCAAAATTCCGGAATACCGTTACATGTACATCTGGCCCTAATTTTTTTGCAGTTTTTTCAGCGAGTTCAATTCCACTACCTGTCACTACGATATCAATATCCTTGCAATCTCTTTTTAAAAGACAATCGCGCACATATCCTCCGATCACATACCCTTGCACTTTTGCTTCGTCGCAGGCTGCACCAATTACTTTAAAGAAATCAAACGAGATATATTCCAGCAAAGGATAAAAGTTTTTAGAGTTCGATTTTTATTTCCTGATGAATTCGATCCTGCCTCCGGTTGAAAGGCGAATGATCACCAGGGATTCAGGATTGGTTTTGGCGCTGATGCGCAAATTTACCACATAGGCAGGTGTATTCAAAATGCCCTCCGCACCGGGAGTAGGTTTGATTTGCGATTCCAGACTGGCAACAAAAACAGGCTTCCCAAATTTATGTGCAAGTATCTGCGGAAAAGCTTCTTTGGCAATTCTGAATGTTGTTTCTCCAGCTTCGTTGAGTAACAATGCAGGTAGATTCACCACATTTCCTAAAATAATATTCATTGGCCGGGTGCTGAATTCCACCAGGTCCCAAACCGGATCAGGAATGTCCTTGATAAATTTATTCAATCGCCCTGATTCATCGAGCAGCAATACATGTGAGTTGTATTGATCGCTCGCAATAATTTTTTTTATCAGTTCAGTATTCGCGCTGTCACAAGCAATGCTCCACCCGGTTTCGTCAGGGAAAATAATGTATTCCCCGTTGCGCAGGGATTTTACGCAATTGTTGATTTCGCCTTCTATCTGGGCATTTATTTTCATGTGATACTTTTCAGAATGAAGCTACTGGTGAATAGAAATTAATTCACTCCCGGTTTCGGAACAATGATGGTGGTGCCGCATTTAAAATGTTGTTGCGGACAACTTTTAAAACCATGCAAGCCGCAAGGTTTGCAATCCAGTTTTATTTCAGTCTCAATAATTGTTGAAACATCTGAAAGAGGTCCAAATCCGAAAGCGGGAGTAGTACTCAGGAAAAATGCTGTTACAGGAGCGTTCATCGCGGAAGAGATATGGAGAGGACCGGAATCATTTACATAATTCATAGTGGCATCTTTCATCAGTGCCGCAGATTCAAGCAGACTTAATTTCCCGGCAAGGTTGACGACAGATTTATTTCCTGATGCCACTTCAATACGGTTACACAATTCAAAATCGCCGGGTGCACCCAGGAGGTAAATGGTAAGTCCGGGAGCTGCACTCTTTATCATTTCCACCCATTTATTTTCCGGAAGTTGTTTTGTGAACCAAACGGAAGCAGGTGCCATTGTCACATAAGGAGATGATTTGTATGGAGCAGTATTTTTAAAATCCTGCTCAGAAGGATATAATTTCGGAAGTGTTTTCCCTCCTTCGGTAAATCCATTCAACAATTCCTGGTTTCTTTCCACTTCGTGACGATGGTCGCCGATGACATGGTTGGTTACATGCGTGAAAAGAAAAGATAATGGATTTTGTCGAAATCCCACTCTCAGCAGAGCACCTGAAAAAGCTGTCAGAAATCCTGATGAAAAAAAACGATGAAGGTTAAAAACTACATCATACTTTCCTTTGCGGATGGCTTTCAGTATTTCCAGCATTCCGCTCACGTTCCCCGACTTTTTTTTCCGCACCAGAACTTCTTTCAGAAAAGGATGGTTTTTTAAAAGGCTTTCATTGCCTTCCCGAACCAGCATACTGATTTCAGCGCCGGGAAAATCGGTGTGAATTTTTTCAACTAATGCAGTAGCAAGGATCACATCTCCCAGGAAAGCGGTTTGTATGATCAGAACTTTTTTCATTTCACTTATACGGCAACGTTATAATCCCTGAGTGCATTGTTAAGCGACGTTTTCATATCGGTTGAGGCTTTTCTTTGTCCGATGATCAACGCACAGGGAACCTGGAAGCTTCCGGCCGGAAATTCTTTAGTATAACTTCCCGGAATAACTACAGAGCGGGAGGGAACACGACCTTTATATTCAACCGGAGAAGTTCCTGTTACATCAATAATTTTTGTCGACATAGTCAGCACCACATTCGCACCAAGCACAGCTTCTTTTTCCACATGCACACCTTCAACCACAATACAGCGGGAGCCGATAAAACAATTATCTTCAATAATTACAGGAGCTGCCTGAACGGGCTCAAGCACCCCACCAATTCCAACCCCACCGCTCAGGTGAACATTTTTTCCAATTTGGGCACAGGAACCAACAGTTGCCCATGTATCGACCATAGTTCCTGAATCGACGTAAGCACCAATATTCACATACGAAGGCATCATGATTACACCCGGGGCAACATAACTGCCATGACGGGCAATAGCATGAGGGACCACGCGTACACCCAGTTCCTTATACCCTGTTTTAAGCGCAATTTTGTCATGGAATTCGAAGGGTCCGACAGTAAAAGATTCCATTTTGCTTATCGGGAAAAACAGGATTACTGCTTTCTTAACCCATTCATTCACAACCCATCCATTTGGACCAGGAGTAGCCACACGCAGGGTGCCGGCATCCAGCATTCCAATAACTTCCCGGATTGCTGTCCTGGTTTCTTCAGTTTCAAGTAAAGCGCGGTTATCCCAGGCCTTTTCAATAATATTTTGTAACATTCAGTGCTGATTTTGAGGATGCAAAGGTAAGATTTACTGTCTATTATCCTGAGATGAACAGGAAGTTAAATGGGGTATTTTTCATAATTTTGCAGACTGACATGAAGGAGCGGGTACTTGCAATTGATTTTGGAACCAAACGAACTGGTATTGCTGTTTCCGACGAAACACAAACTTTCGCGTTTGGATTAACCACTGTCCATACAAAAGACCTCTTTAAGTTTTTGTCAGATTATATTTTGAATCATCCGGTGGAAGGATTTGTGGTTGGTGAACCGAAAAGGATGAACAATACAGAAACGGATGCCACTGTGCATGTGGAAGCGTTCATTAAAAGATTGAAAAAAGAATTTCCATCACTTGCAGTTTACCGCATGGATGAACGATTCACATCCGCAATGGCAAAACAATCTATCATCGACAGTGGTGTGAAAAAAAAGGGAAGAGAAAATAAAGAGCTTGTGGATATGGTGAGTGCGACGATTATATTGCAATCCTGGATAGAAAGGAAAAAAGTGGCGAGTGGCGAGTAGCGAGTGACGAGTTAAATAAAGTGTAAAGTGTAAAGTGCAAAGTGCAAAGTGCAAAGTGGCGAGTTGCGAGTTGCGAGTAGCGAGTGACGAGTGGATCGGAAAAGTGTAAAGTGACAAGTGTAAAGTGTCGAGTTAAAAAAAGTGACAAAATATGGATGGATGTAGGGACGCATTGTATGCGTCCTTTCGGAATTTGACAAATGGAAAGTGACAAGTGACAAGTGTAAAGTGTAAAGTGTAAAGTGACGAGTAGCGAGTGACGCGTAACGAGTGGAAACAGGTGGTGGTTGCGGTGTCTGGTCGCGGAATAGTTCGGCTCCGCTCACTATGACGGTTTCCGGTCTCGGCTCCGCTCGACCTTGCCCCGCATATTGCCACGACTACACTCGCTGACACATCAAAATTAAATTTGTGGAATGAAGTTTAGTCTTAATTGAAAAACCGAACATCTACTTACTCAGAAACCACCGTTGACCGTTGACCGATGACCGCTGACCAAAACGAAAAGTCTCAATCTAAAATCACTGCCGACTGGCAACTGCCTACTGCCGACTAAAACGAAAATGTCAAATGTAAAAGGAATATCAGCTTACACAGAAACCACCGTTGACCGTTGACCAAAACGAAAAGTCTCAATCTAAAATTACTGCCGACTGGCAACTGCCTACTGCCGACTAAAACGAAAATGTCAAATGTAAACGGAATATCAGCTTAAACAGAAACCACCGTTGACCGATGACTGTTGACCGTTGACCAAAACGAAAAGTCTCAATCTAAAAAATACTGCCTACTGGCAACTGCCTACTGCCGACTGAACACAATTTAAAAAAGAAAATAAAAGCATCAACACACACTGATGTTAATGAATTAGAAAATGATCTACCCCATTATCGCCTACGGGCATCCGGTATTGAAGAAGAGGGCTGTTGAAATTGGTCCTGATTATCCGAAGTTGAAAGAATTTATTAAATCAATGTTCGACACGATGTACGACAGTGCAGGTGTTGGACTGGCTGCTCCGCAGGTTAATTTTTCTATCAGGCTTTTTGTAGTTGACGGCGCACCTTTTGTGGATGAAGACCCGGGTTTGGAAAATTTCCGTAAAGTATTTATCAATCCTGTGATGCTGGATGAATCAGGTGATCCCTGGAAATTCAATGAAGGATGTTTGAGTATTCCCGGTGTGAGAGATGATGTAAGCCGCCATTCGGTGGTGTATATCCGTTACCAGGATGAAAATTTTGAAGAGCAAACGGAAACTTATACAGGTATCGCTGCCCGGATTATTCAACATGAATACGATCATCTTGAAGGCATACTTTTCACCGACAGGTTAAGTCCGTTGAAAAAGAAACTGATCAAAGGAAAACTGAACGACATCATGCGCGGTAAAGTGGATGTGGATTATAAAATGAAATTTTTCAATAAATGATGTTTTTTGAATTTCAGTACCGTATTTTTACCCGCGTGAAAGGGAAATTGGGGAGTACTAATTACGAATTCTTTGACAGACTACATCGGATCTACACTTCGACAAGCTCAGTGCGGCGCAGATTACGAATTCTTGGAGGGATAAAACAAATTAATTCAACATGTTGATTTATTTGACAGGATTCATGGGGGCAGGCAAAACCACAGCCGGAAAAAAACTGGCGGCGTTGCTTGGCTATACGTTTATTGATCTTGATACTCAAATTGAAAAGGAAACAGGACTCACCATTGTGGAGTTATTCAAATCAGGAGAATTTAAATTCCGTGAAATTGAATCCATGGTGCTGCATACTGTTTCTGAGACTGAAAATGCAGTGATTTCATGCGGCGGAGGAACACCTTGTTTCAACGACAATCTTGCATGGATGAAAAGTCATGGTATCACAGTTTATATTCACCTGACTACAGGAGGACTTTTTCACCGTCTTTCTGTATCCAAACAAAACAGGCCTTTACTTGCCGGAAAAACTGATGTGGAACTGATGGAATATATCATGGAAACACTCAGGGAGCGGGAATATTTTTACAGGCAATGTCATTACACTGTGAAAGGTGAAAGTCTGGATGTGAAAGAATTGCTTGCTGAAATTCAGAGAGGCGAAGCTCAGCTGAGATAAACCACATCTTCAGTTCCGAACTCCACAGTAACGTGTTCCTGAAAAGTGGTGGAGAGCGTCATTCCAACAAAATCAGTTAGAATAGGGTATCTTCTGTGATCGCGATCGACTAACAACACAGTGCGAATTTTTCTTGTGTCCGTACTAAGAATTGCTTTCATGGAATAGATGAGCGTCTTCCCGGAATTCAAAACATCATCAACTAAAATTATCGACTTCCCAACCATTGCCTCACGGGAACCTGAAATGGTTACCTCATGATTTTCCTGTTGTTGTTTGTCGATATGAAGTTCAAACAAATGCACTTTTAAATCGCAAATATTCTGAACAGCCTTCTGAATTTTTTGTGCCAGCAGGTATCCGTTATTCCAGATTCCAAGAATGAAAATTTCAGTCTCTTCGGAATTGTCCTCATAAATTTGCCAGGCGATACGATCAATTCGCTGCGCAATCTGGTGATGGTTCAGAAGAAGAGTCCGCGATTTATTCATCGGAAGATTCGATCAGTTTGTTGGGAAATTCACCCTTCCGCCTTTAACAAAATACTTGCGGTAGTAAGGATGATTGAGGTCACTTATGATTACGCCTTTTGAACGACTGGCGTGTGCAAATTTATCATCTCCAAGGTAAACTCCAACATGGGAAATGCTGCGTTTGTTAATTTTAAAAAATACCAGGTCACCTTCACGGAGTTTATCTTTTGGAAGTTGCGTCACTTGTTTTGCCAGGTCCGCGGAATTTCCCGTAAGGAGGTAGCAATACACGTTTTCATAAATCTTGTTGACAAACGATGAGCAATCAATGCCTTCAAGCGTTTTTCCGGCATAACGGTAAGGAGTACCCAACCAGTTTTCGATGGAGCTATACAGGTCGGTATTGAAAATATCGCAAATATCAACCCCGAAAACCTGGCTGTAATAACCTTTCAAATAACCTTCCACCAGATTGTCGGATGCAGGTGCCATTGTTACAGCTCCGGTATCTCGTTTTGCAACGGATTGGCTATAAGATTGCGTATTCAACAGCAAAAAGCTGAAAATCAATAATATGTATGTTAATTTCTGTTTCACTTTTGCAAAATTACTGAAATCTGTCCGTAAGGGGAAGCCAATAAACGCTGATACGGGTAAAGTTTTTAACAGCAAAATAGCTTTAAGGTTTCGACAGAATCATGAATAACTCTCGTTCCGCCCTGGGTTTGATAGAGTTATAACAGTTTTCAAAAGTTTTTATTTTGAAGTAGGGCAGAAAATAGGTCAGATATTCATCTTTATCACCGCCGAATGGAGGTCCGCCTTCAAATTCGGTATTGAAAAGCACCCCGGCAAGTTTTCCTCCCGGAACCAACAATTCAGACATCTTTTTAGCATAATCAGGTCTCATAGCAGGGTCCAGGGCGCAAAAAAATGTTTGTTCTACAATCAAATCATATTTACCCTGGTGGGTGAAGAAATCTCCGCAAAGGAGTCTGCTATCGGGAAAATCCGGAATCCGGTTTTTAAGATTCTGGAGTGGAAGTTCTGAAAGGTCAATTACGGTGACATTTTTGAAACCCTGATTAAAAAGATATTCCACTTCATATCCGTTTCCAGCGCCGGGGACTAAAATTTTTAAATCCTTGTCATTAATCTGGTCGAAATAATCTTTCAATGGAGTTGTGATTTCACCCACATCCCAACCGGTTTTTTGATCCTGGTAACGGGAGCTCCAGTAGTCTTTGTCTAAATTCATTTTGAAATTTTGTTAGCCTCACCCTACCTCTCCAAAGGAGAGGGGTTCATTTTTCTGTAACATGCACTTCCTGACTTATTCCTGACCATTTCCCTGACCAATTTCCTGACTTTTCAATTGACTTTTCTTACAAGCAACGCTACATTTTCCACATGAGCGGTATGCGGAAACATATCAACCGGAGTCATTTTTACCACTTCATATTTTGGAGCGAGTAAGAGTATATCACGAGCCTGCGTTCCTGGATTGCAACTGACATACACTACTTTTTCAGCTCCTGAATTCAGGATGCAATTGATCACATCCTCATGCATTCCTGCCCGAGGAGGATCAGTGATTATGACATCAGGTTTTCCATGCACTCCAATGAAATCTTTCGTGAATAAATTTTTCATGTCACCGGCAAAAAATTCAACATTTGAAATTGCATTTAATTCCGCATTCTTTTTTGCATCTTCAATTGCTTCAGGCACATATTCAATTCCAACAACCTTCTTCGCGGAAGCGGCCATAAAAGCAGCAATGGTTCCGGTGCCGGTATACAAATCGTACACAATTTCATTTCCGGTTAAACCGGCATAATCGCGGGTGATCCTGTATAAATTCAACGCTTGTGTACTGTTGGTCTGGAAAAATGATTTGGGCCCGACAATAAATTTCAGGTGTTCCAATTGTTCAATGATGAAAGGTTTTCCATAATACACAACAGGTTCCTGATCATGAATAGTATCGTTGCGTTTTGCGTTGACAATATATTGCAGAGAATTGATCCATGGGAATTCATTTTTGAGTGCACGCATCAATAATTCGCGTAACTCAGGTACATCTTCTTTAAAAACCACAATCACCATCCATTCATTCGCATTGGTATTTCGAATAATCAGGTTACGCATCATGCCATTCTGATCTTTCAGATCAAAATAAGTCATGTTGTTATTTTTGGTG
>Ga0190274_10000584_pt1 | contig 21413 bp, 13 predicted proteins | sample Popmic531T_FD_133002 | JGI IMG/M metagenome (GOLD analysis project Ga0190274, IMG submission 133002) | Populus adjacent soil microbial communities from riparian zone of Yellowstone River, Montana, USA - 531 T | ecosystem: Environmental > Terrestrial > Soil > Riparian zone | place: USA: Montana... | reverse complement strand
TACACCCGGTTACCGTCAGCACATGAATTATGCTCGACTTCGTGCTATAGAATTCAGGAAAGGCATTGCGCGTTCAGCGAACACAGGTATTTCTTGTTTCATCAACCAGCGCGGAGATGTATTGCAGCAAACCAATTGGTGGGAAGAAGATGCCCTCAGCCAGACGCTTTATATGAATGACATTAAAACGTTTTATGCAAGGCATGGTGATTATCTTGGTATTGGTGCTGCAATTCTTTCAGGAATAATTTTCCTGCTTATGATCTTTAAGAAATTTTTTAGGAAGTGAAATCTGCCATCGAATATCTAATCTATTTCGAATATGCGAATTGCAAATTAGTGAATTCGTAATTCGCATATTCGATGGATTTCATTCGTTATTCGAAGGGGTAATATTTATCTTCGCGGCCCGACGGGAAAAACGGCCGTCATTAGGTCATTAAGTCATTAATTGCAATAAGCACTTGATAAAAAATATATGGCATTCGTAATTCGTATTTTCGTAACGCCGCTAAGGCGAATTCGTAATTCGATGGGGTAAAATGAAAATAAAAATAAGTAATGAAGTATGATGTTGCAGTAATAGGTTCCGGGCCTGGCGGTTATGTGGCAGCCATCCGTTGCGCACAGCTCGGAATGAAGGTAGCTATCATTGAAAAGTACAGCGTACTTGGCGGCACATGTACAAATGTGGGATGCATTCCTTCAAAGGCATTGCTTGATTCATCGGAACATTTTCATAATGCTTCCCATAAATTTAAAGCACATGGAATTGATGTGAACGGATTGAGCGTGAACATCAGTCAGATGATGAGCAGGAAGACAGAAGTGGTTAAGCAGAACACTGATGGACTCAAATTCCTGATGAAGAAAAATAAAATTGATGTTTACACAGGGACGGGAAGTTTTGTAAGTCCGACGAAAATTAAAATACAAAGGGAAAAGGATGCAGAAGAAATTGAAGCGGCAAAGACAATTATTGCAACAGGTTCAAAACCATTCTCATTGCCGGGATTGACCATAGACAAAAAACGCATCATCACTTCCACTGAAGCATTGAACCTTACTGAAATTCCCAAACATCTTGTCATCATCGGCGGAGGCGTAATCGGACTGGAGCTCGGATCAGTTTATGCACGTTTGGGTTCACAGGTTACCGTAGTTGAGTTCCTCGATTCCATCATTTCCAATATGGACCGCGCACTGGGAAAAGAATTGCAAAGGGTATTGTCTAAACTTGGATTCAAATTTTACCTCCAGCATAAAGTGACTGGCGTGAAAGTGAATGGCAATGTGGTGAAGGTTTCAGCAGATGATGCTTCCGGAAAAAAAATTGAGCTTGAAGGCGATTATTGTCTTGTAAGCGTAGGAAGAAAACCATACACGGAAAATCTCGGTCTTGATAAAGCAGGTGTGAAGGTGGATGAGAAGGGAAGAATTGAAGTGAATGAACAATTGCAGACAACCGTAAAAAATATTTATGCAATCGGCGACGTCATCAAAGGGGCTATGCTTGCTCATAAGGCGGAGGAGGAAGGAGTATTTGTTGCTGAAATAATGTCCGGACAAAAACCGCACATCAATTACAATTTAATTCCCGGTGTTGTTTATACATGGCCCGAAGTTGCTGCTGTGGGATATACGGAAGAAGAATTAAAGTCGAAGAAGCAGGAATATAAATCGGGTTCATTTCCATTCAAGGCAAGCGGCCGTGCGCGGGCAAGCATGGACACCGATGGATTTGTAAAAGTACTTGCCGATAAAGTCACGGATGAAATTCTTGGTGTACATATCATTGGTCCGCGGGCTGCTGATGTAATCGGGGAAGCTGTTGTTGCAATGGAGTTCCGTGCTTCGGCCGAGGATATTGCCAGGACCACACATGCTCATCCAACATATTCGGAAGCATTTAAGGAAGCGTGTCTTATTGCGACGGAAAACAGGCCGATTCATTTTTGATGCAAGAGCAAAGAGCAAAGAGTCAAGAACCAAGAAGAAAGATCCCAGCATCAACAGCAATCAGCTAAGGGCCAAGAGCTAAGAGCCAACAGCCAATATGAAAACCGGAATTCTACTCGTCAATCTCGGCACGCCCGATTCACCATCAGTCAGTGATGTTCGAAAATATTTACGGGAGTTTTTAAGTGATCCTCGGGTTATTGATACAAGTCCGTTGGGAAGGTGGCTGCTGGTGAATTTTATTATTGCGCCCATTCGTGCGCCGCGGTCAGCAAAGTTATATGAGAAAGTCTGGACTGAATTTGGTTCGCCGTTATTGCTTTACAGTACGCGCCAGGAATACATGCTTGCAGAGAAACTTGGAAATGATTTCCAGGTCGAGCTGGCAATGCGTTACCAAAGTCCTTCAATTGAATCCGGTCTTATAAAATTGCGCAGGGAGAATGTCAAAAAGATAATTGTGCTGCCGCTTTTTCCACAGTATGCATCTGCCTCGACTGGTTCGGTGCACGAAAAGGTGATGAGCATTGTTTCAAAATGGCAAGTGGTTCCGGAAATGGAATTTGTAAACAGCTATTGCAACGATGTAAACTATATCAATGCATTTGCAGAAATAGGTAAGAAGCACAACCCGGAGAATTATGACCACATCCTTTTCAGCTTTCATGGATTGCCTGAACGCCAGATTAAAAAGGCGGACAATTACAATCATTGTCTGAATGATGGATGTTGTGATGTTTTGGGAGATAAAAATGCGTTCTGCTACCGTGCGCAATGTTTTGAAACAGCAAGACAGATTGCAGGAAGACTCAATATCAAGACAACTGACTATACAGTTTGCTTTCAGTCGAGACTTGGAAAAACTCCGTGGATCAAACCTTACAGCGATGTCGTCATAGAAAACCTGGCGAAAGAGGGAAATAAAAAATTGCTGGTGTTCTCACCTGCGTTTACAAGTGACTGCCTGGAAACATTGTATGAAATTGGCGTGGAGTACGATGAGCTTTTCAAAAAACATGGCGGAGAAAAAGTTCAGCTTGTGGAAAGCCTGAATGATCATCCTGCATGGATAGAAGCCTTGGCTAAAATTGTAATCTCCGCGAAGTACGAATAGTTCATGCGAATTTACGAATAACCAAAAGTGAATAATAAAAGTATATTACTCTGCGTTCTCTGTGCCTCTGCGTGACATAGTTTTTTTGAGTTGGCTTTTTGTTCTTTCTGATATCAAATATGATTTCTTTTGATCAGTGCCTCCACCAATCATCATTTTCGTCATCGTCATCAAACCCAAAGTTGGATCCGTTGTCAGACTCCTTATTAAATTCCTTATAGAGGTGAAAAGGGAAATGCTCATACCATTTTTCACCATGTTGTCTTTTTAAATGTGAAATCTCAAGATCAATGGCAATGATTTTCTCTTCTTCATCGGAGTAGTCTTGTTTTTCAAATCCACTGGTAAGTTCTTTAAAAAATGCGCAATGACATCTATCCTTTAAAGCACATGAATAATGTTCGGTACCGGGCTTACATATTTCAAAGAATCCCATGTTCCATTTTTTAATAAGTGCCGTTTGGTTAAAATTTTCCCTGATGCAATTGTATTGCAGGCGAGGTTCAACTTCTATTGCCATCACAAACATCCAATTATAAGCATCAAGCATTTTTTTTAAAACTTCCAGGATGGTATTCAACTGTTCGTCAGTAAGCTTTTCTGATGGGGGTAATTGTTCCATCCTGATCCCGGTTAATTCCTGGAGATTTTTTCTCTGACAGGTGCTTTCCTCTTCTTCATCAGTGATAAAATCCCAGATGTTATAAGTCTCATTCGAAGCACCAACGTTTGAATTTTCTATTGATGATTCAATATCAGCAAGAAGTTGTTCTACATATTTTTGCATGGCCTGGTTAAAATTATTTTAATTACCATTTAACAAAACCAATCTCCCTGTTTCATTCCCTTCACTCGAAATTTTCAGGATATATGCACCAGCAGGAATGCCTTCCAGGTTAAAAGTGAATTCTGTTTTTTGGAAAACTGATTTTTGCATTAATTCTTTTCCGAATAAATCCATCAGCAAAAGTGTGTACATCTTCCCTGGTTTAAAACCATTTAAATAGAATTTTTCTCGTGTCGGATTTGGAAAAACTTTAATTTGAGATAATTCATCTTCGATGACATTGGCGAAGTAACTGCATCCCTTCCCAACAAAAGGGGTGTTGTTGGAAGATGTTGTGCAACTGTCGCACAGCACCGACCTGATAAAACAGGATGCACGGTTTACCAATTCATATTGAGGAAAAGAACAATGATTAATACTTAGAGGAACTAAATTCATGCTCGTGCAAATGCTATTCGCCGAAAGGAAATTATGCATCGAGGATGATCCGGCTACCCAATAAAACGACTGGCAGGTACAACTGATCACTTGTCCGTACTGGTTTGGCACAATACAATCGCCTTCATCATGAAACGAGATCATCGGAATGTTTCCGTTGTTCAGCAATGAACTGTCCTTTGTAATTCCTCCGCAGTTGTCAATCACCCCTTTGAACTGGTAGTTGTGAGGAAGGGAATTTCCTGAAGTATCGAGCAAACCTACCTGGCCCGTGCAACCCTGGCAAAATGCATCTGCCTCCTGTTGGTCCCAATACGCGACATGCAATGCCGTGATTGAACCGGCACTTGTTCCGCCGATGAAATAATTTAATGGATCGATTTTGTATTGAGCAGCGTTTGCATCTATATAACGCATTGCAGCGCGTCCGTCCTGTGCAGCTTCGTAGGTAGCAGTCTTAATATTTGGATAAAGATTTCCGCAAAGCAGACAAATACTCAGGAAATCAGTACCGCTGCAATTCCATCCCAGCCTGTAGCGAATTGTGGCAGTCACAAATCCTCTCCGTGCAAATTCCATACACTGGTAATCCATCTCGCGGCGGTTGCCAGCCATGAAGGCGCCGCCATGAATGAGCAGGATGAATGGCCGTGCAGACATCGTATCTGAAATTGTGTCCGGATAAAATACATCCATCATCAGCGTATCATTTACATTGGAAAAATAATTTTTTGTAATGCCGTATACAAGGTTCGAGTCAATCCTGATATCGCTGCTATCGAACAATGCAACGTCAGTAAACCGGTTGGTACTGCAGAAGGATGGAGGTTGGGAATAAATTCTTCCTGCAAAAAGTAAAATGAAAAAACTGAAATAAAATTCCAGGTATCGTATGAAATATTTCTGCCTCATTAATTTTTCGGCAAGTTAATATTTCCTTACTGCACAATGAGCTTGAGAAATGCCGAATGATTTTGATTATTCACATCAAGCAGATAAATTCCCCTGTCTATCCCATCCAGGTTCAGCTCGAGGAAATTATTTGTGGTAGCACTTCTTAAAACAGTTCGTCCTGTAAGATCAACCATACTGACAATGAAATTTTCACCTGAGGAATTATCGAAGTATACAGTGGCTTTCCCTTTTGCGGGATTTGGTATCACTGTAAAAAATGATTCGCCTGTTGAAGAAGTATAAATTGAATTTCCAATATCAGATTGGACCACTGCAAAATCAGAAAACGAAGAGAGGGAATCCCTTTGAACATGCGTTGATGTACTAGGGCAATAAGGCACCCCTTCCATCGTCCAGGGTCCCTGTCCGCTGTTCGATGGCGCTTTCATTATGGAAAAAGTAAGCCCTGAATTGTTCGTGACAGCACCCGGAAAGGCATGTGCAGTATATTTTCCAACACCCAAAACAATGCTTGCATCCAGCGTCCAGTACCCCTGATCGAAAACAGGAAGCAGGTCCCATCCTGAATTGGAACATTCTGCAGCTGTGGGACTGAGAGGCAGTCCGTTCCATTGATTAAACTTTGCGGCGATTCTATATCCTGAAGAAGGTGCAGTCACAAACTCCACCACAAATTGTTGGTATCCCTTGAGAGAATCTCCAACAGGAAATTCGTAGAAGCCTGTAGTTTGTGCAATGGAGCGTGTCAGATTTCCTTCTATATAACTCATGGCAAAGCCAGGACTGCATGCTGCCGGTTGATTGTTTGTAATCTCTACCTTCCTCTGAGGTCCTGTTTTTATAATGCCTGCACCAAGATACAATGAACCATTTACAATCAGATCGCTGGTGGCATTTGTATCCAGTGTCAAAGATCCGATCATTGCCTGCAGCATACTAACATCAGCAAGTATCAGCGGCGTACTATCATTTCGAAAATGCTGGGAAAGGGAACCTAACCCGGTAAATTGGAGGTTTGAGGAATTCAATGTGATATAACTGTTGTTGCCATTGTAGTTGTAAAAATTTCCCCCAATGTAAATGTCGTTGCCATTTGTGTTTAAAATGCCGCCATAGATGGAATCGTTTTCCCTAACATACAAATCTGTTTGAAGCGTAAGAGTCGCTCCAGAACTTTTGGCAACTTCGATGTTGGGAAAAGAATTGAAGAATGGTATTGAGACTCCATCGATAACTGTGTTCCTGTTTCCTAAAAATTTAACCGTGGATCCCAGCGCACAATTTAATTGACCATAGTTCATAAAATTTCCGCAGACAGACAACGTCGCTCCCGGAAGCATGAGTAATGAGGCGCCAGGACTGATAACAATATCCGAGACAGAGACGTTACTAAACAAAACTGGTATGTTATTTCCCGGTGCAATAACTGTCCTTATCTGGTTATTGCAATCGGGGATAATGCCACAAGCACCCTGGTTCCAGTTCGCGGAATCATTCCAGTCTGAACTGGATCCACCGGTCCACACAAGTGATGGAGGAATACTACCCAAAGGCGTTCCCATCCAGTCAAGGGTAAATCCTGCCGGTACATTGTTGTTCACCAACAAGAGGAAGGTTGCAGTCATGCCGTCCGGCACTACTACTGCAGGCATCATTCCTGTTCCATTGTAAGCATAATCCTGATAACAGATCATGTTACACAATCCTGCTGCTGCGCTGCAACCGGTAATTCCCTGGAATGAATAATTGCAAAGTACTGAAGGAAACATAGAAGTATTGGAAAGATTGTCGCAGTAATTCGGAACCGCAGGAATCTGATCGCCTCCATTATGAACGGTATCGATGCACCAAAGCATAAAATCACAATTCGAAAAGCCGTTTGAAGTAATTGTAAATTCAACAGGCGTACCTGCACCGGTTCCTGTAACGCCGAATGTATAAAATACAGAGTTTGTTTCGCCGGAGAGAAGGCATGTTGTGTTTTGTGCGATGTCACAAATATTTCCGTTTCCCATGTAAACCGGATTTGAAACAGTGATTGTATTGTTGGTACATAAAGGAATAGCAAGCGGACAATCCTGCGCATACAATGCCGGAAAAGGAATCGTAGCAGCCTGTACGATAATTTCAAACGTACCTGTATTTGACTGGCGACCATCAACGCAGATATAATACGTATTTCCAACAACAAGCCCCGTTGCGTTGATCTCAGAATACCTGTCGCTATTCCCGCAGGATGAAATACTGTTGTCGTTGCAGAAAATCTGGTTCAGTCCGGTGCATGGACCTGTTGATTCATAGAGCGCAATTTGAGAATCAAAGAGCGAAAGAAGGTGCACCCTGATTTTCATTGAGTCTGACGTAGCTACAAATGAATACCAGACAGTATTTCTTTGCAAAGCCGATTGGTTCGACCAGCATGATGCGGAACCCGGCTCATTGATACCGGTGGCGCAGCTGTTATCTCCAAGCGTATATTGCCCTTGTTCAAGGGGAATTGCGGTTGCGCATGAGTCGTTTACTGCGGAACATCCGTCTACAATGCAAATCCGGAAGTTGCCGGGATGTGTACCGCCGTTCGAAAACACGCGCACATAATAAATTGTTCCTGCTGCAGGGGGAATTACAGGAAGTGCCGGCATAATGCCATTGCTGTTGTCATCACAGGCTACCAGGGAAAGATTTCCGCACGTTCCTGAATACACTGCCATTGCTAAATCTTCTGCAGAGGGAATTGATCCCGGATCAATTTGAATCACATGTGGATTGGACCCTGTAGAAGTGAACGTTAACCAAACATCGGGAGTGACGCCATCAATGAATAGTCCGCACCCGGGAAGTGGAACAGTGCCCACAGGAGATGGCATCGCGCAATTATTGTGGAAGTCGATGGCGCCTGTGCATTTTGCACTTGGTTCGACGGGAATATTCTGCGCTGCTGCACAATCATCAATCACAGGTGTGATACTTGAAGATTGGCTCACTGAAAATTCGAAACTCTGAAGGCAATAGACCCCGCACCAGGTATTGTTATCGATTACAAAGTAGTATGTGTTTCCTGCAAGGAGTGCAATGTTATTGAAACCGATGGGGTTTACGCCATCTCCAATTGCCGATGCAATATTTGAGCCGAAGGAAGGCCATCCCAGGCTCAAAAATAATCCCGGTGAAGTGCCTGGTGGTGTAATCAACGAAACATCAACACAAATATCTGCAGGCGGTGTAAATGAGAAAATATAATCCTCACCAAATGAAAAAGGTAAATGAGGAACAGAGTTAGAGCTGTCGTAATCATTCCCGAATAAGCACGTATTTAAACCTGGTATTGAAGTATACGGCAGTCCACAACTTGTAATGTCATTTGCATTTTCACATATGCTACCGGGAGGCCGAAGGTTGAATTTGAAATATCCGCGGTATAATGTGTCAGTGGAATATGCGCGCACCAAATATTGTTGTGCGTTGCAGGTTTGACTTACTACGTTGAGATAAGAAGTTGCATTTGTTCCCACTGGTCCCGGGCTGCCGAAGTCGCAGGCAAGCGAAGCATTTCCACAGGCAGTAAATATTTCTAAGCCTGTTGTAAAATTTATTCCGCGACAATCAAGGGTGTCAGTAAAAATTTCAAAGTTTGTAATACCTGCAGGTTTAGTAAAGGTAAACCAGACATCACTCACAGTTGCAGGTGATCCGCAGATTGGCAATGAACCAGCAGATTGAGTGGAGTGCAAGGTTGATGCAGGAACAGATGTCCATGGTAATGACGAATCAAAATAAATTAATTCAGCCGAGATACATTCATCGTTAGGGTGAACTTCCGGAGTAAAGCGGTGTACAATTACATCTGATGGTTTTAATGCAATGGAAGAATTCTCAGGTGACGTTTTATCCGGCGCCCCTGTTGAACTTGTAAATGCGTAAACATCACCGGCGCATAATCCGCTTATCCCAATTGAAGCTCCGCCAGAGCTGTTATTTATGTACGTAGCGTCAGTACCATTTCGCTTATATCTGAACTCAATTACGTTACGCATTGAAATATTAGTTTGTGCGTTGTCGTAGATCACCGCCTGGAAGCTCAGTGCAGAATCGGTCGCGTTATGATCCCAGACCATTCCTCTCCATTCAATGACAAGTTCACGTGAACCAACTCCTCCGGAAACCTGGTAGCTGACCTCACCATCAGAATGAATTTTCAAATCATCCCAAAGCGGTGCAATCATGAGGGGTGTAGTTGCCAGACTGTTTTGCGGTATTGAACCTCCCTGGTTAAAAAGAGAAATCCATCCATTTGAAGAAACCGTAATTGAAGTTCCCGGAGGAATCCAATTCCCTCCGTAATAAAATCCTGACCATGTTGCCGGGGGAATAAAGGAAGCATCTGCATCGTCAGTTCCGCCTGGTATCAGGCTGACAGCACCCAAAGTGCTGTTGTTATAAATCATGGAGCCAACAGGCTGGGTAAAGGAATAGTTGATTCCAGTGGATTGTGCAATGGTTGATTTATTGCTAAGCAGATTCAAAAAAGTAATTAGACATAAGAAATATTTTTTCATGGCATTGGTCTGAGATTACTCAAAGTTATGATTCTTCATTAAACTATAAAGTGGCGAAAAGAAAGGCCTTGTTGGAAATCAAATGCGCGTAAAGCGTTCATTCTTTTAAAACTAAAGGGAGTTAAGGTTCAGCATGAAAAGATTTTGTTTCATTCAGCACTTAATATATCATTTTAGTGCTTTGAATATTAATTTCATTGTTTTAAAAACTTCTGCACTCTATCACCCGCATGAATAAAATATATTCCATTTGCAAGAGTAGAGATATCCAGAACTATTCTTCCGGATGTTTTGAAGGGATGGACTTCTTCCATTATTTTTTCACCAAGGAGATTGGTTATAATAGCATCATCCTTATCAGTCAAAACAATGGTAAGTGTCGAACCAGCAGGATTAGGGTAAATGAGTAAAATATCATTGCCGGTATGTTCAGAAACGTTTGACGTGAATCCGTTTAGTTTTCCGGCGATGACGTCATAATAACCATAACCGTTAAAATTGAAACTACCCATGCTTGCCTGGCTTCTGTGAAAACCTGATAAATAAAGCGATGAATCTTGAATCGCAATTTTATTTATCCTGCAATCATTAATGGTTTCAATTGTCTTTATTCCCCACAATGCATTACCGGCTGAATCATATTTAACGAGAAGCGATGAAGCATAAAGAGTGAAATTGTTAATGATGGTCACATTTCCAAAAATTGATGTGCCAAAAAAATCACCGCTAAGAAAGATGTTCCCTGCAACGTCATTCACTACAGATAAACCGGCGTCATAATCGTCAATGCCGCCGCCATGCCTGATCCATATCTTATTTCCAGTTGAATCAAATTTGCAAAGGAAGGCATCGTTTTCCCAAGGATTTCCATAAACAACTGCACTATGTATGCCGAAATGAATTGTATCCGGAAACGTACCTGTCAAATAAGTATTTCCAAAATTGTCAGTTGTGGATGAATTACAAACGATTTCAATATTGTCCAATTGTCCAGCTCCATCCTGTAACCATACTGTATTTCCTGATGCATCAAGCTTTACAAGAAATAAATCATTTGAGGAATAATTGTAAATACTGTCGGTGCCGGAATAAAGCCACAAAGAAAAATTTCCCGAAACATATAGATTATTTGAGTTGTCAACTGTGATTCCAGAAACAGATAGGTTTCCGGTACTCCTTATATTTTTAATCCATTTAAAAACACCGTTGTTATCGTATTTCACAATAAAAATACCTTTATAGGTTGAATAAATTGTAGTCCCATCAACTGTAATTGAATCCCTGAATTCTCCAGTTACAAAAATGTTATTTGTATTGTCTATACAGACTCTGTATCCGAAATCTTCATACATGCTTCCAAAGCTTTTCAGCCAGGAAAGATTTCCGGATGCATCATATTTCGCAATGAATACATCATCGTCTCCATTTGATGATATGAGTGTGCCATCAAAATCAGCGGTATTGTTAAAATAACCGGTGACAATGCAATTGCCAAGGTTATCAGTGGCTATGTCGTATGCCACGTCATCGTCGGCACCACCTGCTTCAGTTGCCCATATAACATTTCCATTATTATCCAGCATAGAAATAAATACGTCATTGTAAGAAGGGTGTCCTATCAGATTAAAAGCGCCAATTTGAAAATTAAATCCAAACCTTCCTGAAAGGTAGCAATTGTTTGAATGATCGGAAGCAACTGTGCACGCTTCATCAAAAGAAGGACCGCCAAAACTGTGAGCCCATTGCCATTGCGCGTTGACAAATCCGGAACACATGAAAAATATAAAACAGAACAGCAAGTTAATTTTTAACATGGTGGTTGTTATGATAAGTTTCATTTGCGAATGTATGCATAAGGCTACGATCACCGCATCCTGATCCTCCAATTCACCGGGTAATAGTTATTGAATCTGTTTCCGAGAAAATTGATCCAGCCCATTGGAAATCCTTCATGCGTAACGAGTGTATAACCTTTCTGCTTTAAATCTAATTTGAAATCTTCCTTCCTTAAAAATTTTAGTGCTTCGTCTTTCGTCAGTGCTGCGGAAGCAGATGCGTCTTTGTTCATCAAATTGCTCATGGCAAGCTCATGCGTTGGAATTGCTTTGCCTTTTATTTCTGCTATGTTGCAACCTGTGTGAGTAATCCTTAGAATTCCGAAAAGGAATAAAATCAACGGCAGCCATTCTTCCCGGGCAGCGAAAACCAATTCACCCTTTTGCATCAGGCAATAATTATTTTTATCGTTGATCCACGAAGACAGGTCATCGGTTTTATTCAGAACGGAAAATTGCTGGCCGGATTTTGATTTTAATTTCAATGGCGCATAGGCTTCATTTTTTTTTTTCAGGATAGAAATAAAAAGGCCTTCACCTTTTGTTTTGTGAGGATGAAAAGCATATCCGGCATTTCCGGGATCCTTAATAGTCTTGATCCCCCAGTCTGCTTTGATTTCCAGCGGAACATTTTCCACCGGGTTGTTTTCCACCAGCCACCGTACAGCCTGTTCATTTTCAGACGGGTTAAAAGTGCAGGTTGAATAAATCAATATACCACCAGGCTTCAATGAAGGAAGAAGGGAAGACAGTATCCTCCGCTGCCTGGCTGCATTGATCTCGCAATTCACTACACTCCATTCCGTCAATGCAGAAGGATCTTTTCTGAAAAGTCCTTCACCACTGCAAGGCGCATCCACGAGGATGACGTCAAATAAATTTTCCAACTGCGTAAACGCCGAAGGGTCGTTGTTTGTAATGATGACATCTGGGTTCCCCCACTTGATGATGTTTTCATTCAGCACTGGAATCCTTGAGCCGATCACTTCGTTTGAAATCAACAGGCTTCCTTTCTGCATCAAGGATGAAAGATGCGTTGACTTCCCTCCGGGTGCAGCACATGCATCCAGGATCAATAACTTTTTCTCAGACAAACCTGTTTGGATGAAAGCCTGTTCAAGAAACATCGAGCTTGCATCCTGCACATAATAACATCCGGCATGAAACAAAGGATCCAGCGTAAATGACGGGCGCTGATTCAGATAAAATCCCGTATTGCACCATGGAACTTTTTCATCGCCATAGACAATTTGCTTTTCCGGATTGATACGTATCGAAACAGGTGGCTCTTGTTCGAGCGATTCGAGAAACAATTTGCTTTCTCCTGCAAACTGCGACTGGATCCTGGTTAGAAAAGGCTGTGGCAGGTTCAATGAACTGGAGTTAAAATTTTTGAGTTTTTTGAGGTGGGAATCACCGGGGAAAATTTCACCACATAGTTAAAGACTTTTTTGAAGTTGTGAAATTAATTCAGGAGCGGACTTTATTCTATTATTTTAGAATTTTGGTTACCGTAGCTTACCGTAATCTACCGTAGCTTACCGTTTAAACCGTTTAAACGGTAAGTCATTTCAGGAGAGTTAAATCAAGGCAAGCATTTCCCTAATCACCGTAGTCAATTTTTTTTCCGCAGCTGTTGCAACTTCCAGCACTTCTTCATGTGAAACTTTTTGTGCGGTTTCAAATCCTCCGAGATCAGTTACAATACTCACTGCAAAGCAAGGGGTGCCTCCATGGCGCGCTACAATTACTTCCGGAACAGTGCTCATCCCCACGAGGTCAGCACCGATGGTTTTGATATAGCGGTACTCGGCAGGCGTTTCAAAACATGGTCCTGACACAGCTGCGTACACTCCTACATGTGAGCGGTAGTTGTGATTGTCAGCAATTTTTTTTGCAATTGAAATCATGGCCGGATCGTACGGCTCGCTCATGTCAGGAAATCGCGGTCCCAGCTCATCAAAATTTTTCCCGATGAGCGGATTGGAAGGCATGAGGTTGATGTGGTCGTGAATGAATACAATGTCTCCAACATGATAACTCGGATTCATTCCTCCCGCAGCATTGGATAGAATCAGTTTCGAAATTCCCAAAGCTTTGAAAACGCGTATAGGGAAAGTTGCTTCCTGCATTGTATATCCTTCATAGAAATGAAAGCGTCCCTGCAATGCAACCACTTTTTTACCGCCAAGGTTACCGAGAATCAGTTTCCCTCCATGTCCTTTTACCGTTGAAACGGGAAAGTTCGGAATGGAGCCATACTCAAGCGAATGAAGTATTTCAATTTCATTCACCAGTCCGCCCAGACCTGATCCAAGTACGATTCCCACTTCGGGAGAAAAATCAGTTTTCTCTTTGATGTACGAAGCGGTTTGTTTGATTTTGTCGAGCATGATTTAATACGAGGTTGTCGAATTGTTCTTTGTCATTGTGATGAAACATCACCTCTACAGGAATATAAAATACCGGCAATGGGCGCATTGCTTCTTCCAGTTCCGGGTTTCGGAGGCGCATGGCATCTTTTTCCGTGGTAATGATAATCTTATTGGCGTTTGCAATGTTATTAAAAGTTTCAGTGATGCTTCTCAGGTCATCGGCAGTAAACTCATGATGGTCATTAAATGCCATTGTTTCAAGCTTGTCGGTTTTGCGTTTGAGGAATTCTGCCAGGCCTGCAGGGTTCGCAATTCCTGTTACAAGGAGAATGGTAAAACGTTTTTCAAAATAATAATTGGTTCCGATAAACATGTTGCCTTGCCTGGTATTCAGACGAACGATTTCACCGTATCGAAAAAAACTGAAAAATAATTTCTGATGCGGCAGCAATTGAATTTGTTCTGCAAGACGCTTCCGCTCAATGGGCACGAGGATTTCAGGACACTTGCTTACGATGATGACATCGGCTCTTTTCATTCCGCGCTTCCATTCTCTCAATGTACCGGAAGGGAGCAGGTGATTTTTTTTTACAAGGCTGTCGTGCTCGAGAAGCAGAATGTTCAACCCTGGTTTCACTGCCCGGTGCTGGTATGCATCGTCCAAAAGAATCACTTCAGGTTTTGGCGATAGTTTCAGCAGATTTTCAATGGCTGCAACGCGGTCTTCACCAACAGAAACAGTGATGTCAGGAAACTTTGTGTGGTATTGCATCGGTTCATCTCCAACCATAGAAGTGCTGGAAGGATTGGATACAAGCATATATCCTTTTGTTTTCCTTCCATAACCTCTGCTAAGTGTAGCAATGCGAAAAGAATCCTTCAACAGTCTGATAAGGTATTCAATGTGTGGTGTTTTTCCCGTTCCGCCGACTGTCAGGTTGCCGACATTGATCACTGAGAGCGGAAAAGAAGTGCTTTTGAAAATATTATGGTCGTAACAAAAATTCCGGAAGGAGATAGCCAATCCATAGAGCCATGAAACCGGCAAAAGCAAAAACCTCAGGAAGTGCATGCGGCAAAGTACAGATTCAAGAATCAAGAGTCAAGAGCTAGGAATCAGGAATCAAGAGCCAAGAATCAGGAACAAAGAACTCAAGCACCATTGGAGGTTGCCGAATCGCCCAGTCAACTAATCAACTAATCAACCAATAAACTAATTATGGATATGCAACGAGCTCACTCCGTCATAGTCGCAGTAATACTGCCTCAACGGATAAGCAGTTGGACCTGTAACAATAGATCCGTCAAGGATATTAAACCTGCTGCCGCAATTGTAGTCCACCATTCCAAGTCCGGATGAATCTACATCTACAATAGCTCCGGAAACATTGGGATCGTACGGACAACTGCGTTCAAAAGCAACAAATTCTTCCACATTTTTATGGTAAACGATAATTCCTTTTACACCCCCGGTCACATAAACATTATTACCAACGGTATTCAGAGATTGAAACTCAGGCTGTGTCAGGTAAATATAAAAATCGACCTGCGCAGGGGGTATGTTGTCTGTGCTTTTCTTGCAGCAGAAAATGATTGTAGTTCCAAAAGCAAAGAGGGTGACAAAAATTATTTTTTTCAATTGTAAAATGCTTTTAATGCCGTAAATTGTCAACAGTGAACCATTCTATGCAAAGGAAATCATAATTCACTTTTATATGTTGAAACCCCTGTCCAAAATATACCTGTTCTCTCAACCGAAGTTGTTCATGATCAGCGAGGTAAATGGCTAAATCATTATCAGGTAGGTGACAGGAATATTACAGAACAAAAAAGACTCCTTTTCGTTTATTACTTATGCTATTTAAGTTGAAAAATTTTAAAATTTTTGGTATCCTCATTCTTACCGTATTCCTCTCAATTTCAGGAGTATATGGTCAGGGTACAAAGGATGTGAATGCGCGTTCCCCGGTGCCAAGGGCTGCAAAGGGAAAGGCAAAGGAAGCCGAAAAGAAGAAAATACAACAGAAAAAACTTTCGGAAAAAGCCATTGACAAGGGAAGGAAGAGGCATGAAAAACTTCAGGAAAGAGAAGTACGCCACCGGATGAAAAAAAGCAAACGCCTTGCTGCCGCCAACAATGCTCACAAAAGAGATTTTTTCCTCACACGCTGGTTTACGCCAAAGCATAAAACCAAAAGGCGGTAACTGGTTTGTTAATAGATACCGGGTGCTTTGTTTTTCAGCCGCAATAAAAAATAATGCATCAGGACATTTAGTGAATTGCGGATTGATTTCTGCGACACGCGCGGGGAAGGCATCCGGTAGTGAATAGGTATTTCCGCATAACGGGTTTTCCGCAAGAGGTACCGCAGCTCAGTCTGGTAAAAATGTGCCGTCGACAACAATTCTACCTTCACGAATTTCTCGACGATCGATACATGAAATCCCTGGAACCCTGAAGTCATGTCGTACATCTTTGTTCCGAGGAGGAGATTTGAAAGTATGGTTCCGGCCTTGGAAAAAAAAGTACGTTTCCAGTTGGAGTCCCTGATCGAGCCACCATTGATAAACCTGCTTCCGAATGCACATTCATTCCCTTCGTTCAACACACGCAGAAACATGGGCAATGAACGGGGATCATGCGATAATCCGGCATCCATCTCAATAATAAAATCAAAAGGATATTTCAAAGCTTCCTTGTATCCGCGGATGTATGCGTCTACGAGATTCCTGTTTTCAGGAGCCCAGATGGTAGTGAATCGCTTGTCTGATACAGAGAGATTCCTGCAAAGTTCCAGGGTATTGTCCTTGGAAACAGAGTCTACAACAAAGAAAACAGATCCGTTCCCAATCGCATCCAGCGTTTCGATAAGTATGTCGATGAAAGGATGGAAATCTTCCTGCTCATTCGCCATTGGAATAACAAGTGCAAAGTTTGATTTCATCGGTGTGTTCAGACGTCAATCATACAAAATAATCGCTGTCTTTGGAAATTATACTTGGATGACCCCTTTGAATAACAAATAAGGTCTAACGAATATGCGAATTACAAATCCATCAATTCGCAATTAGGATCTTAGTATGAGATTCGTTATTCGATGGGATAATGCCCTAAGCTTAATTGTATGCTAAAGCAAAACTATTTTTTTTCGACAAAAATTTTCTCCTGGATCATCCCGTGACCGGATCGGATATTCAATATGAAAAATTCGATTTCACGTGACGATGCAGGATCAATGTCGATTGTAAGTTCATTCTTAGTTGTTGAAAGATAAAAATCAGCCGGAACTTCCTTGCCATTCATATCCCTCACTACGACTTCATTTCCTTCCATAGACTCACCGGGTTTCTGGATGTGAATTTTACCAGGTGAAGGATTGGGGAAGAACAGGTAATCGTCTTTCGTTTCAATATAAACGTGCACCGCATCTGAATTCATAAACATACCATCAAAGTCTTTTTGTCTGAGACGGTAATAACCGTTTCCTTTCAATGGAGTTTCATCTTCGAAGTGATAGTATTTGACTGACGTGCTGTTGCCTGCACCTTTCAAAGTTCCGATGGATGTATAGTGTTTGCCATCAGGAGATCGTTCCACAATAAAATAATCGTTGTTGAATTCAGAAGCAGTTTCCCAGTCACAAAATACGTGACAGCCGACAACCTTTGCATTGAAGCTGACAAGATTTACCGGAAGCGGAGAAGGAGGGAAGCCTATTGCAAATTTGGTTTTGAAAGAAGTGAATGCCGTCGATGTGATGTTCCCGGTATTGTTGGCTGTACCTGTTCCTCCGTAATCTACCCAACGAGAGCTTCCATCATCATGCACAACAGCCATGCGGGTTCTGTCGGGTACAGTATCATCCAGGCTATAATACAAAGTCATGCTTGCGCTTGTGAGGTTGGCGACATTTTCCCTGTCAAAATTCCAGTAGCGGGTATAAGATACCTTGTTAATAGTCGAAGGTTTTGCATAACCCAGCGCTGTTGCTGAAGTGTTAACCATTTCTCCGGTATATATTACCGAAGCAACACTGCTATGAGTGGCTGAAAGAATTGCAGGCCTGTAGGCACCGCTCCGTCCAATAGGAAAATTTCTTGTCGTGAGCGAATTTGTCGCGACCGTTTGTTTCATCGGTCCATTTACGTAAGATGATGCAGAACCCATCGTTGCATTGCCTGCACTGGTGATGGTTATTATTTTTGCTGATGTTGTATTTAATAAACCTGAAGTAAGTGTCAACAAGTTGGTAACATTTTCATTGTGGTCGAGAGTAACGCCTGCAACGTTATTAATGACGAGGTTATAAAATGATGAGGTAGATGATCCTCCCAATGACTGAGCTTCCGTGCTCTCCAGCGTTACAGTACCCTGTTGAGCGATGAAGGTCCCCTTGTTAAAGAAAGCATACACGCCATTATAAGTGGCAGTAAGCGTCATGTTCTTTGTACTTCCTGAAACTCCTTGCAATGATAGAATGTCAAAAGTTTTGTTCGTGTCAATGTAAAGACTCAGAAGTTTGAAGTTTTCTTCCGTACTTTTTTCCGACATCAGTGTAATGGCTGCACTGGTCGAACCTGTAACTTTAAAATGCGGCTGAACAACATTTGGAAATGGACTGAAGTCGAAGGTTGTTCCATTTGGTGTTGCACTGTTTCCAAATTCAACAGTTCCTCCCAATGATGTTACCGTTCCATTTGTTCCGCACACACCCCAGTCAACACAGTTTTCTCCCGGGGATGTATTGTGATCCTGCATAGTGATTGTTCCTGCGCTCATATAGAAGATGCTGGAGGCAACATCATTCACAAAGAATAATTCTACATTGGTTCCGCCTGAACCATTGTTCAACAAGATCGTTCCGCCTGTCATCCTGAAGCTGAAAGGATCGGCGCTTGCACCGGTGGCATAAGAGATACCTCCATACGCATTGAGAAATCCTGAACTAATTTCGAGGTAAGGAATATTGGTTCCTGTTTTATCATATCGCAAACCATTATTACCTGCAGTGCTGCCGATATAAACATTTCCTCCTGAAACAATGAGTGAACCGTACAGGTATGTGCGGTTGCTGTTCGGCGAAAACCACATCGTACCTTGGGGTACAGTGTATGTCATGTTTTGGTTGATGGCAAAATCAGTGGCAGCCGAACTGTTCACTGAATACGATCCGCTGTTATTGTGAATGTAGGACCCGCTGGTTCCCGTGAGTGTATTGATTGCTGTTTCAAATGCATTCACTTGCACTTCAACGGTTGGTGTTGAAGAGGATTTATTTATTGTCACGTTGTTGAGTGCCCAGGTACCGCTTCCTGAAACGATAGTGGATGATCCCGTATTGAGTGTCAGGTTAACAATGTCATTCGCATCGCTGAACAAGTCGAAAGTTCCGTTGTTGGTCAGGTTTCCTCCGACCTGCATGATGTGTGTGCGTGAATTGTTGCTGCTGTAGATGAGCGTACCACCGGCATTGATGGCAACACTTCCACTCACAATTAACGTGTAAGTACCAGCTCCGGAAAACTGCAATATTCCGGACGTTCCCTGCCCGACATCAATTTGTGCGCAGGTAACGTTGGTGTTGACAGTAACCGTATAAGTGTTTCCGATTTTTGCTGTGTCGTTTGTTTGGGGATAGCTGGTTGCAGCGACTCCGCCATATCCTGCAGTCGACCATGTTGAGTTCACATTCCAGTTGGCGCTGTTACGGCTATAAAATGTGGCAGCATGTATTTTCGAAACAGTATGAAAAAAAACAATCAGGGTCAGTATGCCGAGCATGCGACCTGTTGTAATTTTTAATTTGAATAACTGTTTCATTTTTAATTCTCGTGTCGATGTATCCTTACAGGAATACACACTTCACCTTCTATAAATATCGGTTAGGGAGGCATGGAGAAACCCTCACACTTACCATATGATGTCAGTTGTAAGATTTTCGAGGTCAGAAAAACACAGAATTACCTTCTATTGAAAAATCTTGGGGTCTTTTAGGAGACAGGCTCCTGTTTCAACAAGTTACCTGATGAAAAAAGTGTAAGAAAAACAGATTAAAATTTTCAGAGGGATCATTGATTACAGAAACGCCTTCGCCTTTCTAAAATGGTTTTTAGAATGATTCAGATAGTTTGAAGTACCCTGATGGCATCATCAATACTTTGAATATTCTGTACAGTGATTGAAAGTTTGTTCCCCTCCTGTTTCATCCTGCATTTCGCACTATTGGTTTTTACGAACTGCATAACCCGTCCAAAAGTTTCTGAATTATAAAAATGACTTGCAGGATTGCTCACAAAATATCCTGTCATGCGTTTGTTGCGGAGGGAAATTTTCTCAAGACCCAGGCTTCCTGCAAGCCATCTCAGCCTGATCGTGGCCATTAATTCCAGGGCTTGTTTGGGAAGCGGACCAAAGCGATCCCGCAGGTTGTTTTCAAAAACCTGTAAAGCCGTTTCATCAACCAGTGCATCCACTTCTTTATAAAGCAGCAGTCTTTCACTCACACTGTTTACATAGTTTGTCGGGAGCATAATTTCCAAATCTGTCTCTATCACACAATCCCTGACAAATGGTTTGCTTTCAATTTCCTCTCTGAAAAGTTCAGAAAATTCTGTTTCCTTCAATTCATGGATCGCCTCATCCAGGATTTTATGATACATCTCATAACCGATCTCACTGATGAAGCCGCTCTGTTCCCCTCCCAAAAGATTACCGGCGCCCCTAATGTCAAGATCTCGCATGGCGATATTAAATCCGCTGCCGAGGTCAGAAAATTCTTCAATGGCTTTTAGCCGCTGCCTTGCTTCATTTGTCAATACGCTCATCGGGGGAGTGAGCAAATAACAAAATGCATGTTTATTCGAACGCCCGACCCTGCCTCGCATCTGGTGCAGATCACTCAATCCAAAATTTTGCGCCTGGTTGATAAGGATTGTGTTTGCATTTGCAATGTCAAGACCGCTTTCAATGATCGTTGTTGAGATAAGCACGTCGCTTTCTCCGCTGATGAATTTCAGCATTACTTCTTCGAGCTTGTCGCCGTCCATTTGTCCATGCCCGACTGCAATGCTCACGTGCGGACAAAGTTTTTGGATCATTGTTGCCATGTCGTGGATATCTCCAACACGGTTGTGGATAAAGAAAACCTGTCCGCCCCTTGCAACTTCATAGTTGATTGATTCGCGGATGAGATCGTCGTTGAATACATGCAGCTCTGTTGTAATCGGGAACCTGTTAGGTGGTGGCGTATTGATGATGCTCATGTCACGTGCGCCCATGAGAGAAAACTGCAGCGTGCGGGGAATCGGTGTTGCAGTCAGTGTCAGCGTATCTACATTCACTCGCAAGGCGCGGAGTTTTTCCTTTGCAGCCACTCCGAATTTTTGTTCTTCATCCACGATCATCAGCCCGAGATCCTTGAACTTAACATCTTT